>JAEIGA010008936.1_pt1 | contig 15155 bp, 5 predicted proteins | sample 9270691 | NCBI WGS metagenome assembly JAEIGA01 (sample SAMN17057246, study PRJNA624740) | gut metagenome | biome: biome; isolation source: fecal sample | host: Bos grunniens | place: China: Xizang | collected 2019
AAACTGTTGCTGCTGATGGTTCTGACTTCTTCGCAAGAAGCTGGATGGCAGATGGTTCAAGTGCTGGTTATAACTTCTTAGTAAGTGCTGAATATGGTGCAAAATGGAGTTGGTTATTACAATTAATTAATGATGGACGTATTGCTAGAGGTGCTGCTGCTCTTGCTTCTACAGATGGACAAGCTGAAGCTCGTGGTGAAGTTCACACATTCTTAAATTTAACTGGTACTGCTAATACAGCTGGTTATGGTACTGATCGTACTGGTTTAACATTTGATGTTTATGCTGCTAAATATTTACCAAGTGATCCAAGTGTTCCTGCTGTTGTGTATCAATATGCAGTTGGTGTTGAAACATTATTACCATTAGCTGAAAAAGCTGATCATCAATTTGTTGGCTGGAGTATTGCAAAAGAAGAAACAATTACTACTTCTGCAAATGGTAACTTCTGGGGTAATTATGCTGATCATATCTTCTTATTTAAAAATGCATCTGACCCTAAAGCAAAATTCTCATTCCGTGCTTATATTGCTCGTCAAGAAGATGGTTCATTTGTTGTAACTAAGATTCAAAAATCTGGTGAAGTTTCTGCTGTAGAAGGTGATTATACATTATGTATTTCTGATAGTTATGGTAATTATGCTGCAACTGAAGCATTCAGAAATGCACTTCAAGTTGGTGATATTGTAAGTTTTGATGGCGATCCTGCAACTGGTAATACAACTATTAGTTTAGTTTCATTATTAGATAAAGTTTCTGCTGATCAAATTGGTGATTTAAACTTAAAAGCATACTTTGCATTATTAAAAGATAATTATGCATTAAGCTATGAAACTGATGGTGGTGAACTTTCTAAGGATGCTCCAAGTGAATATTTATGTTCAACTGGATTACAATTAGAAATGACTGCTTCTAAACCTGGTTATAAATTCTTAGGTTGGTCTCTAACTAAAGATGGTTCAATTATTACTGAAATCGCTAAAGGAACAAGAGATGACATTACTTTATATGCTGTTTACGAAGCTGAAACTTATAAGATTGAATATGATACTAATGGTGGTACATTCTCAGTTGATTCTGTAGCTTATATTTATGATAATTATGCAGCTATCGTTGCTGATTTCATTGCTGATTATTCTGCTAAATATGGTTTAAGTGGTGTAACAGCTGCTAACTTCAATTCTAAATCTGCTAACTTCGGTCTAGTAGCATTCTGGAAAGATGCAGAACTTGCTGCAAAATGGTCTTGGTTACAAGAATTCATTCTTTCTTACAATGAAAACTATGCTGGCTTAACTTATATGAAGAATGCTTCAAGTGCTGCTAACTATAACAAATATTGGCGTGCAAACTTAGCTGCATTCTTACAACAAGATAAAGTTAATTCTCCACTTTCTATGGACTTTGCTGGACTTGATACTGAAGCTTGGTGGGCTGCAACAGTTCCTACTAAAGTAGTTACAGTTGCTGCTAATCCTAAGTATGAATATACAGTTGAAGAACTTCCATTCGTTATTGAAGTTCCAATGCGTGAAGGTGTTGAATTTGTTGGTTGGTGTTTCGATGATTTCTATCGTGAATCATTCTTATCATTACCTGCTGGTACTACTGGTGATATTAAATTATATGCTAAATGGTCTGATACTGAAGAAGTATTTAGAACATTCGCAATCAACTACGAATTAGACTTTGGTCGTTTCGAAGGTGAATATGTAAATTCTTATGTAGAAACAATCGGTGTATCTTCACTTCCTACTCCTGTAAAAGTTGGTTATACATTCTTAGGTTGGACACTTGCTGCTGATTCTGAAGAATACGTTAATTCAATTGGTGTAGAAGTTGTTGGTGATGTTACTTTATATGCTCAATGGGCTGAAAAAGAATCTTCAATGCCAAAAGTTATTAAAGTTGGTGCTGAAGAAGAAGTTAAGACATTAGCTGAAGCATTAAAAGCTGCTGCTAAGGGTGATACAATTGTTTTAGCTGCTGGTTCTTATGAAGGTGCTACAATTGATAAATCTGTTACAATTAAAGGTCCTAATGCTGGTGTAAATCCTAATACAGGTACTCGTTTAGAAGAAGCTGTACTTACAGGTGTTTTAGTAATCGCTGCTAATAATGTAACTATTGATGGTATTGCAATAACTGGTGATGGTAAAGTTAAAGCTGATAACCAAAACTTAGACGTTATTGAATTAACTAATATTAATGTATATTTATCTAATGCTAACGTTGGTAATGTAAGTACTACTGCTCCATTTGATTTAGCTGTTAGTGGTTCTAATGTAGTTTCTAACGTAGTTCTTTCTAATACAAAGATCTCTACAGATGCAACTATTAAGAATGACCGTCCAATGGTTATTTATGCTACAAATATTCATAATTTAACAATGGATAATAACGTATTTGTTGGTAGATATGTTAACTATAACGATGCTGTTAAACTTGGTAACGGTGCAAGTGTTGGTGTTACTGGTAATTTAATTATTACTAATAACCACTTTGAAAATTATGCTCAATACTTAATTTGGTTATGTACATATGGTGCTGTTAATGTATTAGTTGAAAATAATACATTCCTTAATAGTGGTCAAACTAAAGGTTCACATGGTGCTATCAGATTTGGTACTTACAAAGGTACTGCAACTGATAAAGTAAGCTGTGAAATGTATTATAATACAGTTGATAATTCTTATATGTTATTAAGAATTGACAAAGCTGATGCTTTATCTGCTGACAATACTAACTTTGTATGTAATTATAATACTGTAATTAATAGTAAAGATTCTGTTATTGTTAAGAACTCTTCTACTAAAGCAAGTGTTTCTTGTGATTCTAACTTCTGGGGCTTTGAAGAAATTACAGATTCAATGTTTGTTAATGCTTCTCATACTAATGATTTAACTGATGCTGAATCAATTCCTTCACAAGAAGAATCTTGGTTAAAAGGTAAATTAATCGTTGGTGCTGAAGAAACTTATAAGACTATTGCTGAAGCTTTAGCTGCTGCTAAAGAAGGCGATGAAATTTATTTAACTGCTGGTTCATATGATGAAGCTGTAACAATTAATGTTGCTAACGTAACAATTTATGGTCCAAACCATGGAGTTGCTGGTACTGCTGAAAGAGCTGCTGAAGCTGTATTATTACAACCAGTTGTTATTGCTGCTGCTGGTGTTACAATTGATGGTGTTCAACTTGGTGCTACTTCAAATGTTAAAGTTCAAGCTGATAATGCTACTTTAACTAATATTCATAGTGTTGCTTCTACATTCTTAAAGAATGGTTCAACTAACCGTAATGCTATCGTTGTTACTGATGGTGCAGTTTCTAACTTAGAATTATCTAATTCTTACTTTAATACTGGAACATCTACTTATCTAAAAGGTGTTTATGCTAATGATGCTGCTGTAACTAACTTATTAATTAAGAATAACTACTTCACTCATGAAGGTACTGATAACACAACACTTTCTGACTGTTTAGCATTATACAACTCTGCTGGTGTTATTGAATTTATTGGTAATACATTTGAATGGGTAACTGATGACTGGTGTATTATGCTTGGTTCAACAGGATGTAAAGCTGATGTTATTAACGTAATTGATAATACATTCATTGGTAAGACTGTTGATGGATCTGAACTTTACACTTGTGGTATTATGTTACGTAATGCTCCTGCTGGTTCTAAAGTTAATGTTATTCATAACTACTGGGGATATTTAGCTGGTACTATCATTTCTGGTAGAAATTCTAAAGTTGGTGTAGAATATAACATTAAATATAACGTATTTGATAAATTAACTTATCGTCAAGATTCTTCTAATATTGGTTCTGGTACTTTCAATTATGAAGGTAACTACTATGGTAAAGCTGTTCATTCAAGTGCATCTTACTGTGTTGACTATGGTACAGTAACTGATAAGGCTGTTTGTGATGAATTATATGCTGCTTGGAAAGTTATTCAAGAAATTGGACAACCTGAAGTTTATTCTAACTTAAGTTATGAATTAAACGGTGGTACAATTGAAGAAGGTTATGATGTTAAATACTTAGAAGGTCAAAAAGTTGCATTATATAGTGCTACTAAAGAAGGTTATAAATTCTTAGGTTGGTCTACTGATGCTGAAGGAACTAAAGTTTACAATAACATTCAAAAAGAATGGACTGGTGACATTACACTTTATGCTCAATGGGCTGAAATCTTTGATGTTGAATATGATTTAGATGGTGGTGAAGTTGAAGGACTTGAAACTAAAGTTGTTGATGGTACTGAAATTGAACTTCCTACACCTACAAAATATGGTAATATCTTCTTAGGATGGACTTTAGAAAAAGGTTCAGAAGATTATGTTAAGAAAATTGAAATCACTGCAGATACTAAACTATATGCTAATTGGTTAGAAGCTACATTCTTCTATGTAACTTATGAATTAAATGGTGGTAGTATCTTATATGCAACTAGAGCAGAACTTGTTCAAGATTTCGTTAATGATTATAGTTCAGTTCTTGGTAAAGGCTATGCTACAGTAGATGATATTGGTACTGGTAGCTTTGCTGAAATTGATTTCCATACATTCATGGATAAAGATGTAGAACTTGAAAATGGTCAAACTCCAAGAGAAAAATGGTTATGGCTTGCTGAATACTTATTAGAATTATCTAAGAGAGATTTAGCTTCTAATAACTGTAACGTTCTTGGTTTACAAAAATTAATCAGTCAAACTGCTTATTCTGGTGATGCTATCTATGGTATCTCTTATGCATTCCGTGCATTCTTAAAAGGTATTACAGTTCGTCCTGGTACATCTTATACTTCTGTAGACCATAGTGTTTATGAAAATGCTAATGGTTTCTGGGCTAAGTTAAGTGTTGCTGAACCTAAAGAATATGGTTATTATGAAGAAACTACTCTTCCTGCTGCTAACTTAGAAAACTATAAGTTTGTAGGTTGGTTTACAAATCCTGAATTTACTGGTGATGCTGTAACTAAGGTTAATCATGATAATGATGGATTAAAACTTTATGCTAAATTTATTGAAGCTACTCCTGTTACTTCTATTACAATTGATAATAAAGTTGCTGAAATGAAGAGATTTGAAACTCTACAATTAACTTGGACAATTAATCCATCTGATGCTAATATTAAGACTGTTGGATTCACTTCAAGTAATCCAGAAGTTGCTACTATCGATGATAAAGGATTTATTACTGCAATTGCTAATGGTAAAACTACTATTACAATTACTTCTAAATCTTCATCAGGTGCATCTGATTCATTTGAATTAGAAGTTTACTCTCCTGATCATTTCGATGCTTCATATGAAACTGAAAGTTATGTTGAAATTGATGGTTCAATCAACTTACTTGCTGAATTCATTAAACGTGATGGTTCTAAAGGAACTATTACATGGTCTTCATTAAATACTGAAATTGCTACTGTTGATGCTGCTGGTAAAGTTACTGGTGTTAATGCTGGTGTTGCTACTATTCGTGCATCTGTAAGTGAAGATGTATATTATGATTTCGTTGTTACAGTTCTTGATGCTGAAATGTCTGAAGCATTAACATTTGCTATTGAATCTCATGAAAGTAATCATTTCTTAAGATATGACTTATCAATTGGTGGTGCTTATCTTGCTGATATCTTTGGTAGTGTAAGTAAGATTTTCTATAACCATGAAATGAAAGTTAATAGTGATTATCTAGCTGCTGGTAATGCATCTAATGATTATTATGCAAATTCTACAACTGAACAAGGTCTAGAATTTATCACTGTTCACTATACAGCTGGATTTGATGCTACTGCAGATACAGACAACCATGCTTCTTACTTCACAAGTGGTAGTGCTGATGTATCTATCCACTATGTAACTGGTAATAAAGGATCAAATGGTGGTGCTGAAACTGATGAAATTTATGCTACTCTAGATCATAAACATGGTGCATGGCATGCAGGTGACTCAAATGCTCGTTACTATTCTAACTCAGATAAGAAGATTGGTGAACACTTAGTATTTAGTTGGATGGCAACTGGTGTTAAATATGATGACGTTGATTTAATGGATGTTAAATGGTCTGCTTCTGATGACTTCTATTATGAAATCAATGGTAAGAAGACAAATATTAAACTTCCTGCAACTTATGATTATAAGTCAAGAAGTACTAACCATATTTATAATTCAGATGGTACTATTTCTGCTCAACCTACATATAATAACTGGGGTACTACATTTGCTAATGTTCCAGTTGAAGAATTCTTCAATGATCAAGACTTCCCTGTAAAAGTTATTGATGGTGAATATTATATGGGTCCAACTTGGTGGAGTTATGGTCAAACATATGGTGGTTTAATCTGTGGTTCAGGTGGTAACTTAAACTCAATCGGTATTGAATCATGTGTTAACAGAGGTTCTGACTTATGGTATACATGGCAAGTAACTGCGCAATTAGTTGCTTCATTAATGGTTCAATATGATTTAGGTATTGAAAGAGTTAAAGGACATCATTTCTTCGATGGTAAACATTGTCCTGCTCCAATGCTTGAAAATAATCTTGAAATTTGGTGGGAATTCTTAGAATTAGTTAAAGCTGAATATGAATTATTAACTACTTATAAAGATGCTGAATATTCAATTACAGTTGATGAAAAATATGCTTCTGTATTAAGTGAAAATGGTCGTATTATTGCTCAACCTGAATTCTCTCAAGTTGTTACATACACTGTTGATGTTAAAGTTGGTGACAAGACTGAAACTGTTACTTTAGCTACAGCTGTTGAGGGTATGTATAATAGATAATATCTATAAAATTAAAATGGTTAATGCGAAAGCATTAGCCATTTTCTTTTTTTTTAAATGAAATAGTGGTATAATATATAAGATAAAAGAGGTGAATATAATGAATGAAGCTTATGAAAAGATTAAAAATCGTTTATTAGAATATAAAAAGAAAAACTATATAGTTCCTACTGAAAAAATGATTAAAACAAAAGAACAAATTGAAGGAATTAAAGCTGCTGGTGTAATTAATACGGCAATTCTTGATATGGTGGAAGAAAATATTAAAGCTGGAATGTCTACAGAAGATATTAATAAACTTGTTCATAATTTTACTATTTCTCATGGGGCTATTCCTGCTCCACTTAATTATGAAGGGTTTCCTAAAAGTGTGTGTGTATCTGTAAACGATGCAGTATGTCATGGAATTCCATCAAAAAAAGAGATACTAAAAAATGGAGATATTGTAAATGTTGATGTAACTACAATATATAAAGGTTATTATGCCGATGCATCACGTATGTATATCATTGGTGAAGCAAAGGAAAATGCTAAAAAGTTAGTAAAAGTTACTAAAGAATGTTTAGAACTTGCTGTTAATGCAATAGTTCCATGGGAAACAAGACTTGGTGATCTAGGTGATATTATTCTTACCCATGCAAGAAAACATGGATATAGTGTAGTTAGAGAAATTGGAGGCCATGGTGTTGGTCTTGCAATGCATGAAGATCCATATGTTTCTCATGTTGGAAAAAAAGGTACTGGAATGCTAATAGTTCCTGGAATGGTTTTTACTATTGAACCTATGGTAAATGAAGGAAGTAGATTGATTTATCAAGATAGTAGAAATGGTTGGACTATTTATACTTATGATGGTAAATTATCAGCTCAATGGGAACATACTATTGTTGTAACAGAAGATGGTTGTGAAATTATAACTCATTAATTAATAGGAGAAAAGCTTTATGAAAGAAATTTTACTAACATTTAAAAGACTAAAATGGTTCTTTAAAGCTAATATTAAAAGCTATTTATTTTGTGCATTAGCACTATTATTTGTCTCTATAATGCCAGTACTCCCTACTAAAGTATTGGGTATCGCAATAGATGATATAGTAATGGGGAATGTAACAATAAATAGGATAATTCTTTATATTATTGGATTACTTGTGATTCCAGTATTTATTTATTTTGTAAATATTTATTATCATTATACAATGAATAAATTAGGTCAAGATATTTCATATAAATTAAGAGAACAATATTTAGAACATTTATTTGAACTTGATTCGTCAATTTATGAAAAGTACACAAAAGGTGATTTAATCGCAAGAATATCTAATGATTTAACTACTGTAAGTGGGCTTGCGACATCCTTTTTACAAAATGTTATTTATTATTTTGTTACTATTGTTGCGGCTACAACAATGATGCTTATAATTAATCCAATGCTTTGTATTGCATCAATTGCTTTTATGCCTTTTGCAATATTTATACTTAATAACATAAGAAAAAAGAAAAGACAATACTATAAAAAACATCATGAAATTTATGGCGAAATGACTGAAAATGTACTTGAATCCATTGAAAGTGTTAAAACAGTTCGTGCTTATGGGATGGAAGAAGAGGATTATAAGAAAACTAAGAAAGCTATCGATAATGATACTAAATCTTGGTGGTATATTCAAATGTTCGAATCTTTATTTGTACCCATGTTTGAGCTTATCTATGCTGTAGCCTATTTTATTGCAATAGGACTAGGTACTTACATGGTTATTAAATCTGAAATTTCTCCTGGTGATTTAGTTAGTTTCTTACTTTATGTGGGAATGCTTTATGGTCCACTAATTGGATTAAGTAATGTCTTGAATACAATTAGTAGTATTAATATAGCTTCCCAAAGATTCTTTGAAATTATGGACTTAGATACTGAAGTACACGATATATCAAATCCATTAAATATTATGAAATTCAATGAAATAAAATTTATAGATGTAAGTTTTAAATTTCCATTTGATAATTTTAATGTTCTTTCAAATATTAATTTATCTATTAAAAGTGGCGAAACTATTGGTATAGTTGGTCCCACAGGTAGTGGAAAATCTACTTTGATAAGACAATTATTAAGAGAATTTAATATAAGTAGTGGAAATATTTTAATTGATGATGTTCCAATTGAAGATTATAAGATAGATGACATTAGAAAAATGGTAGGTTATGTTCCTCAAGAACATATTTTATTCAGACGAAGTGTTGATGATAATATTTTAATAGGTAATCCTAAAGCAACACATGAAGAAATTAATAATGCAATGATAGTGGCTGACTTTAAAAAAGATTTAAATGAATTATCAAGTGGTGAACATACTTTAGTTAGTGAACTAGGTGGTTCATTATCTGGTGGACAACGCCAAAGATTGTCGATAGCACGTGCTTTAGTAAGAGATCCTGAAATTCTTATTCTAGATGATTCGTTAAGTGCTGTTGATGCATTAACTGAAACAAACATTATTAAACAGCTTAAAGCAACAAGAGTTGGTAAAACTAATATTATAGTAGCGCATTGCTTTAGCGCAATAGCTCTTGCAGATAAAATTATAGTACTTCAAGATGGAAAGATTACTGACATTGGTACTCATCGTGAATTATTAAAGTATGATAATTGGTATAAGATGCAATATCTTATTCAAATAAAAGGTGATAATCATGAAGAACTATAGAAGATTATTTAAGTTTTTAAAAGGTAAAATGCATTGGTTTTTCATTAGTTTATTAATGATAATAGTTATTCAATCACTTGCATTTATTTCTCCTCTTTTAGTTAAAGCAGTATTAGATGATTATATTTTGGGTATTGAATATGAATGGAATCAAGTAGTAGAAAGTGATGAATACACTGTAAAATTTAATAATTTATATTATAAACAAACTAGATTTATAGATGAGAATGATATTGTAATTAAAGATGCAAGTATAATTCTTTATAAAAATGGTTTTTATTTTGTTGATGATATGGTTGAAGGAAGTGACATAGAGATTACTGAAGAAAATGGATTCTTTATAGTAAATACCTCATTTGAAGGCAATATTTATTCCTATGAAGCACTTAAACTGAATAAGGATGAAGTATTTTCCTTTTATGAACCAGTGATACCACATTTGATATTCTACATTGTTGTTATTTTTATCAAAACCATTATTACTATAGTATGTGGCTTTATTCAAGCATTTTCTATCAATAAGGTAATTAATTATTTAGCAAATGAGGGAAGAACTAGAGCGTTTAAAAATATTGAATATTTACCAATTTCATATTTTGAAGAAGAACCATCAGGTAAAATGGCAACAAGAATAACTAAGGATGTTGATGGTATGATTATAATGTATCGTCAATTGTTATTATTGTTTGCAACTGCAGTTTTAAGTTTTATCCTTGCTTATGTGGGAATGTTTATTCTTAACTACAAATTAGCTTTATTAACGTTTATTGCTTATCCTATAATATACTTATGGGTTAGATTCTTCTTGAAAAAGCTAAAGAATATTGCAGAAAGAGTTAATGAATCTAGAAGTCTACTTACCGCTAAAATCAATGAAGTAATTAATGGAATTCAAATTTTACAGGTATTTAATTTTAAAAAACAAACAGTAACTGAGTTTAATAAAATTAATGATGATTATCGTAAAGAACAATTAAAAGAGGTAAAACTTAGTACTACTCTTGGTTGGAATATGATTAATATTATGCGTGCATCCATAACAACATTAATTGTTGTATATTTTGGAATTCAGCATTTTAATGTTGCAGGTGTTGTTATTACTGCAGGATTAATATATGCGTATAATGATTATTTATCAAGAATTGTAGAGCCAATTAATATTATCTTTACACAAATTGGCGCATTTGAACATTCTCATGTTCAAGTAGATCGTATTCACAAAATTATTGAAGCCCCTACGGAAGATAGAAATAAAGAATATATCGAAAGATACAAAGGGGATATTAGATTTGATAATGTTTGGTTTAGTTATATTAAAAATGAATATGTATTAAAAGGTGTTTCGATAGATATTAAGGCTGGAGAAATGGTTGGTTTAGTAGGACATACTGGTAGTGGGAAGAGTTCGATGATGAATTTACTACTAAGATTTTATGATATTACTGATCCATTATCTGGATCAATCTATGTTGATAATATGGATATAAGTACGATTTCAAAAAGAACATATCGTTCAAATATTGGTATAGTTTTACAAGAACCTATTATGTTAAAAGGAGATATCGCTTCTAATATTAGATTTGGATTAGATAATATTAGTGATGAGGAAATAATTCGCGTTTTAACAGCTATGGGTGGAGACAAATTAATTAAGAAATTTCCTGATGGAATACATCAAGAGCTTTCAAGAAAAGGTGTAAATATGAGTGCTGGAGAGAAACAAATTATTAGTTTAGCTCGTGCAATTATTCGTGATCCAGCTATCTTAATTATGGATGAAGCCACATCGCATATTGATACTGAAACGGAAAATATCATAAAGCAATCTTTAGAGTATGCATGTAAAAATAGAACGGTTATCGTAATAGCACATAGACTTTCTACTGTTTATAATGCTGACAAAATTATTGTTTTAGATCATGGAATTAAAGTTGAAGAGGGAACTCATGATTCCTTAGTGAAACAAAATGGTGTTTACGCAAATATTTATCGTTCTCAAGTTGCAAACATTAAAGACCTTAAGAATTTATAGTACTTTAATGTTGAAAAAAAACACCATATAGTGTAAAATATAAATAATATAAATTTAATTAGGAGGCTAAAATGTTTAGATTTTTAAGTGCTGCTACTGATACTACAACTCCAGAAACTGGTGAAGTTGTTGAAGAAGTAAGTTTACTTGACAAAATTTTTAGTTTTAACTGGGGGCTACCTGAACCTGTTCAAAATTTTGTTAATAAATGTATTGAAGTAGTAGTTGTTTTTATTGTTTTATTAATTTTATGTAAAATAGTTGATTTAATTACTAAGAGAATGCGTAAACGCATGATTAAACGTAATGTTGAAAAGACAATTGTTCAAGTTGTATATTATTTATCTAATAAAATTGTAAAATTATTATTATTACTTATGGCAATTGGATTCTTAGGTATTGATACAACAAGTGTTGCAGGGTTAATTACAGCTGCTGGTTTAGGTATAAGTTTAGCTGTTCAAGGAACATTATCTAACTTTGCTGGTGGTATTTTAATTTTATTCTTAAGACCATTTAAAGTTGATGACTATATTGAATGTCAAGGTACAAGTGGTACTGTTGAAGATATTAGAATTTTCTATACTCATTTAAGAACACCTGATAATAAAGTTGTATTAATTCCAAATGGTGCATTAATTGGTGGTAATGTAATTAATTATAGTACTAAAGCTACACGTAGAGTTGATTTAGTATTTGCAATTGATTACGAAGCTGATTATAAACAAGCTAAAGCAATAATTTTAGATGTATGTGCTAAACATCAATTAATTCTTGAAGATCCAGCTCCTGCAGTTAGAATTTCTGAATGGGCTGCTTCATCAATTAATCTTTCTTGTAAAGTTTGGGTTAAAAATGCAAACTATTGGGATGTTACATTTGATTTATTAGAAACTGTATACGATGAAATGAATAAAGCTGGTATTAAAATTCCATATAATCAACTTGAAATTTCTTATCGTGATGCTTTAAAACAACAAGAAAAAGAAAACAAATAAAAAATAAAGCTCAAAGAAATTTGAGCTTTTTTTAAAATGAGGATTATTTATGAAAGAAAATAAAATAGCTGTTATTGGGTTAAGTGGTGAATCTATTTTTATGAAGATGGATCACTTTAATGAAGAAGGTGAAACTGTAATAGCAAATACTTATCACGTAGAATATGGTGGTAAAGGATATAATCAAGCTGTTGCTGCTAAAAGATTTGGAGCAAATGTATCTTTTCTTACTTTATGTGGTGATGATGAAATTGCTAATAAAGTAGAACAAACATTAATAGATGAAGGTATTAATTCCTTTGTAATAAAAAGATGTAATGAAAAAAGTGCATCTGCTTGTATAATGATTGATAAAGAAGGTAGAAATAGAGTAATTTGTTATCCGGGTGTATCAAGTAAAATGACTAAAGATGATGTTCTTTTATTTGAGGATGAAATAAAAACTAGTAAATATCTACTATTACAACTTGAAATGAGTGATGAATCTTTGTTTGAAGCAGTAAGACTTGCAAAAAAACATAATACTTTAGTTATCTTAAATCCTGCTCCTGCTAAAGAATTACCTATTGAATTATTAAAAGAAGTTTATTTACTTACGCCTAATGAACATGAAGCTAAAGTTATCTTTAAAGATATAAAATTACATGAGTTAGAATTTAAGAATGTGATAATAACTCTTGGTGAAAAAGGATCTGTTGTTAAAGAAAACAATGATTTAGCTGTTATTAGTGCAAATAAGGTTACTGCAATAAATACAACAGGAGCTGGAGATACATATAATGGTGTTTTAGCAGCTGCACTATTAGAGGGAAATAATTTAGTTGAATCCGCTAAACTTGCAGGTATTGCATCAACAATATCTGTTACTAAAGAGTTTGTAATTGATTCGATCCCGTATCGAAAAGATATTAAATAAAAACTTATACTTTAAACTTGAATATAATATAAATTTATGGTATAATAATTACGTTAAAAGTAAAATCAAAAGGAGAATAATTTTATATGATTTACAAGACTATATTAACACCAGAAGAAGCATCAAAAGACTTCTTAGAAAATGAAAAACAATTCCACTTAGGTGTTATTCCAACAGAACAATCAAATCCTATTACTAAAAATTTAAGTGCAACAATTGCAAGAAGTACTGCTGAAGGGATTAAATTAATTTTAGCTGCAGATAAATATATTCCAGCTAAAGCTAAGGAAGCATTCCATACTCCAGAATTCCAAGCATTAGTTGATGCAATCGTTGATGCAATGAATAATCATAAGACTGTTCTATTCTCATCAGTAGGTGCATCTGGTCGTATGGCTATCCAATTAGATGCAGCTTGGAGATATTTCTGGACATCTTTAACTCAATTATTACCTGCTAAGAAAGAAGAATTAATGAAAATTAGTGAAGTTACTAATTCTCATACTACTGGTGGAGACCGTGCTTTAGTTCACTCAGTAGAAAACTTTGAAGACTATTTAACATTTGGTCGTCAACAAGTTATTGAAGCTAACGTTGGTCCTGGTGACGTAGTTGTTGCTTTAGCTGAATGTGGTTTATCTGCATCTGTTAATGGTGCTGCATTACAAGGTCAAGAAAATGGTTGTAAAACATTCTATCTTTACTGCAATCCAAAAGAAATTTTATATGCTCACTTAGATAGAGTTAAAGAATCATTTGACCGCCCTGACATTATCAAAATCCCTCTATTTGTAGGAAACATGGCTGTTGCTGGTTCAACTCGTATGCAAGTAACTACAGTTGAATTATTAGTTGCTGGTGCTGCTTTAGAAGCTGCTGCTTATAAATGGATGCAACAACATTTAACTGAAGATGAATTAAAAGTAGTTAATGTTGCTGGTAAAGGTGCATTAGATTTAGATGCTTATGCAGATGCTCATCAAGATTTATTAGATCAATTATCTCAAGGTGCTGCATTAGAAGGTTTAACAAAAGCTGTTGAACTTGAATACAATACTTATATGGAAAAAGGTTTAGTTACTTATTTAACTCATGATTACTTACTTGATATCATGACAGATACTACAGAACGTCAACCTACATTTACACTTCCTCCATTTAAGAAATTTGCTGATAAGAATGCACAAGTTAGCTGGGCTTATGTAAAAGACCCACTATACCCTAATACAGTTGCATGGCAACATTTATTCCGTCGTCCTATTAAAGGTCTAGAATGGGGTAAAGAAGATTACATCAGAATGAATGCTGATCAACAAATCATTAACAATCCTCCTCACGTAAGTGGTGAAGAAGTATTAGATTATAACATTGGTAATGAAGTTGATGAATCACGTTATTCACGTAAACCTGCAAGATTATTATGTATGGATATTAATAATTCTGCTAACAAAGATGTTCTTGCTTGGTTCAATAACGAAAAAGGTAACTTTAGTGAAGGTTATGTAATTCGTTTTGGTGAAATCACTGATGAAGTTAAAAACGATAAAGAAATCCTTATTCCAGTTAAACTTCCTCGTACATGTACTGATTTAATGACTCACTTATTAATTAAATTATCATTTAACTTAATGTCTACAGCTACAATGGCTAAGATGGGTAGAGTATTTGGTAACTGGATGGTTCAAGTATTACCTACTAATAAGAAGTTAA
>JAEIGA010008937.1_pt1 | contig 15155 bp, 21 predicted proteins | sample 9270691 | NCBI WGS metagenome assembly JAEIGA01 (sample SAMN17057246, study PRJNA624740) | gut metagenome | biome: biome; isolation source: fecal sample | host: Bos grunniens | place: China: Xizang | collected 2019
ATGAGATTTTCGATGAGGATACCTTGTACGATATGGTCTATGGTGATGAGATAATAAGTTTCGACCTGGACACCGAGAACTATATGTATACATTCGCATATCATCAGATAACCGATAAGGGCGTGACATCAGGCAAGGTGAAACTCCATCTCGAGGATGATACCTATGTGCGCTTGCTTGCCTTGCATCTCGGGGACAAGGACTTGACCATAAATAGCCTAAGGTATGCCGATAAGAACTTGTACGAGTTGGTGACTCGTGGCATTGACTACAATTTCTGCTACGACGGCATCTACGAGGTGCGCAACCCATACACTGTGACTATGGATGAGATTAAGGCTGACGCCCAGAAGATACGCGAGCAGAACTCGGAGAAGTTTGCTGACAAGCACAGTGTGGTTGGTTACTTTATTTAAGTTCGGAGTATGGATAAGTTCTTATGTTCGAAGCTTGCCTGCGATCACTTCAAAGGTAAGCAACATATAGTAGAATTCGAAAAGTTCGCCGGTAATGTGCTCGAGTTCAAGACTTACGAGATTCAGGTTGCGGTTTTCGGAGACGATTTTGCCCAACCACCGGTGATAGAGCTTGTACGAGTCAGACTATCGGATGATGAGTACCTACTGCTACTGCAGTGGCAACTCCAGAATCCAGCCACGGGCTTCAATGCCTGCGATGGAGAGTTGAGTGACATCATTGGTTCGATTGAGTATCAGGTCGAGGAGAAGATATTTGGCTACAATGAGGTTGGAACCTACGCTATATATCTTTCGGAAATCAGGCAGGATGTGGCTAACATCCTGCGCAACCTGGAACAGACGAAATAATTAACCATTCAACGGATAGACAAACAACAATAAATTGAAGTTTTAACAAGTAAAAAGTAGAGATATGAAAGAAGTAATTTGCCCACAGTGCCACACCGCATTCACAATTGACGAGAGCAACTATGCATCTATCGTAAAACAGATCAGAGACGCCGAGTTTGAATCTGAACTCACTCGTCGCCTTGATGAGATCAGCGCACGCTTTGCCGAGAAGGTAGAGAATGTAAAACTGCACTGCAAGGAGGAGTATGAGGGTGAACTCGCAAAGCAGAGAGTCGCTATCAGTGAGCGTGAGGGCCAGATTGCGCAGTTGAACGCAAAACTCGAAGGTGCAGACGAGAAGCTCCGTTCTGCCGTACTCGAGGAGCAGGGTCGCCTTAAGGAGGAGTTGTTCGCTCGTGATACTATGATTGCAAGCCTCAAAAACTCTGTTGCAAGCGAGAAGCGTGAGGCGGAGAATAGAGAGAGAGGAATCCGAGAGCAGCACGAGAGAGAGTTGCTCAGTGCGAAAGAGCAGTTCGGCAACCAGTTGCGCTACGCGGAGGAGCAGATTGCCTTCTATCGCGATATGAAGGCAAAGCAGTCGGTTAAGATGTTAGGTGAATCACTTGAGGAGCACTGTTCGAACTCATTCGAGCAGTATCTGCGCCCGCATATGCCGAATGCATACTTCGGTAAGGATAACACCTCGGTAGAGGGTACAAAGGGAGACTTTGTCTTCCGTGATTCTGCCGACGGTGTGGAGTACATCTCTATTATGTTCGAGATGAAGAATGAGGCTGACGATTCGGTGAAGAAGAAGAAAAATATAGAACATCTTGAGAAGCTGGACAAGGATCGCCAGAAGAAGGGATGCGAGTATGCTATTTTGGTGTCGATGCTCGAGAGTGACAGCGAACTCTACAATCAGGGCATTGTGAATATGTCGCATCTATACGAGAAGATGTATGTGATTCGTCCGCAATTCCTTGTGCCTATGATCACATTGTTGGTTCAGGCTGCCAAGAAAAATATCGAGTATAAGGTTGCATTGGAGAGTGCTCGCCGTCAGTCTATCGACATCACCGACTTCGAGGACAAGCTCGCAGACTTCAAAGATAAGTTTGGCAAGAACTACCGCTTGGCAAGCGAGAAGTTCCAGACCGCAATCTCGGAGATCGATAAATCTATCGAGCACCTCCAGAAGATTAAGAGTGCGTTGCTTGGCTCGGAGAACAACTTGCGACTTGCAAACGATAAGGCAGACGAGCTAACCATTCGCAAGCTGACTTATGGCAACCCAACGATGCAGGAGAAGTTTCGCCAAGCAAAGTTAGAGAAGAACGCTTCATATGAGGCTGTGGAGTAGGAAATAGGCAGGCGACTATGAAGAAGATGATCTATGTTGTAATTGCCGTCCTGGCTTTGGTAGGATGCTCTGCAGATGTGAAAACCGAGTTTGTTAGGTCGGTATCCAACTACTCAGATTATTCTACTGTAGATTGGAGTGCTTTGGGCGATAGATACTATCGCCCAAATACAGCAGATTGGCCGGCAGAGGTGGATGGTCTAATTGTCAGTGAGTTCCCGATGGAGATGGCTTGCGAGTATTGGCACCTTCTGCAGAGTGCGCGCACCGATTTTTATCAAAAATCTCTATCCTTGAGAGCAATAGCTTCGAAAAACATCGTGGTAGCCCTCGATAATACAGAAGCGATGTTTGATACAGTCTTTGTGCGATGTGTCAGCCAAGAGTATTATATGAGGCTCTTTCCGGAGATGTACAACGAAACGATGAAACCGGCTTTGGATGAGTTGGTTGCAAGATTAAATAATGATTGCTAAATGTCAGGCAAAACTATCACGAGGAGTTAAAGCCAAGTGACGGCATTCGTGATGAAGTGCTAAACCAACAAGAGTACATTTGCTTGATATATTCTCGTATAAAAAGGCGGAAAGTTTTGCCTTTTATTTTTTATTATAGATATTTGGCATCTTAGAAAAAAATATAGTAATATGGAAGTTATTTTGTCTCAATTAATTTTTCATCAGTATTCCGATGAGCATCTTAAAAAAAACAGTTTGCCGAATTGTTTGAAAAAAGAAAAGTTTGAATGGGATAAAGAATGGAATGAAAATTCTGAATATTCAGAAGATATACAACAATCTGATATTGTATTTTCTATTAGGGATATGAATACAAAGGAAGATTATACCTTTGTGTTTATTAATGTTCAACAAGCACCAGCAGGTAATTTGAAATACACATTAAATAAAATAGTTTTAGAGGAAACATTATCAGAGGATATAATTTCACATTTTTGTGATATGATATTTAGTAAGTTAGACGGAGACAAATACTATATTGAAGGAAAGGGATGTTATCCATATTACCATTCAACAAAAAAGAAGGCTATTGAACAAATTACACAAGAAGTTGTTAATTGTGTTAAAATTACCCGTCGAGGTATCAATGCATTCCCTGAATTTATTGAGAAATTAAACAATTTAAAAGATAAGATAAATAATTAGCGCCGATTTGACACCAATCATTCATTAAATTATTTATTATTGGGTCAACATTTATATCATTGCCTTATTTTATTATAAATATCATCATATCCCTCAAAAAGATGTATATTTACAAAAAATACATTACTATGAAGCGTAATATAAATGAACTAAATGGAGATGTCAATTATATAGGCAATGTTTGTGGTTACGATATTTATGTACCAAAATCTAATTTTAATAGCATTTCCTATCTAAAGAAAAATTGCCCTATATGGATTAAAATAGACGAGGATGGTGAGTGTGTTGTCATCTTCTTAACTACAAATAATGAAGAAAAGAATGAACAGGATATTAGGGATTATATACTACAAAATTTACAACACAAACCTTATATTGATTGCAAAAACCTTCTAAATCCTAATTATCATCCTTTAAGTTGTATAGCTATTGATGAAGAAGGTGTTGTTTGTGCGAAAATAATCATCACAGAATATAGTAACTCCCTAACTGTTGAATCTGTGAGTTATGATAATGAAGAATCTCTTTTAAAATTAAGACAGTACTTATTGTCAGAACGAAATATAAAATCATACCCATCTATTGTACTAATATTTAGTAAAACAATAGATGACAATGTGATTGAATTGATGGGTGCAATCTATAACGAAGATAGGGAAGCATATGTTTTACAACTAATATAATACAAATCACCTTCACAACCCAATATATGGGTCAACATCTATATCGTTGCCTTTTATTTTTTTATATTGTGGAATATTTCGTAAATTTGTAAAGAGAATATAACCTTTTTTTGAATGTTTTCTGGTCGATATGCGACGATTTTTAGAAAAAATAACTACCTTTGGTATCGGAATATGCTTGAAAAAGAGGTTGAACTTTAAAAAACTATAGTGCGATGTTGAGATTTGTAACCATTCTATTTGTTGCTTGCGTGATGCTTGCACCGCAGGCGTATGGTCAGAAGAAGAAGGTCGAGGCCAAGCAGGAGCAGAAACAGGAGCAGAAGCAGGAGACAACAAACGACAAGAGTGTTCTTGAGCGTATGTCGGAGAGCTTAGATAATCGCAACTTTAGCGACGATATGCAGTCGTTGAAGGATGGTGTGAAGAAGGTTGCCGACAAGACAAAGGAGAAGGTCGAGGAGTACACCCCCGAGGTTAAGCAGTTTATGCAGAGCGTCGGCGAGTATTTCAAGCGCTAATGCCTAACACCAATGATAAAAAAGTGGCTCGTGGGATATCCTGAGCCACTTTTTTAGTAGGGTAGTGCCCTCTGTATCGTTACTCCTCGATAGAGATTACTGCAAGGCTGGTGAGCCCGTTTTTCTTGCCTACGACATAGGTCTGGGCGAGGGTCGAGTCCTTCTGGATAAAGTCGCTCAATATCGCCTCCTTACCAAGCGAAAATTGAAGACACGAGAAGGTGTCGCCCTGGCGCATCTTCGAGTTCTCGCAATGCTCGGCGATAAATTGGTTGTCACCCAAGTAACGCACCTCGCAGACTCTGTTCGGAAGCCAGCCGATACGCACCTTCGCTCCAGCTGTTAGCTCTGCTGAGATTACGCTGTCTACATTGAAGAGCGTCGACTCACACTCAGCATCCAATGCCTCGCAAAACTTAGCCCAAAAACACCCTGCGCCATATTGTGATAGCACATCGAGTGTGCGAAGCGATACGGTGTCGTAGCCTCGGGTGGAGTAGCCCCAAACGCGCTCTAATGTACTCTCGGATATGTGCTGTCGTTGCTCCATTTCGATTACGGCAACCAACGCAACAAAGTCGGAGTGTACCGACAAGCTCTTGCCGAAACGCTCCTCTACGCACTTACGAAGTGCTACAATCTGCGGTAAATTACTCTTGATGCTCATTGTGGTACAAAAATAATTTATTATCTTTGAACTCGCAAACCTGAACTATGGAAATAGAGAGCGCTATATTCGATGTTGTACCCGAGCAGGGTGAGCAGGCGGAGGGCTTTAGTGACTTTAAGTTGCTGAAAACCACTGCTTATGCGCAACTGTATCGTGCTTCGAAGGCAGGCAAATATTTTCTCGTAAAGACAACAAAAGACGATACGGAGCGTCAGCTTACGATGCTTCGCCGAGAGTATGAACTCGCCATCGGATGCGACCATCCGCACATAGTCCACACCTACATTTACGAGGCAAATCTTTCAGTCGGTGCGGGTGTGATAATGGAGTATGTCGAGGGTAGAACGCTCAAGGAGTATCTCGCCGAGAATCCATCGAAAGCGGAGCGAAGACGCATCTTCGAGGAGTTGCTTTCGGCTGTGGGCTATATCCATAAACGAGGGGTTATTCACAACGATCTCAAGCCCGAAAATATCCTTGTAACTTACGCCGATAACAGGTTGAAATTGATAGATTTCGGCTTGGCAGATAGCGATGCCTATTTCGCTCTGCGAACACTCGGTTGCACACCTCGCTACGCCTCGCCCGAACTGCAGGCACAGAGTGGTGTCATAGATGCACGAAGCGACATCTACTCGGTAGGTGTGCTTATGGACGATATCTTCGGTGGAAAACATCGCCGAATTGCCGAGCGATGTCGAAATGCAAAGCCCGATAACCGATACGCCAATATCGAGGCGTTACAACTCGCCTGGAAGCGTCGCAACCTTCTATCGAAGGTGCTGCTTGGTGCTGTGGCGTTAGTCGTATCTCTTCTTCCGCTTTTCCTCTTAGTTCAAACCTCTCTCGAGGAGCGTGCCAAGCACAATGCCAAAGAGAAGTTATTTGCACAGATTGAGAGCGATGTAGAACAGATATATCAGGCGTGCTCGGAGTTGATGTCCCGAGAGGTCTATCGCGATTTTACAACTCGCCACTTTGTCAAGTTCTATGACGATGTCGCCAAATACCAGGCGGAGAAGATTAGCACCATTCCCGATATGGAACTAAACTCGCTTGCGACAACCGTATATACACTTCAATACAGCAAGCGTATCACTCTTTTGCTGGAGCAGTCCGAGAAACTTCCGCTTACGAGTGAATGCAATCTGTCGCCAGAGGAGTTTATGTTCTATCAAGAGCTCATTAGGTTGGGTAGCCCCTATCGTCCCTACAAAAAGGAGTAGTTAAAGACAAGAAAAGACAACTCCTGCAATCGAATAAAATCCCTATCTTTGTTCAAGCAATAGCCCAATCCCGTTAAAGAGTATTTTTTTTGCGAAAATGCTTTTTGTGGGAAAGAGTTGCTTTTGTCAAATATTTTTATTATATTTGTGAAAATATTTCGATTTACACGCAAGTGTTTGTCGTTCTCGCTGATGAACCTAGGAAATTCATTTACGGTAAGAGAAGACGAACCCTTTCGCGAGTTCGCATATATTAAATATGTGCGGGCATAGCGTGGGCTATTGCTTTTTTTCTTTACCAACGGCTTTCCTAGGGCCTATCAGCGGAGATTAAGTAATTAGTCTGCGCTTCTTTTTTTTAATAGGGCGCATACATAAAGGAAGTTAGTAGAAACTAAACCTAACCTGAACTTAGTATGGCTATTTTTGAATCTATGTTTGAACTCGGTGCGTCGCTATTGATTGCTGGCATCGTTAATATTCTCTATTTCGGTCTTGCACCCAAGTTTAAGAAAAAGGATAAGAATGGTCGCATCGGAGTGATGTTCTTCTGTTTCTTGATAGCACTTGCAGGCGGAATCATAATGCTTGTATCGTAAATTATCACTAACAATCTAAAATTATAAAATTATGGCAAGCAAAGTAAGAGTTTATGGTAAGGCTCAAAACCGTACCGCATTGGGAATTGCACACGCCTATATGGTGATGTACCCACAGGCGACATTGGAGGATTTGCGCAAGGCATTTCCAAACGAATTGAACCCAGATAAGGGTGTAAGCGAGAACTTCGTTTACGCCGAGGATAAGGGTACTACTGCAGATTGGGATGGTTTCTTCAAGGCTGCAGACGAGGTGCTCACTATGGGCGATGGCAAGAAGGTGTCGGTAGTAAAGATGTGGACAAAGCCAAGTTTCGAGCGCATTGTATCGCACGCAAAGTTGTACGACATCGAGATCGCTTCGTTCGAGGCAGCTGACAAGGGCGGCAAGAAGGGTGGTTTCCGTTTGGAGTACCTCAATGGTTATGTGCCACCGGTGCCAGGTAAGAAGAAGTCGTTGTGGTGGGTATGGTTGCTCCTCATCCTCTTGTTGGGTGGCGCAGCCGCATTCTTCGCACTTAAGAAGCCAGAGGTAATCGAGAAGACCGTAGAGGTTGAGAAGATTGTCGAGGTTGAGAAGATCGTATATGTTGACCGTGTCGAGGAGATCGAGAAGAACTTCAATGCAGCAACATTTATTGTGGGTAAGGCGGAGTTGTCGGAGGATGCAAAGTTTGTGTTGCACGACCTTGCACAGTTGATGCAGAAGCACCCTGAGTTGCGACTCAAGCTCGTAGGTCACACCTCGTCGGAGGGCGATCCTGTTTTCAACCAGAAGTTGTCGGAGGCTCGCGCACAGGCTGCTGTTGATTTCCTTATTGGTCGTGGCATTGCAACCGAGCGTTTGGAGGCAGAAGGTAAGGGTTCGAGTGAGCCTATCGACGAGAATAACCCAGAGGCTAACCGTCGTACCGAGTTTATTATTTTGGACTAAACAAATACTTACTTATTAAATATATAACTTATGGGAATTTTGAATGCTATTTTGGACAACTTTAAGAATGCAGAATTTACCGTTGCTCCAAACAAGAAATTGAAGAGTTTGTCGGCAGACTTTAAGAAGGCTTTTAACCTCTCGCTCGTATTCTACAAGGGCGCACAGATTGCAGATGGCGATTTGACTTTGGCAGCTCTCAACAAGAAGACTACCAAAGATGTGAAGTCGAAGGCAGATGGCTTTAAGATTAAGGCAAGTATGAAGGTGGGCGATGCCGAGAAGTTGTTCGACACAAACTTCGGCGTTACCGTTCAGATTAAGGACGAGAAGGGTACCAAGCTCGTTCCTAATGGAATTACTCTCGGTCAGGCAGCTCGTGGCGAGTATTAGAGTATGAAATCTCTAATCGACATAGTACGACAGGATGTTTTCGCTTTCTTGGAGAGTAACGAGGAGTTACTCTTCAACGAGCGAGACTTTCAGATGCATCTTGCAACCTGGCTGCGTAACTCGGCAAACCACTACGATGATGTGGATGTAGAGTATTATGTGCCACGAAGCGAGTTGGAGAACTATGTGTGGGATAGCGAATTGCGACTTGATGTTGTAGTCAAGAAGGATGGCGAATATCTCCCCGTTGAGCTAAAATACAAAACCAAGAAGGTCGAGCGCCAAATTTTACGCTTCGATGAACTTATGCACGAGAAAGTTGTCGTGATGAAGAATCAGGGAGCGCAGGATTTGGGTATGTACGACTTCTGGAAGGATGTGCGCCGTGTGGAGTTGGTGCGTAATCGTTTCGAGAGGGTAAAGGGTGGCTTGGCAGTCTTTGTGACAAACGATAAGTTGTACACCAAGGCGAGCAAGCCGACTTCGAACAACTACTTGCTCAATATGGCGGAGGGAGTTGCCCATTCGAAGCAGAAGCATTGGCTCAATCCGGAGAGCTCCTGCGCCAAGTCGCATCCTAATTTCGATGTCGAGCAGGAGTACTCTATCGAGTGGCACACGCGAGAGATCGACGAAGTAGAATTTTATTACTGCATAGTAACAATTTAAAACTTTAGAAATTATGGCAAAGAAATCGGTAATCGCAGGCGAGTATATCTTGTCTGTATTGGATAGCGGAAGCATCGAGGTTTATCGCATCTACGACAATGTAAAGGGTGCATTGCGTGAGGTGGCAGATAAGGAGGGCTTTGAGTACGATGCGAATTGGACAACCCGTCAGTTTGGCTCGAAGTTGATTGACTTTATTATTGAGAAAAAGGGAGAATAACATACTCTTTATAAATATCTATTAACCATTTAAAAACAAAAACAATTATGGCAGAATTTAAGTTGGATGGCCGTATGAAGGTCAAGTCGTTGAAGGAGAACTTCAAGAAGAATTTTGGCGCAACTTTGCGTGTTTACAAGAGCGTTACCTGCAAGGGCGCTATGGCTGATGATGACGCTACATTGGCATCGCTCCGCGCTGAGGGCAAGAAGGGTGGCGAGCTCACAGTAGGTGGCAACCTCCGCGTTGGCAACTTCGAGAAGAAGATTGCTGAGTTGTATGGTATCGGTGTTCAGGTTGCTGACAAGTCTGACAGCAAGTTGGCTGACAACGACGCTACTCTCGTTGCTGCTGGCAAATAATTGCCGACACAATTTAGGTATGTGGGGCTTGATCGCTCCACATATCACTAAAATATCTCAACGATATGATTTTAGTTATAGCTTACATAATCAATCTGTTTGCACCCCTCATCAACCCTATGGGTGCCTTAGGACTCATCGGCTGCATCGTCTACGACGATTTGCAAGTTCTCGGCGTTGTAGGTCCGTGCGCTATTGCCGGTGCTATTTTCGGAATCTTGGCTTATCGCAACGACATCCCACCTCGTTGGAGTTGGGCAAAGTCGAAGAACGATATCTTCAGATTCTCGATTTCGGCAGTGCTTGGCTATGCTGTAAGCGTTGCGATGTGGCCTTGTGCTATTTATCTTGTAACCTTAATATTAGAACTTGCAGAGAAGCAGTAGTATGAAGAAGGCTTTTAAATATATAGGTAATGCACTCCTTTTCAATAAGGGGTATCGAAAGGCGGGTTTCCTCTTTTGGTTTCTTATAGCTTCGGTGCTTGGCGGTACTGCGGACTATTTGGCACAGGACGATATCGAGTACCAATCCGAGTATGTACTCCTCTGCTCGAAGGGCGACTTCGAGGGTGCTCGCAATATCCAGGACAAATACTACACTGCATATAGCAACAAGTATTCTGCTTGGCGCGGAGGTCATTGGAACGGTAGAGAGGCTCGATCTGCGGGCGAGAAGTACCATTCGATTGTGGCATACATCTTCTCGCAGGAGATAACCGCTATCTACTATGGTGGCGTAGAGGCAAGAGAGGATAAACTCATCAGTCGCCTTATGGCAATACCTACCGAGGGCGCTCCTCTTCCAGAGGGAAACCACGGCAATGGAATGTTCTATGACAACGATGCGACTATAGGCAACGGTATGGCTATCGACCACACCGTCTACCAGTCGTGGGTACGCTTCTATAACGATCGTTGTGAACAACTCCTCGACCTTGCGTTGGCAGACGACAATACGGCTTTTGCAAAGAGAGTGGCAAAGCTCTATAAAGCAGAGATTAAGACTCACTTCCAGCGAGATACGCTGTTGGGTGACCGCTACTGCATCGCTACGGTGGTGTACGATACCTCGCGTGCTAAGGCGGCAACGCTCCGAGTAGAGTAACATACAATTATAAAAACCTTAAAACTAAAATATTATGGCAAAGACTGTTAAAAAGACAACAACCGCCAAGAAGACAACAACTGCAAAGAAGGCGACAGCAGCAAAATCGACTGCCAAGAAGACAACAACGGCGAAGAAGACAACTGCTACAAAGCCTGCAACCAAGAAGGCTACTGCAACAAAGAAGACAACTGCAACAAAAACTACTGCGAAGAAGGTTGTTGCTTCGACTCCAAAGGTTGGTGGCGAGATTTCGGTTAATGGAAACAAGATTATTCAGACCGTACAGAAGGAGTTCTCAAAGAAGTTTGAGTATTTGACATTGTGCTTTATTGTCGATGAAGACCGAGGCAAGAGTGTGAATGTGCGAGGTATTAACACCACAAGACGCATCTCGGAGGCACGCAAGAAGGTCTCTACAAAGGAGATTTCAATTCACGGCCGTACAAAGGTGCAGAATATCGAAGACTATTTCTGGAAAGAGTTGGGTATCGCTTGCCAAATCGGTATCTGCGGATACAATGGTCACGCGCACTACTTCCCAATTGGCAGTTGGTTTAACGAAAATTCGCTCACACAGGCTAACGATTGGGCAAAAGGCGCAGGTTGCAAGAAGGTAGGAGCAACTGAAATTAAGCAGATTTGTAGCGGAACTATATTCTAAATTGCACGATTGGCAAGGAGAAAAATTTCGCATTGATTTAAGGTAGGTCTTGTGGCCTTGGAGTTGGTTGTACACCAGCACAATTTACAGACAAGACCTACTTTGACATCAATTGATAATCGAAAAAAGAGAGGTATGAGCAAAGAGTATTACAAGAAGAAGATAATCGACCTTCGTGCCGATATTGCAAAGGAGAAGGAGGCAAAAAAGCGCGATAATGCAAGTTATGCCGATATGGTTAAGCGTGCGTCTGGCCCTTCGAACAAGGCATACTATCGCAAGGCGAAGATTGATAAGGCGGCTTATCACGACCGTCGTATCGAGAGCCTCAAACGAGATATCGAGAGCGCAAAGGAGTCACTCAAGCGCTACAGATAGTCGTTAAAGATGACAATACATTGTTCGGTAGTATTGTAATTCTACGACAAATTTATAAAACTCAAGCTCTTGAATAGACGCATTCTAATAACGGGATTTGAGCCCTTTGGCGAGTATGCCGAAAACTCATCGTGGGCGGTTGCCGAGAAGGTAGCCGCTTACGCTATGGAGGGGGTTGCAGTGGAGCAATTGCCAGTTAGTTTTGCTCGTGTGGGCGAGGCTTTGAGGTGTGCAATAGAGTTGCATACTCCCGATTTGGTGATAATGCTTGGTCAGTCGGGAGCCACCGATAGGATAAAGTTGGAGCGAGTGGCTCTCAATATGATGGACTCGGCAAAGGGCGATAACGATGGTGCGAAGCCCGACGAGGAACTGATATACAAGGGTGGGGAGAGTGCACTCTTTACATCGTTGCCGATTAAGTCGTTGCAAAGGGCGATAGAGGAGCAGGGGGTTGCCGCAAAGATCTCCAACTCGTGCGGCCTATATGTATGCAACCGCACCTATTACGAGGCGTTGCGACTCTGCAAGGAGCGAACAATGCAGGCCATATTTGTCCATCTGCCACTCTTTGATGGACAGCATCAGTCGGATGGTAGCAAAAAACCGACAATGCCGTTGGCCGATATGGCAAAGGCGATACAAACGATAATCGAAACTTATAAATAAAAAAATGAAGAGATTTACATTAGCACTTTTAGCCTCTTTAATTTCCATCACTGCGATGGCTCAAGAGGTGGATTTTACAGCAGATCGTCCTGGAGCCTCGACAGGTCCGGGAGTAGTTGGTAAGAATGTCATCCAACTCGAGCAGGGTATCCAATACGATGGTGATGGAGCATCCGGAACATTTACATTTAGTAGCACCTTGTTGCGCTACGGTCTCTTCGATGGCGTGGAGGTGCGCTTGGGAGGCGACGCTCTCGTCTACAACGGAGGCGATAAGTGGCGTGCTGCATTCTCTGGACTCAATGTTGGTACCAAGATTCGATGCTTCGAGGGTAAGGGTGCAATACCTGCCATTTCGTTGCTTGCCAACCTCGCAATACCATCGACAGGCAATCAGGGCTTTGTTGTGGAGCATCTCGCTCCGTCAATCTATTTGTTGTTTGACAACCCCGTAAACGATTGGTTTAGCATTGGCTATAATGTTGGAGCAGAGTGGGATGGTTTCCAGCCAGTACCATCAGCATTTGTGGCTGTATGCTTTGGCTTTAGCATCACCGAGCGCTTGGGCTGTTTTGCCGAGAGTTACAACAACTTCTCTCGCCTGGGTAATGCCTATGGCGTAGATTTCGGTCTGAATTATATGGTTCACGAGCGCGTTCAGTTGGATGTTGCCGCTAACCTCGATGTTTGCCACCCTGCACAGTGCTGGGCGGTAAGTTGCGGTGTGGCTTGGCAGATAAACAACCCTAAAGCAAAGAGAAAATAACCCCCAATAACCAATATCCCAACAATGGATTTAAAGAGATTTAAGAAACGATTAGCGAGGGTGTTCGATAGCGACCTTCGTACCAAACAGTGGGAAAACATTGTTGATTATGTTATCATTGGACTGATTATCATCAGTACGCTGTCGGTATTTATTTCGACCTTTGAGATATCGCCTTTGCTTGAGAAGGTGCTCAATATTGTCGATATCGTAACTGTCATTACATTTACCATCGAGGTGACACTCCGTATATGGGCGGCCGATGAGTTGGACGAGAAGTATAAAGGTTTCTGGGGACGCGTGAAGTATTGCCTCTCGTTCTATGGCCTTGTCGATATCCTCTCGACCTACACATTCTATATCGCATTGGTTGTACCGTTGCCATACGCAATGCTCAAGTCGTTGCGTGTATTGCGCTTGTTGCGAGTTTTCCGCTATATGCGCTCGTTCAGACTCTTGCAACAGGCCTTTTCGAGCAAGTCGAAGGAGATGTTTATCTCGTTGCAGTTCCTCGTAATTGTGACGCTTATGCTCTCGTTTGTGCTCTTTTTCTACGAGCACAACGCACAGCCCGAGGTCTACAACAACGGTCTTCGCTCGGTAGTTTGGGCATTCGCACAGTATATTGGTGACCCGGGAGGCTTTGCTGATACACCTCCGATTACTTTTGCAGGTCGTATCATCGCTTGCATTATCGGTATTCTCGGAATTGCTCTATTTGCTGTTCCAGCAGGTCTTATCGGTGCAGGCTTCTCGGAGGCAATGGAGGAGGAGCTCCACAAGGATGTTATTAACAAGAATGTGGATAAGTTGCATCGTGCCTTCGAGCGCAAACTTGACCGACCAACGGGTTATCAAGTTTTGCCTACATACCTCTCGATTGCCGACATTCAGGCTCGTATGGGTCTGAAAGAAGACGATATCTTCGATGCGGTGGAGGCCTCGGATGTATTCCGCATTGTGAACATTGCAGTGACACAACCATCCGACCAGCATCCGCAGGATAAACTTGCGGTGGAGCACTTCGTAAAGAATCGCCCATATGGTTGCTGTATCGATCGAGGCTCGAAGATAACCATCGTGTCGCCGGCGAGTCTTGCTGACCCTGGTTCGGGCTATTTCGCATACTACTTGGCTCTTATAGGAGGTTTTAACTATATTAGTCGTGAGATTGGCGAGTTGCGTCCCTATCGCTCGTACTATACCTTTGAGAATCGATATACCCAGGAAGAGAATCTTCCTCTCTATATGGAGGATTTGGAATCGCTTACCTCTCGTGAGGGTAGTTGGACTTTAACCTTCCTTGTGTCAAGTGGTGCTAACGAGCCAACCTACCCAACTATCTTCCACTTCGCGGCAGGTGGTAAGAAGGGCGATGAGAGTTTCGAGGGCGAAAATTTATTCGTTCAGGATATGGCTAAATATCGTGAGATTTATGACGATTTGTCGGCAGAGATGATGGAGAAATTCGATATGGCTTCCGACCACCAGCGCTACCACACTACCGATAGTTCGAGCATCTATCTCCGCAAGTTCCGCGAGGGTATGGGTAGCAAGAACAATATCGTACTTAGAGTCGCTTGGAGCGCTTGTTTGTGGGATATGCGTCGTATCGCTATAGCCAAGACTATTGCCAACGCGTTGAAGCGCCACATCGAGGGCGAGGAGATCTTGGGTGTCGATGCCGATCTCAAACACACAGGCGCCGGCTACGGCGAGAATAAGGCATAACGCTCCTTGTGGAGGATAAAAAAAACACCCGACGGGTGCTTTGTTGTTAATATAGAGTCTTAAAAACGAAAAACTTTTGAGTTGATAGTAGTTTTAATAGGACTATATAGGATTCGGGCTTACGCCCTCGATAGGATTTGATAGGACATAATCGGAGTTCCTGTCTGTCCTATCCTATATTCCCTTAACGCCCTTAATACCCCTAACACCCTTACCACCCTTAAT
>JAEIGA010008938.1_pt1 | contig 15154 bp, 9 predicted proteins | sample 9270691 | NCBI WGS metagenome assembly JAEIGA01 (sample SAMN17057246, study PRJNA624740) | gut metagenome | biome: biome; isolation source: fecal sample | host: Bos grunniens | place: China: Xizang | collected 2019
AACGTGGCCGGTTTCATGAAAGTAGCCAAAGCCATGATGGCCCAAGGTGTGATGTAATAGACTCTTGCTTTTATTATTAATCTAAATAAGCAAAGGGCGACTTCTTTCGAAGTCGCCCTTTGTCTATAAAGAAAATCTTTTTACTCAATATTCACCTTCAGGATCTTCTTCCGGATCACCATAACGGAAAGACGGGGAAGACATAGCAAAACCATTTTCTACTTCACATTCTACCACGAGTACTTCGGGAGTTTCGTATTCAATATAATTTTTCATAATTGATAATGATGCATTAACCGAGCATCTACGGTGTTTATTAGTTATTAAATTATTCTATCGTTAAAGGAATCAATAAAGCACTTTTTCGCCATTGACAATATACAAATTACCTTCTGTCATTTGTTGTACAGGACGGCCCATCAAGTCGTAAATAACTGCACCTTCAATTTGGTCGGGAGTGATTACCTCTTCAATACCGGTAGCACCACCATCAATCACCAAACGCATGGCAGAAGCAGGAGCAGAAGACATCACTACTCTATTACACTTGAGATAAGCACGATAAGGCCACATAGTCAAACTATTTAATGCTTGAACCAAAAGATCCTCACCACTGGTGGGCTTATAGATGTAAAGATCTGCATTCAGCTCGGCAGGTAAGAAAACAGTTTTCGCAAATACGCCGGCGAAGGTCCAATTACCTACCACTTGTTCTCCAAGCACATTGTTTACCGTAGTCGTTCCTCCGGTGAAAACATGAGTCGTTGCTTCTCTGTCTTTTGCACGATAGAGATAAGGCATATTAGCTTGAGGTTCGTCCACTTCTACAAAGGTAATGGATGTGCTGTTTGCCTTGCTCAAGGTATAGAAAGTATAGTTTTCACAAGTTTCAGCATCGGGAGTGAAAGGCAGACAGATAGTTCCATAGTTATAGATAGGATCCACCGTGCGGCTATAAGTAGCCTTGGCATAAGTGCCACTCGCAGCCAAGTCTTCACGATCGGTTACCACCAACGTCAAAGCCGGAAGCGTAAGCGTTACCGTTCGCCAATAAGAACCATCGCCAATAACAATATTCACTTGTTCATCCGAACCTTCATAAGTATAGGTGGGAGTCTTTGTTCCTTGATTGATTACATCACCGGCGATAGTGGTAGTTGTTGTAGCATTATAAGATTCCATTTGGATGGTAGCGCCTTTACAAGCAGGAATACTCAGAATAGTTCCTCCATTGATTTGGGCCCAATCGTTCCAGTTGGCATTAGCCACTTTACCGGCAGAAGCATCCACACCCATCTTCACATCGATCATTTCGCCATTAATTTCCGCTTGAGCAATCCATACCATATTGGCAAAAGATGCTCCTTGCCAAGCCACCGTAGGCGCTCCGTTTTGACGTTGGAAATCCCATTTAATGGTGATATCTTCTTCTCTATCGGCCAAAGAAACAGTGTTTTGCGTGAATACAGGGCTAAGACTAACGTTAGATGTTACAGTCATCTTCTCGCCTAAATCGTAAGTATTTGCGCCATCGGTCCAAGCCGTCAAGGTGTAGCCTTCTTTGTAAAGGGTAAAGTTGGCAGGAATGGTGATAGACTTTCCAGACTTCAAACTTTCTGCAGCAGGAGCAGCACCTACGGCACCGCTTTCGCCCAAACCATAGGTAACGGTATAAGTGGGCGTAACATCACTTGCGCGAACAACAGCCATTTCAAATACATTCACACAATAGCTACCCTTTGCGTGACAAAGCATCTTAAAGGTGTACAATTTACCAGGTTCTTCCAAGTCGAATTCCCAAGTATAATTTTCACCACTATTCCAATTGCCGCTATTTGTAATGTCTTTCTTTTCCGATTCTACGTAATTACCGGAAGCATCTACATATCCCAAAGTCACTGCCATACCATCGTTCTTGGTACCAATCATAGAAGTGAAGGAATATTTGCCGGCAACCGCAGGAATAACATCAAACTTAATGTAGTCACCATCGTGAGAAGAATCAATCAACTGATTGTCGCCTTTTGTTACACAGCCGGTAACATCGTACACATGCTTCACAAGCACCGTTGCAGGCGTTTCACTTACAGGCAGAGCGCGAAGTTCAAATACAGCCACGAAAGATGCATCAGCGCTAATTTCACATGTATAAGGATTATTTGTCGACAAAGTGTTGCCTTGGTCATCTTGCCATTCTTTGAATGCATAACCTTTATTGGGATTAGCTTCGAGTATTACTTCTTCTTTCCCTGCTTCTTGTGCAGGTGCCTGACTGATAACAGCGGCCAATCCGGCTTCATTGGGGCTTGCGCTCACTGATACCTCATAAAGTGATTCCACTTGAGGACATTCTACAATGATATAGCTAAAAAAGGCATCTCCGTTATACGATCCAATGTACAAAACCTTTTCTCCATCAAAACTTTCCGGCACCTCAAATTTGTAAACATAATTACTGGTTTTCGGATGATTTGCATCGGGAGCAGCATTCAAAGCCGGATCCAAATCGGCCTCGGTAGAGAAGCGGGGAATACGCGCATCAGCACCTGTCTTTCCATTACCTTGACCAAAAACGTAAATAACAGAACCGGCCACCGGTTTCAAGGCAATGACATCTTGTGCATTTTTCAGGCGTAAAGAATTAAGTTGCGAACCATAAGTGCTGTATTTGGCAGACAAATAATCTACGTCAGCACCATTGATAGCGCTATAGGTAGAACTCTTAGAAATATCTATAGAACCCTTTTCAGTTGATACAGATCCGCCCGTTACATCTATGAAATAATTGTTTCCAAATAAAGTACCCTTAGCACGAGTACCCCCCCCATTTTGGGTGTAGTTGTCAAATGCACACACATAGGTGCTTTTGATTGGATTAAGATCAGCCACCGTCGCAGCTGTCATACTCAGCATACCGGCACAAAGCAGCGTTGCGGCCAGTAATAGCTTCCGTTTAAAGATTGTTGATAAATACATAGTTGTTTAGTTTTATTGATTAGGTTGTTTATCACCATATAATAGCCACAAATATAGCATTATATTCAGTTGTTAAAAAATACTAATCAACAAAACATTCGCATTATTTATCAAAAAAGCTCCACAATTCGTTACTGAACACTCTTTTCTAAGCTAAGGATGCTACTAATAAAAAAAAGCTGTGCCAAATCAACTTTGACACAGCCTTTCGTTCGTATGATATCGGAATTTATTCCATTACAAAACGTCGTCCAAATCGGTTACATCTGCTTTGCGGGTAGCTTCCATCATATCGTGTTCTTCCTGAGAACCAACAATCAACTTCGAGAACGAACGCTGACCGGTACCGGCAGGAATCAAGTTACCGGTGATTACATTTTCCTTCATACCTTCCAGGTAGTCAACCTTACCTTGGATAGCTGCTTCGTTGAGCACCTTGGTGGTTTCCTGGAATGATGCAGCAGACATGAAGCTAGAGGTCTGCAATGCAGCACGGGTAATACCTTGCAAAATCTGGTTTGAAGTAGCGGGAACAGCATCACGAACTTCCACCAAGCGCAAGTCACGACGTTTCAAGCTAGAGTTTTCGTCACGCAATTTGCGAGCGGTAACAATCATACCGGGCTTCATGGTTTGAGAATCGCCGGCGTCAACTACTACCTTCTTGCCCCAGATGCGGTCGTTTTCTTCCATGAACTCGTGTCTATCCACTTCCTGTTGTTCGAGGAAACGGGTATCACCTGCGTCCACAATTTCAACCTTACGCATCATCTGACGAACGATAACTTCGAAGTGCTTGTCGTTGATTTTTACATCCTGCAAACGATATACGTTCTTAACTTCGTTTACAATGTATTCTTGTACAGCCGTCGGACCCTTGATAGCCAAAATATCAGAAGGAGTGATCACACCGTCAGACAGAGGCGTACCGGCACGAACTACGTCGTTCACCTGCACCAATACCTGCTTTGACAGGGGCACCAGATATTTCTTAACATCACCGGTCTTCGATTGGATAACGATTTCACGGTTACCACGCTTGATACGACCGAATTCAATAACGTCACCGTCGATTTCGGAAACAACAGCAGGATTAGATGGATTACGGGCCTCGAACAATTCAGTTACACGAGGCAAACCACCCGTGATGTCACCAGCCTTAGCCACGGCACGAGGAATCTTCACCAAAATCTGACCTGCTTCGATAGATTCACCATGTTCCTTGAGCAAGTGAGCACCTGCGGGCAAGTTGTAAGAGTGAATACGTTCGCCGGAAGCATCCAAGATATGGATAGCAGGCACTTTGGTACGATCTTTCGATTCGATGATAATCTTATCTTTCACCTTGGTGGTATCGTCCACATAAGTCTGGAAGGTTACACCATCGATGATTGATTCAAATTCAAGCTTACCTGATTCTTCACAAATGATAACGGCGTTGTAGTTGTCCCATTCGCAGATAAGCGTTCCCATAGGAACAACATCACCGGGCTTCACATACAATTTAGAACCGTATGACAACTGATGTGTGGTTACAGAATTGCTCTTGGTATCGATCAACTTGATTTCACCATAACGGCCAACAACGATCTGAGCATTGGGATCTTCGTGAGAAGGCACTACATGCAGTTCTTCAATTTCTACACGACATTCGTAAGGAGCCTTCAAATCGGAAGCAATGGTATCGCTCTTGGCCACACCACCGGCGTGGAAAGTACGGAGCGTCAACTGAGTACCAGGTTCACCGATAGACTGAGCGGCAATAACACCCACAGCTTCACCCTTCTGAACCATACGTCCGGTAGCCAAGTTACGGCCATAACACTTAGCACAAACACCCTTCTTAGACTCACAAGTCAATACAGAGCGGATTTCTACGCGTTCGATACCAGACTTTTGGATTCTTTCGGCAATGCTTTCGGTAATTTCTTCACCGGCAGAAACAATGCGTTCATCAGTTTCAGGATCGTTGATATCGTGAACAGACACACGACCCAAAATGCGTTCGTACAAAGTACATACACCCTTGATACCTACAGCGGTAAGACCACGCAAAGTACCACAGTCTTCTTCGTTGATGATAACATCGTGCGATACGTCTACCAAACGACGAGTCAAGTAACCGGCGTCAGCCGTCTTCAAAGCGGTATCTGACAATGACTTACGAGCACCGTGGGTAGAGATAAAGTATTCCAATACCGACAAACCTTCCTTAAAGTTAGCCAAAATCGGGTTTTCGATAATCTGAGCACCTTCTGAACCGGCTTTCTGAGGTTTGTTCATCAAACCACGCATACCGGACAACTGACGAATCTGTTCTTTAGAACCACGAGCACCAGAGTCCATCATCATGTGAACAGAGTTGAAACCTTGGTTATCTTCTTCCAATTGCTTGATAAGGATTTCAGACAGTTTCTTGTTCACATCGGTCCAAACGTCGATCACCTTGTTGTAACGTTCGTTGTTGGTGATAAGACCCATGGTATATTCTTCAGAGATGGTTTCTACTGCATCGTAACCTTCTTGTACCAATTCTGCCTTTTCTTCGGGCACCAAAACGTCTGCCAAGTTAAATGACAAACCGCCCTTGAAAGCCATCTTGTAACCGAGGTTCTTGATATCGTCAAGGAACTGAGCGGTACGAGCCACACCACACTTAGCGATAACGTCAGAAATAATGTTACGCAACTCTTTCTTTGACAAGAGTTTATTTACGAAACCAACTTCTTCGGGAACGAATTCGTTAGCTACTACACGACCGATGGTTGTATCGATCAATTCACCGTTGATACGTACTTTTACCTTGGCGTGCATATCGGCACGACCTTCGTTCAAAGCAATCTTAGCTTCTTCGGGAGAGTAGAATACCAAGCCTTCACCCTTCACACCGGGACGTTCCTTGGTGATGTAGTAAAGACCCAATACCATGTCCTGAGAAGGAACGGTGATAGGCGAACCATTACTGGGGTTCAAAATATTGTGAGAAGCCAACATCAACAATTGGGCTTCAGCAATAGCTTCGTTGCCGAGGGGAAGGTGAACAGCCATCTGGTCACCGTCGAAGTCGGCGTTGAATGCGGTACATGCCAGCGGGTGCAACTGAATAGCCTTACCTTCGATCATCTTGGGCTGGAAAGCCTGGATACCCAAACGGTGCAAGGTTGGTGCACGGTTCAAGAGTACGGGATGACCCTTCATAACATGTTCCAGAATATCCCAAACTACGGGATCCTTGCGATCGACAATCTTCTTGGCCGATTTCACAGTTTTTACAATACCGCGTTCAATCAATTTACGGATGATAAACGGCTTGTACAATTCGGCAGCCATATCCTTGGGAAGACCACATTCATGCATCTTCAATTCAGGACCTACAACAATTACCGAACGAGCTGAATAGTCGACACGCTTACCCAACAAGTTCTGACGGAAACGACCTTGTTTACCCTTCAATGAGTCTGACAAAGACTTCAAAGGACGGTTAGAGTCGGTCTTGACAGCGCTGGCCTTGCGTGAGTTATCGAACAATGAATCGACAGCTTCCTGCAACATACGCTTTTCGTTACGCAAGATTACTTCGGGAGCCTTGATTTCGATCAATTTTTTCAGACGGTTGTTACGGATAATTACACGGCGGTACAAGTCGTTCACGTCGGTGGTAGCGAAACGGCCACCATCCAGGGGAACCAAAGGACGCAATTCGGGAGGAATCACGGGAATTACCGTCAGAATCATCCATTCGGGCTTGCTCAAATCCTTGGCAGCGCGGAAAGATTCCACCACTTGCAAACGCTTGAGTGCTTCGTTCTTACGTTGTACGGAAGTTTCTTTGTTGGCACGGTCGCGCAATTCGTATGACAATTCGTCCAAATTAACGCGCTGCAACATATCCAGAATAGCTTCAGCACCCATCTTGGCGATGAACTTGTTAGGATCGCTATCGTCCAGCAACTGGTTTTCGCGAGGCAACTTGTCCATGATGTCCAAGTATTCTTCTTCGAGCAGCAAATCGTTAGCTTTCAAAGGATTTTCACCTTCGCCCAAAATACCGGGTTGAATAATGATGTATCTTTCGTAATAGATAACAGCATTCAGTTTTTTAGTAGGCAAACCGAGCAGATAACCCATCTTATTGGGCAACGAACGGAAATACCAAATATGTGCCACAGGAACAACCAATTGGATGTGTCCCATGCGTTCACGACGGACTTTCTTTTCGGTAATTTCAACACCACAACGGTCGCAGACAATACCTTTATAACGGATGCGTTTGTACTTTCCGCAATGACATTCGTAATCCTTCACCGGACCGAAAATACGTTCGCAGAACAAACCGTCACGTTCGGGTTTGTAAGTACGGTAGTTGATAGTTTCGGGCTTCAGAACTTCACCTTTCGACATTGATTTGATTTCTTCGGGAGAAGCCAAACCGATGGTGACTTTCTGGAAATTACCGTGTTGTTTAATATCTTTTTTAAAAGCCATATTGTATCTAAATAGTGTCGTTAATTAATCCCAATGAATACTCAATCCCAAACCTTTCAATTCGTGAACCAAAACGTTCAACGATTCAGGTACACCTGCCGGTGGCATAGGATCGCCCTTGACAATGGCTTCGAAGGCTTTGCTTCTACCAGTCACGTCGTCAGACTTGATGGTCAAAATTTCCTGGAGGATGTGGGCGGCACCGAAAGCTTCGAGTGCCCAAACTTCCATTTCACCGAAACGCTGACCACCGAACTGAGCTTTACCACCCAAAGGTTGTTGCGTAATCAATGAGTAAGGACCAATAGAACGAGCATGCATCTTGTCGTCAACCATGTGACCCAGTTTCAACATGTAAATCACACCTACGGTAGCAGGTTGGTCGAAACGTTCACCGGTACCACCATCGTAGAGATAAGTCTTACCATAACGAGGAATACCTGCCTTGTCGGCCCAATGATTCAAATCGTCCAAGCTGGCACCGTCGAAAATAGGCGTAGCAAATTTCACACCCAGTTCCTTACCTGCCCAACCCAAAACGGTTTCGAAAATCTGACCAAGGTTCATACGAGAAGGCACACCTAGAGGGTTCAATACGATATCTACGGGAGTACCATCGGCCAAGAAAGGCATATCTTCCTGACGAACGATACGAGATACGATACCCTTGTTACCGTGACGACCTGCCATCTTATCACCCACGCGGATCTTACGTTTCTTAGCCACGTAAATCTTAGCCATTTGGATAATACCTGAAGGCAATTCATCACCGATGGTGAGGTTGAACTTTTCACGTTTCAACTTGGCATCCAATTCTTTCACCTTCTTCAAGTAGTTGATAACCAATGAACGAACCATTTCGCTACGACGAGCGTCAGAAGTCCACTTGCTCAACTGTACGGTTTCATAATTGATTTCTGCCAAAGTCTTCTGGTTGAACTTCACTCCCTTAGGAATGATTTCGGTATCGAGATTATCCTTCACACCTTGAGAAGTCTTACCATTCAGCAAGGTCCAAAGTTTGCTCAACAATACTTCGCGCAATTCGGCTACTTCTGCTTCGAACTTTTCGTCCAACTGAGGCAACAAAGCCTTGTCGGCAGCTTGGCTCTTGCGAGATTTCATAGCCTTTGAATACAACTTAGAGTCGATGATGACACCACGCAAAGAAGGACTGGCCTTCCATGAAGCATCTTTCACATCACCGGCCTTGTCACCGAAGATAGCACGCAACAATTTTTCTTCAGGAGAAGGATCAGATTCACCCTTAGGCGTAATCTTACCAATCAGGATATCACCGGGCACTACGTGAGCACCAACACGAATGATACCATTTTCGTCCAAATCCTTGGTAGCTTCTTCGCTAACGTTGGGAATATCTGAAGTCAATTCTTCCAAACCACGCTTGGTTTCACGCACTTCCAAAGTGTATTCATCCACATGTACAGAGGTGAAGATATCTTCGCGAACCATACGTTCGTTCAGTACGATAGCATCTTCGTAGTTGTAACCCTGCCAAGGCATGAATGCCACTTTCAAGTTGCGACCCAAAGCCAATTCTCCCTTTTCGGTAGCGAAACCTTCGGTAAGCAACTGACCTTCTACCACGCGATCGCCGGTGCGAACGATAGGACGCAAGTCGATGGTGGTACTTTGGTTGGTCTTCTGGAATTTGGTGATGCGATAAGTCTTTTCAGCGCTTTCGAAGCTAACGAATTCTTCGTCTTCGGTACGATCGTAGCGAACCTTGATGATATCAGCGTCTACATAGATCACTTCACCACTACCCTCAGCGGTGATCTGGGTACGAGAATCGCGGATAATCTGGCCTTCTACACCGGTACCTACGATAGGAGCTTCTGGACGGAGCAAAGGTACAGCCTGGCGCATCATGTTTGAACCCATCAACGCACGGTTGGCGTCGTCGTGTTCCAAGAAAGGAATCAAAGAAGCGGCAATAGAAGCAATCTGCGAAGGAGAAACGTCCATCAAATCGACTTCGGTAGGTTCAACTACGGGGAAGTCGGCTTCCAAACGAGCTTTCACACGGTTGCGTACAAACGAACCATCTTCCTTCAAAGGTGCGTTACCTTGGGCAACTACCTTGTTTTCTTCTTCTTCAGCCGTCAGATATTCTACTTGATCGAGCACCACTTTACCGTTTTCAACTTTACGATAAGGTGTTTCGATAAAACCAAGTTCATTAATTTTTGCATACACACACAAAGACGAAATCAAACCGATGTTCGGACCTTCAGGGGTTTCAATCGGACAAAGACGACCATAGTGAGTGTAGTGTACGTCACGTACTTCGAAGCCGGCACGGTCACGAGACAAACCGCCAGGACCCAAAGCAGACAAACGACGTTTGTGCGTCATTTCAGCCAAGGGGTTGGTCTGGTCCATGAACTGTGACAAAGCGTTGGTTCCGAAGAATGAGTTGATCACAGACGAAATAGTCTTGGCGTTGATCAAATCTACGGGATAGAACACTTCGTTGTCGCGAACATTCATACGATCGCGGATAGTACGGGCCATACGAGCCAAACCGATACCAAATTGGGTATTCAGCTGTTCGCCTACGGTACGTACACGACGGTTGCTCAAGTGGTCGATATCATCCACATCGGCTTTGGAGTTAACCAATTCGATCAGATAAGTGATAATGTTGATGATATCTTCCTTGGTAAGCACCTTCACATCCATATCGATGTTCTGGCCTAATTTTCTGTTGATACGATAACGACCCACTTCTCCCAAGTCGTAACGCTTTTCAGAGAAGAACAGATTTTGGATCACTTCGCGTGCAGTGGTATCATCAGAAGGATCTGCGTTACGCAACTGACGATAGATATAATTGATAGCCTCTTTTTCAGAGTTGCTGGGGTCTTTCTGCAAAGTATTGAAAATCACACTATAATCGGAACGACCTTCTTCTTCCTTGTGCAAGAGGATGGTTTGGGTTCCCGATTCGAGAATTTCATCAATGTGGCTGTTTTCCAATACGGTTTCACGTTCGATGATAACATCGTTACGTTCGATAGATACTACTTCGCCAGTATCTTCATCTACAAAGTCTTCTACCCAACTCTTCAGAACACGGGCAGCCAACTTACGGCCAACCATACGTTTAAGACCGGTCTTGGTTACCTTAACTTCTTCTGCGAGGTCGAAAATCTTGAGGATATGCTTATCTGTTTCAAAACCGATGGCACGCAACAAAGTGGTTACGGGCAATTTCTTCTTACGGTCGATGTAAGCATACATCACATTGTTAATGTCGGTAGCAAATTCTATCCAAGAACCCTTGAAAGGAATGATACGTGCTGAATACAATTTTGTACCATTGGCATGCAGGCTCTGACCAAAGAACACACCGGGTGAACGGTGCAACTGCGATACAATGACACGTTCTGCACCATTGATAACGAAAGTACCCTTAGGCGTCATATAAGGGATAGCACCCAAATATACGTCCTGTACTTTGGTTTCGAAATCTTCGTGGTCGGGGTCGGTGCAGTATAATTTCAACTTGGCCTTCAAAGGCACACAATAAGTCAATCCACGTTCGATGCATTCTTCGAGAGAATAGCGCGGTGGATCGATATAGTAATCTAAGAATTCGAGTACAAAATTATTGCGGGTATCGGTGATAGGAAAACTTTCAGCAAATACCTTGTACAATCCTTCGTTTTTTCTTTTTTCAGGAGGTGTATCTAACTGTAAGAAGTCTTGGAACGACTTCAATTGCACTTCAAGGAAGTCCGGGTAACTGATAGGACTCTGGATAGATGCAAAATTTACTCTTTGTTGTTGGGTAGTTGAAGACATTTATCGAGGGATTTGAAACATACTATAGAATATAGACACAAAAAGGCATAGAATCCCCACCATGGGGATTCTAAGCCAAGGCACCTGATTTACAGGTGAGTAACTTTTATTTAAGTTCGATTTCTGCGCCTGCTTCTTCCAAAGCTTTCTTCAAAGCTTCAGCTTCGTCTTTACCTACACCTTCTTTAACGGTAGAAGGAGCAGCGTCAACCAAGTCTTTAGCTTCCTTCAAGCCAAGACCACAAGATTCCTTAACAGCCTTAACAACTGCCAACTTAGCAGCACCAGCTGATTTCAAAATAACGTCGAAAGAAGTCTTTTCAGCAACAGCTTCAGCAGCGCCAGCAGCGGGAGCAGCAGCAACAGCTACAGCAGCAGCAGCGGGTTCGATACCATATTCTTCTTTCAAAATTGTAGCAAGTTCGTTAACTTCCTTAACGGTCAAATTTACTAATTGTTCAGCAAAAGCTTTCAAATCTGCCATTGTCGTAATGTATTAAATAGTTTTTAAAAATTTTGTTGATTGATAAGTTTGTAGGTCTAAGCTACTTATTCTCTTTCGCCAAGGGTCTTCAAAACACCATGCAGTGTTTGACCTCCGCTCTGGAGTGCAGAAACCACGTTTTTGGCCGGTGATTGCAACAAGGCAACAACGTCTGCAATAAGATCGTTTTTGCTCTTGACATGCACCAAAGTCTCCAACTGGTCAGGACCAAGGTAGAAGCATTCTTCTACGCAAGCAGCTTTCAAAGCAGGAATACCGGTTTCTTTACCTTCTTCTTTGATCAACTTGGCAGGAACATTACCCGTGTTACAGAACATCAAGGCAGTGTTACCCTTCAAAGCGGGATACAAAGCAGAATAATCGGTTTCGAGGCTATCCAAAGCTTTGATAAGAAGAGTGTTCTTAACAACCATCAATTTGATGCCGTCTTTGTAACAACGTCTTCTCAATGCGCTTGTCTTTTCAGAATTCAATGCAGTAATATCGGTCACATAGAAGTGACTGTATTCCTGTACCAAAGATGCGATATTCGCAATAACAAGGCTTTTATCTTCCTTCTTCATAATTCTTAATTTTATTCATCAATGCTCTTTGGGTCAACTTTGATACCGCGGCTCATTGTAGTAGAAAGATAAATGCTCTTGATATATGTACCTTTAGCAACAGTAGGTTTCAACTTGATCAATGTCTGAATGAATTCCTTAGCGTTACCGAAGATTTGTTCAGGAGTGAAAGAAATCTTGCCGATAGAGGTATGTACAATACCAGTCTTATCAACCTTGAAGTCGATCTTACCTTGTTTTACTTCTTGTACAGCTTTACCAATTTCCATGGTAACGGTACCGCTCTTGGGGTTAGGCATCAAACCTCTGGGACCCAAGACACGTCCTAAAGCACCAATTTTACCCATGATGGAAGGCATAGTGATGATTACATCCACATCCGTCCAACCGCCTTTGATCTTTTCGATATATTCGTCAAGACCTACATAATCAGCTCCGGCTTCTTTAGCTTCAGCTTCTTTATCCGGAGTACATAATGCCAACACGCGAACTTGCTTGCCAGTACCGTTAGGTAATGAAACAACGCCACGTACCATTTGATTAGCCTTTCTGGGGTCAACACCAAGGCGAACATCTACGTCTACAGAGGCATCGAATTTGGTGAAAGTAATTTCTTTCAACAATTCTGAAGCTTCTTTCAGCGTATATGCTTTACCCACCTCAATCTTCTCCAAAGCCAATTTTTGATTTTTTGTCAATTTACTCATGTCAGTCGAAGTTTTTAATTGTTAGTGGGAAATTCACCTTGTACTGTAATACCCATACTTCTTGCGGTACCTGCTACCAATTTCATAGCAGCTTCCAACGTGAAGCAGTTGAGGTCAGCCATCTTGTCTTCAGCAATCGCTTTTACCTGTTCCCAAGTAACAGAGGCAACTTTTTTACGGTTAGGCTCTGCAGAACCGGTTTTTACCTTAGCAGCTTCCAACAATTGTACAGCTGCTGGAGGAGTCTTGATAACGAAATCGAAAGACTTGTCTGTGTAGTACGTAATAACTACAGGTAAAACCTTACCGGCTTTTTCCTGAGTTCTGGCATTGAATTGCTTGCAAAAGTCCATGATGTTTACACCCTTAGAACCCAATGCGGGACCTACTGGCGGAGCAGGGTTTGCAGCCCCACCCTTAATCTGCAATTTAATTTGTCCGGCAATTTCTTTAGCCATTTTCTTCTAATTTTAAAAATTTGTGGATTGTGTGTTGGAAAGATTCGTTACTCGTAACCGTAACTATTCTTTCTCTACTTGCATGAAACCCAATTCGAGCGGAGTCTTACGCCCGAAAATTTTCACCATAACTTTCAGTTTCTTCTTCTCTGCATTTACTTCTTCGATAACACCGCTGAAACCACTGAAAGGACCATAATTTACTTTTACGCTTTCGCCTACATAGTAAACAATGCTCATTTCTTCGGCAGCATCCTGAAGCTCGTCAACCTTACCCAGAATACGGTTCATTTCAGAAGCATGAACTACCTGAGGTGCATCCATACCGCCCAAGAATCCGAGGACATTGGGAACATTACGGAGCACATGAGGTACTTCACCCACCAATTCAGCTTCAACCAAAACATAACCAGGCAAATAAGGCTTTTCTTTAAGCACTTTCTTGCCATTACGTTGTTGGTAAACTTTTTCGGTAGGAATTAAAACTTGATAAACATGTTGTCCAAGAGGTGTATTAGCTACCGCTTGATCGATATACTCTTTCACCTTGGACTCCTTACCACTAATGGCACGCAGAACGTACCAATTCTTAGATGTTTCAGGCATTACAAATCAAATTTTAGAGAACCTTGTAAATGAAGGTCATCAGATTTTCGAAACCCAAATCTATCACAAATACAATCAGCGCAATCACCAAGGAAGCAGTTAAAACGACAACTGCGCTATTGGTCAACTCTGATGCAGTAGGCCATGAAACCTTATGCACGAGCTCGTTGTAAGACTCGGAGATAAAAGTTCCGATTTTATTAAAAAACTTCTTCATTATAGTGTGGTTTTATTAGCACGGGAAGAGAGGCTCGAACTCCCGACACCTGGTTTTGGAGACCAGTGCTCTACCAACTGAGCTATTCCCGTATATTAGAAGAGCCTCCTAAAAGAGACTCTTCTATTTGTATGGTTGATTGGGTGATTAGTCAATCAATTTGGTAATCTGACCTGAACCAACGGTACGTCCACCTTCGCGGATAGCGAAACGCAAACCTTCGCTGCAAGCTACAGGATAGATCAATTCTACCTTGATTTCCAAGTTGTCACCAGGCATTACCATTTCGGTACCTTCGGGCAAAGTGATTTCACCGGTAACGTCCAAAGTACGGATGTAGAATTGAGGACGATATTTGTTGTGGAAAGGAGTATGACGACCACCTTCTTTCTGAGTCAAGATATACACTGAAGCCTGGAATGAGGTGTGAGGAGTAACCTGACCGGGGTGAGTGATAACCATACCACGCTTGATCTGATCTTTATCGATACCACGGAGCAACAAACCTACGTTATCACCAGCTTCACCTTGATCCAAAATCTTACGGAACATTTCAACACCAGTAACAACTGATTTCAGCTTTTCAGCACCCAAACCGATGATTTGAACTTCGTCACCAGTTTTGATGATACCAGTTTCAACACGACCGGTAGCAACAGTACCACGACCAGTGATTGAGAATACGTCTTCTACAGGCATCAAGAAAGGCTTGTCGGTAGCGCGAACGGGCAGGTCGATCCATTCGTCAACAGCAGCCATAAGTTCCATTACCTTTTCTTCCCACTTAGCTTCACCGTTCAAAGCAC
>JAEIGA010008939.1_pt1 | contig 15152 bp, 10 predicted proteins | sample 9270691 | NCBI WGS metagenome assembly JAEIGA01 (sample SAMN17057246, study PRJNA624740) | gut metagenome | biome: biome; isolation source: fecal sample | host: Bos grunniens | place: China: Xizang | collected 2019
ACCACCGGGTTGAGATAGAGCAGATTGGTCGCACGCACGGTTCCTATCCTCTCAAGACAGTAGTTCCAGCCAAGGAAACAGAGCATTGAAGCAACACAGCCCAGGAACAGGACATTTCCCCACACGACAGCACCTCCATTCAAGAGGATATCCACATTCACACCACGCACAAGAAGCAACGGCAGGATTGTAAGCAGTCCATAGCCGAAAATCTTGCGTGTTATGAGCATATTGCTGTATTTACCCTGCAGTCTCTTTATCACAAGCGAATAGACAGCCCAACAGATGCAGGCACCAAGTGCAAGGATATCGCCGAGGGGTGAAAGTTTGAGAATGAAATTTCCATTAAAGACCACCAGAGCCATACCGACCAAGGCTATGACTGACCCCAACACGCCAGCCCCACGCAGACGTTCGCCGGGATAGAAACAGCCAACGATGAACGACGTCACTATGGGGGTTAGGCAAACTATAAGCGCCACATTTGAACAGTAACCATAGGCCAGGGCGTAGTTCTCGGTAACAAAGTACAGCGAACCGCCGGTCAGTCCCAGCAATGCGGCAAGCAACTCGTCGGCAAGGTTGTCAAGCATAAGTCTCTTGCCGGCAAAAGGGAGTATGAGGATATAGGCCAGAGTGAAACGGAAGAGGAAAATCTCATCGGGGCGCAGACCCGCATTGATAAGGATCTTCGTCTGCACGAATGTACAACCCCACAACACCACAATAATGAATGCGATGACATATACGATAAATCCAGGACGCAAGTTCTTATCGTTCATACAGACAAAAAACAGGCTGTGTACGGTAGCCGTACACTGCCTTATATATAATTGATTAATTTTTCTCAAATCCCATTGATGCCGAGATTTCGGCCGCACGCTGAAGGGCAAGATGTATGTTACCGCACACATTCTCCTGACCCACCATCTTGACGATTCCCGCCTTGCGTAGATCCTTCTCCACATTGCTATGGACGCCTGAGAGGATAACGACCCTACCCTCATGCTTTGACGCACTGATGAATATCTCAAGGTTATGCAATGCGGTAGAATCGACGAAAGTAACCTTTCTCATTCTTACAATACGTATCGGCATAGCGTCTGTGTCACGTGTAAGCTCGTCGAACTTGTTGGCGATACCGAAGAAGAAAGGACCCTCGATCTCAAAAACCTCGGTTCCGGCTGGGATTGTGAGAACCTCATCGTTCTCACCATCATGGTGTACCTCAACCTCATCGCGCACGACAGAGATGTGGGCGCTCGCCATAGCACGCTTCATGAAGAGTACTACAGCCATCACAAGACCCACCTCAATTGCAAGTGTAAGGTCAAAGAAGACTGTCAGCAACAGTGTCACGAACAGCACACTTGTACCCGACATCGAACTCTTGCACATTGACACGATCGTTCTCCAACCGCTCATGTTATATGATACTATTACAAGTACGCCGGCAAGACAAGGCATAGGTATAAGCTCCACAAGACCACCGAGAAACAACAGAACCAGCAACAACACCAATGTGTGCACGATACCTGCTACAGGAGTCTTACCGCCATTGTTGATGTTAGCCATTGTACGGGCAATGGCACCTGTTGCAGGAATACCGCCGAAGAATGGCACTACCACGTTTGCAATACCCTGACCGATGAGCTCTGTATTTGAGTTATGGCGGTCACCGATTACACCATCGGCCACCATAGCCGAGAGCAGTGACTCAATGGCACCGAGCATTGCAATGGTGAATGCCACAGGAGCCAGTCCCTGCATTGTAGCCCAAAGAGAAGCGTCGCCGTCAATGGCCGGAAGAACGAATGAAGGCAGGCCTGAAGGAAGTTCATAAAGGTCACCGATTGTCTTGATTGTAGTTACACCTGCAAACTCCCTGAGCAGATAACCGGCAACTGTCATTACCACAATAGCAAGCAGGGAACCGGGGATTTTCTTGGAGAATTTGGGAGTAACGGCAATTAGCGCCACGCTAAGCACACCCATACCGGCACTCCACCAGTCAATGCCACCCAAATTTTCGAAATAGCATATCCACTTATCAATGAAGTTAGCGGGAACACTGCTTATACCAAGACCCAGCAGGTCATTTATCTGTGTTGAGAAGATTGTGATTGCGATACCTCCTGTAAAACCGATGATAATGGGGTAAGGCATGAACTTGATGACTGTTCCCATGCGGCAAAGCCCCATGATAATGAGGATTACACCAGCCATTATGGTAGCAAGGGCAAGGCCACCGAGGCCATACTGCTGTATTACGCCATAGATGATGATGATGAACGCACCTGTAGGACCACCGATCTGTACCTTTGAGCCACCGAATACCGAGATGAGCATACCGGCAAGGATTGCAGTGATGAGACCCTCGGCAGGTCCTACTCCACTCGCAATACCGAACGCAATGGCCAGAGGAATTGCCACGATACCTACGATGATTCCGGCCATGATATCGGCACCGAATTTCTCACGTGAATAGTTCTTCATGCAAGAGAAGAACTTGGGATGAAAATCAATTATTTTTTTTGTATTCATCTTATATAAATGTTATTGTTTCCACAGCAATACGGCATCGGAATTTCATCACCGATACTACGGGAAAGCCCCTTTTCCCAAAAACTTTGCAAAGTTACTAAATAAATCTTTTTTAACTTATGATGTAGAGCAATTTTATACTACAATTCTTGAAGATTGGGATAACGGCATATATATAATGAATGTCGGCCGTACATTGGCACGGCCGACATGGAAAACCCGGTAACCGGAATAAAAGTAATTGGAATCAAGCCTCCTTCTCTACTTGCACGGTAATAGTCTGATACGGGAAGTTGAGTCCTTCCTTAGGGAATATGTCGTACACTTTCCTGTTCATATCGAACTTCACATTCCAATAATCGCTCTGCTTACACCACACCTTTACCGAAATGTCAATGGAGCTTGCCGCCAACTCCATCAGATTTATGGCCGGAGCTGACGGTGTGTCAAGGATTCGCCCATCCTCCTTGATTATGCGCAGAAGCACCTCTTTGGCCTTTTCGAAATCATCGCCATAGCTGATGGAGAAGACCATGTCGACACGACGCACATCCTCGCGCGAATAGTTGTTTATTATGCCTGTAGATAAAGGACCATTAGGCAACAGAATCACCTTATTGTCACCAGTGTGGATCAACGTGTTGAAAATCTGTATACCCTTTACCGTGCCCGACACACCCTGCGCCTCGATGAAATCACCCACCTTGAAGGGACGGAACAGCAGAATCATTACACCGCCCGCAAAGTTCTGCAATGTACCGCTCAGAGCCATACCTACAGCAACACCGGCCGAAGCAAAAAGTGCAATGAATGATGATGTGTCAATACCTATGACACCTATAATCATAATGATTATGAGAATCATCGAAACCACATCAATTATACTGGATACGAAAGAGTTGACTGACGGGTTTACGCTGTGCTTCAGCATGATGCGCTTGACAACATTCACAACCCTACGGATTATCCAGCGTCCGACATACCAGATGAAAGCTATCTTAAGCAGCTTACCGACAAGGGAGATACTGAATGCCGTAATGGAACGTATGATCTCATCGGGAGCCATACCCATCAGTTTTTCAACGACATAAGCAGCCACAGCTGTATCAGCTGTAGCATCGGAGACTACCGCATCAAGCAGCACCAATAAACTTGTAATCATAGTAATAGTATAAAATCATCATTCGCCAAGGAGCTGCCTTGCGGCATCCTTGGTATTTACCTTTGTTATGACTCTCTCCACAATACCGTCGCCGTCAATAACAAACGTAGTGCGCAGTATACCCATATACACCCGTCCTGCCATCTTCTTCTCGCCCCATGCACCGAATGCCTGTATGGTACTTTTGTCAACATCGGCCACAAGAGGGAAATTAAGTTGTTGCTTTTCCTTGAAACGTGCGTGGGAAGCCACACTATCTGCGCTCACGCCCACTACGGCATACCCTGCAGCTACCAGTTCGTCCATTCCGTCACGTAGCGAACAAGCCTCGGCCGTACAGCCCGGCGTACTGTCCTTGGGGTAGAAATATACTACTAACCTGCGCCCTTTGTAATCACTCACACGTATCTCGTAGCCCTGCTCATCTAGCCCCAAAAAATCGGGGGCCTTGTCACCAACCTTCAACATATACATTATTTTACAAGTTCCATCCTTATTATACGAACATCCCTGAGAGGGCGGTCATTTCCGTCACACTTTACATTCTGTATTGTCTCTATGACCTCAAGCCCCTTGACAACCTCACCGAACACGGTATATCCTCCGTCAAGATGAGGTGTACCGCCGACTGTGGTATAAGCCTCGAACTGCTCGGGAGTGACATTCAGTTCCTTGCCGGTACGCTGCTTGTACCACTCCATATAGCTCTCAAGCTGCTCCTTTGTATACACCTTACCCCACACTATGTAGAACTGGCAGGCCGATGAGGCCTTTGAGGGGTTCACATCATCACCTTCACGTGCTGCGGCAAGAGCACCTCGACGATGGTAATGGAGATCGGGCATAAACTCCGCCTCCACGGTATATCCAAGGTCACCCTCACCCAGCAGTTCTCCAGGAACAGCGTTCTTTGACGCAGGATCACCACCCTGTATCATGAAGTCCTTTATTACACGGTGGAAAAGCAAGGAATCGTACTGATGGTTCTTGACAAGCCTTACGAAATTATCCCTGTGTGCCGGCGTCTCGTCATACAGTTTCATATCTACTACACCGGCCGTGGTAAACATCCTCACCATATACTCTTTCTTTGTTGAGCAGGATGACAGGGCAAAGACCAGGGCCAAAACAATAAACAGATGTCTCATATCTTTACGTATCAATTTAAATAACCTGCGCAAAGATAATGAGAAAAGAGCAAGATATTGAATCTTGCTCCTGTATATTTATGACAGAAGGGGAATTTGCGCAGAACGCTACAGAGCGACAAGCATCAATATATCCCGGCCAATTCGCGACCGGCTTTCTGCGAAGCATTCTGCTGCCTCTTTAATGTATAGAACATGAAACCGTTTCCCTTTGGTGCCATGGCTATGTCACCACACTTTATGAGATCCTCGACAACATCGGAAAGTCCGTCATATGATTCTACATTCAAGGCCGTATGGCCACCCTTACGTGCGAGAGAGAAGGCCGTTGCAATCTCCACAGGATAAGCTGTACCACACTCCTCAATAAAGGCGCGCACGTTGGCTATGGTAAAATGCGCCCTGCCGTCATCAATGGGCTTTATATTCTCATAAGACAACTGGGAAATACAATGTACAAGTGTACCATATGTGGTGAAACCACGCACCATCATCTCCTCACCGCCGTATTCAAGCTTATATGTAGGAAAAGCATTCACCTCATACGCCTTGCACAGGCTCTTGTTAACGGCATACACTCCCTTAGCCTCTTCACCACAGAAGACCTCGGCGAATTCCTGCTGGTTGAAACCGACCAGTGCCGAGATTGCGACAACATTCTCGTCATCATTCGTACACGCTCCATCCACGATGGTCATCTCCTGCAGTATGCGCAACAAACGCTGTGCCGCATTCTCAACACCACCCTTGTTGGATTTCACATAAAGCTCTGCAGCAATATACGCCAGATTCAGAGGCACAGTAGAACGGTGTTCCTCGGTAAAAAGACGTACCGGAGCCTCCGAGACAGGCATACCGTGTACTGCGGAAGCCTCAAGCCAATGCTTGTGTATATTCCTGTTCGACAGCGCGATATCACCGCCGATAGACAACCTGCGGTTATTATAAGAGGTGATGTCCTCTATCATTCCACTCATTACATACTCTATATCAACCTGTTCACCATAATGGTAACGCAAGGCACGCAAAACAGGGACACTACCCCAGCACCATACGCAAGCGGGGTCAGAGAAAACAGAAATCTTTACCTTTTTCATACTCTTTTTTTATCTATAACAAGAGTAGAAAGGCTATTGTTCCATAACAAACAAGGAATGGCCCACTTTTTTGGACCATTCCTTGTTTGTCTGCAACCTCAGAAGAGAGGATGTCTCTTAATCTCTCAAACGGAAACCCGAAGCCCTTGCTATTATCCTTGCCTCCTCACGGCGAATAAGGTTGAAGGCTATGGAATTGAGTATTATTCCGAAGAATGGGAACAACACCGGCAGATCAACCTCAAGCGACGCATCATCAAGCAGGATGAATGAATATATCAGTAGAAGCACATAATATCCGGCAAGAATCAGCATCGAAAGTATCGTTGTCCTCTTCTGCAACTCAAAGTTACTGAACAGCGACACCACAAGTGCAAAAAGGTTTACCACTACGGCAAACAGGAGCAATGCACCCAGCGCAATGACAGATCTTGATACCTGCCCATCAGCTGCAAGCAACTTGAAGTTACTCATCACTGTCAGAGCGCCATTGCACTCTGTGAATTTGATGATAGGCTCGGCCATTGCCCAAATGAGAATGGCCATAGTGATGAGTAGGAGTATTTGGTATATACGGAATTTCATACTACCTGACTCTATAATCAAATATCATCCTCAACACTCTCCTTAGAAGGATCACGGAAGTACACCTTACCGTCAAGGAACTCCTGAGCCGCAATGAGTGTAGGCTTCGGGAGTCTCTCATAATAACGTGAGATCTCAATCTGCTCGTGGTTCTCGAACTGCTCTTCAAGATTATCCGTAGAAGATGAGAACTCATTGAGTTTCTTGAGCAATTCCTCTTTCATCTCTGCAGCAATCTGGTTTGAGCGCTTGCCGATGATAGCTACAGACTCATACACGTTACCGGTCTCGTTTACAAAATCTGCCATATTACGTGTGACAGTGTTTGATGGAGCATTAGTCTTTTTGTAATCCATTTCTATATTGTTTAATTATTATCAATCTTCACGAATTTGGTTGCCTCCTTGAAGTAATCCTCGGCCTCACCAAGATATTTGCTGTCGGGGAACTCAGTCTTGAAGGCATAGTACTCATCGATTGTCTCGCGATACCTCTCATGTTTCTTCTCCTCAATACTGTTATGCGCCATACGGTAACGTGCACGCAGTATCAGTATTGAAAGTTCCTCACGCATGGCAGTATATGGATAATCCTTGAGTGCATTCTGCGCAGTTATGATGCAGGCCAGATAGTTATTGCCCCTGTATGCCATGAAATCACCTAACTCATAATAGAGCTTAGCCGACAGGTAATCCTTCTCGACAAGCAGATCGTGCATCTTCACGATCATGTCCTGGGCCTCGGAACGCAATGGACTCAACGGGAAATACTCCATAAAGAGCTGTAACTCACTGATAGCAAGATATGTTCCAGACTGGTCAAGCTCGGGTTCCGCTATATCCATGAACAACGACTTTCCTGAATGAAAGCGCGCATACTCGGCAAACTCGCCACGTGGATAGTTGGTATAATAGACCTTGAAGTACTGTGATGCCGTATCGTAATCCTTTGAATCATAGTAGCACTTCGCAAGCAGGATCAAGGACTCCTCAGCCTTGTCGCTACCCTTAAGAAGGGTCACCATACCCTCAAGCAGCTGCGCCGATTTGGAGTATTCACCTTTCAAATAAAAATCCTTGGCTGCCTCATATTTATAGTCAATGTTGTTTGTTGTGAGAATCTTGTTATAAGTATCACAGGAACAGAACAGCAGGACAGCTGATATGAGTATGTATATACAATTTTTCATCATTAACATATTACCGGCCGCCACAAGACGCACCGACACAATTCAGTTTGCAAAGATAGCACATTCCAACCGAAAATACAACGAATTTTGACTAATCTTCCTTTTACACGCAGTAAATAATTCATAAAAATAATTAAAGCCACAATATCACAAGTGTGTCACGCCCCGGGGCGTGACACACTCTTTACATGACAAAGCTACAATGTCTTCACTTCACTATTACCTTGCAGCCAGCGACAATATACACGCCGCTTGCAAGAGGCATGAAACCAGATTCCTCAACAAAGGCCTGTCCGACCTTGCGGCCTGTGGCGTCAAAAGCCTCAACCAGCAAAGGATGCGAAGGTGTTATATATGCACCGCCATCGGCAGCCACAACCTCCACAACCTTGTCGTCATTGACCTTCACCACACCCACTGTGCCGTCGGTATTCTCCATACCGTTGGTCTGATATATACGCACCCAGTCGAAACGGGTCTCATAGACATGATTCACATCGGCATTGGCAGCCCACGAGCCGTTACCTACACTCTGGTTAAGTATCAGGTGGAAATGCTTGTCGAAAGGCCACTGTCCCTGTTTGAGATAAGACTTGTTGGTAGATCTTGAATAACGGCCGACCTCCTTGCCGTCAACATACCAGATAAGGGTCCTCTCGTCCCACTTGAGGCCATAAGTGTGATAGCGGTCATATGGTACAGAAACATTGAAGCTTGACTTCGGATTGTTCTTGTTGCCAAGATCATAGGTCCAGTTACTGTGGATTGTATGGTATGAGCGTCCGTCGGTATCGATTGCCTCCCAGATATCGATCTCACCGCAATCGGGCCAGCCGGCACTCTGGTCCTCAGGCATCATCCAGAATGCAGGAAAATGGCCTGTCCATGCATTCGAAAGGATACGTGCCTCAACATAACCATATGTAAAGCCGAATCGCTTGTTACTTTTGATACCGCCTGTAATCATTGGGACTGGATCGCTGTCCATGTCGGGGTTAGGTATCGCACGTGCAACGAGATCGCCACCCTGCAGATAGATTACCTCCTTACTGTCACTCAGCCAACGGTTCCATGTTGCACCTTGACGCTGGCAACGCATCCACTTCTCATTGAGAGGCTGGGTGTAGTCATCAGCATTGAACTCATCGCTGAACACGAGGTTCCACTCACTGCCGTCCTCCTTCACAAACTCGGCATAAAGCGCCACATCACCATCGACAAGAGCTGCGTCAATAACCACATTTCCGTTCTTTGCCACAACGAAATCCTCGCTCCACTGACGGTTTCCGTTCACATACTGCTCGCCGTCAAGGTTATGTCCATGACGTACAGTGATACCATCGGACGCAAAGCCAGGTGCACCCCTCAATACAGCCGTAAAGCCCTGCTGCAGAGGTGTCACAAGCGGAAGTGCCGAATAGTCAGCGCCATCAATGCTGCCGTCCACAGTAAAGAGACGCAACGAAGCGTTACCGCTTGACACACTTACAAGGAAATCAACGACACAGCCGCCATCAGCAACGATCTTTGCCGAACCGGCAGGATTGACATTATCCGCATCGAGCTTCAGACGTACACGATACACGCCGTCTGCAAGAGCCGCAGGTATAGAACAGAAGAGCACTCCAGGCTCACTACCGGCCTCAACAGAATCGCCACCGCTGTTCTTGCCATTATAGTGCGAGAATGCGACAAGTTCGCTCGAGATTGCAGGAACACCATTGCCATCAATCATTGCATTGAACTTGCCGTCATTGTTGAAATCCATATATAGATACGCATCCTTTCCATAAGCATCGTCAATCATGACATTGAGGCTTCTTGTACCTGCAAGAAGCACAGGAGCATCCATCATGTCATTATAGACAGCCGAACCGTCTACGGCAAACTCCTTGCCATTGACATCCAGCACGAACGCATTGCCTGCACCAGCTGCAGACTTGTCAAATGAAACGGCATAGCCTTCGCCACCGTCACCACCCTCCTGGCGCGCAAAGAGAGCAACGACCTTTACATCACCGTCTACATACTCGGCAGGGATGGTCATGACATCACCGTTGATAAGATATCCAGGCAACTGCACCTCTGCGTACTGCTGTACACCATGTATCTCAGGCGCACCGTCAAGACTATGTCCATGCGTAACCTTGAGAACATCCAGCACATAGCCGTTGTCAGGAACAACCTTCAAGGCCAGCTCCTTGCCGAAAGGAACTGTTGCAGGAAGAGCCGAGCCATCAGCTGACAGCAACACTCCATTCGAAGCCTCAACGTCCAGCTTCCCGTTTGCCTCGTGTATATTGATACGGACATCACAGATTGCACCACCGTTCTTGATGATACCGTTACCGTCCTCGGCACGGCCGGCAGGATCTATTGAAGCCCAATCGACCTTGTAGCGCATGAGATAGTAACCGGGAGCCATATCTGCAGGAACCGTGAATGCAGGCGGGTTGAGCACGTTGGAATTTGTAACCACGTCACCGTTGCTGTTATAACCTGTGCCTGAGCCCAACGAAGGCTCTGCATAAGAGAACGCCATTATGTCACTGCCCGCAGGAATAGAGCCATCTGCATTCAAAGCAGCATCAAAAGCGCCATCCTGACCGCGGTCAATATATACGAATCCATGCATCCAATTGCCTGTATAGCCGAATGAAGGAGCAACGCTCTTGCCCGGCTCGGCACTGAAGAAAGTATCATTGACCCTGCTGTACACCTTGAGCGGTGTCGGCAACTGAATTACCTGCTCGCCAAGCGACACGCTGTTCAGACGACGGCTTGAGTGGGTGTAACCCTGTTCCTTGTCGAACACTACAGGATAGTCATTTGAGACCTCGGCGCCACCTTTCTTCACAAGCACCATACGGTCAACGTCGGGCATATACGCATTATCATTGAAGAGACGCACAACGTTCTCACCAGCCTTCAGCACAACATCAAAATCAGCGCTGCCCACAGTGCTCCAACCGCCAGAGTTGCCAGTGTATGACACTGGCTCGCCACCGTTCACGCTAAGTTTGATAGTACGGTCGTCACCAGTCACGAAATATATGCGCACGGTGTACTCGCCACCATCCTTTGAATAGACGTTACGCCACTGCAGGTCATTCTCGGCACGGTTACCCAACCAGCCTACAGCCACTCCACCCGAGCAGTAAGACTTCTCGCTATATACGGCAGTACCGAGCACCTCGTGGTTCTTCAGCTCCTGATAACATGTAAGCCATGCAGTCTCGGCCTCATAGTTCGTGCGCTCAAGACGCTGCTCGGCCTTCAGCTTATAGATTCTGGTACCATGCGCTGGAACGTTTACAGAATAAGAACCTTCATAGTATCCCTTCTCGCTCTTTTCAAAGAGGTCGCGCACCTTCACAGGACCAGCAAGATCAAGTTCATTGAAACCAATGCTCATTGAAACAGCCGAATTGGTAGGGTTGTAGAAAGCCACCACGCGCTCAAGGCCATACTTCTCGTTGATATCCTTGACAAGCACATAGCCACCGTTCTCACGCTTCACTACATACGCCTGTAAACCAAGTGCATCCTGGTCAACAGCTATAAGCTCCTTGTTCTGCATAAGCGCAAGAGCATTACCCTTGATATCGTTGAGGTCACAACCAATGAGCAATGGAGAGCTCATCATACACCAGATACCGAAGTGGGTCTTATCCTCCTCATCGGTAAGGCCACGTCCCACCTCAAGCATATCCATATCGTTGTAATGACCTGGACTTGTATAGGCCGACAGGTAGAGGCTCTGGTTAATGATGCTCTTCACGGATTCCCACCCGAGGTAGATATCCTCTGTAGTACGCCATGAATCGGCTACCTCGCATGCCCATGTACCTGGGAACGCCCAGCGGCAGATATTCCAGGTGACATCAGTACAACCTGTTGCCTTGATGGCTGCCGCAATCTCCTTGTATCGCGCCTCTACATCAAGATCAAGCTTGTCGGCATTATTGTTGGCATCGGCACCGCAATAGTCCACCTTTATGAAATCGAAATCGAGTTCATTGAAATAGAGTTCCATATCCTGCGCGTCGTGTCCGTAAAGACCCACACCGATTCCAATGGTATCCTTCGGCACACCCCAGTATGAGGCACAGGTATTACTGCCGGCATCGGAATAGATTCCAGCTTTGAGACCCTTGCCGTGGATATAATCCACAAGTGGGCGCAATCCGTTGGGGAAACGTGTAGGGTGAATCAGCAGTTTGCCGTTAGCGTCACGGCCACCGAAGAAGCCATCATCGATATTGATGTGGTTATAACCGCATTCGTTGAAACCAAGGGCCACCATAGCATCGGCCTGCGCCTTGATTACAGAATCATTAATCTGGAAACCATAGGTATTCCACGAGCTCCAGCCCATAAGAGGCGGATTGTCGGCAAGCGCCACAAACGGGAGAGCAATTGCCAAAAATGTTGAAAATACAAATTTCCTCATATCAATAGTGTTGTTATCTTGTTCATTCTTCCAAAGATAGCAACAAACGAGTGAGAAATATGAAACTTGTTTCAATATTTATCACAACGAGTGCAGGCCATCTTCGAGGTCAACCTCAAAGATACGAATTTATATCATATTATGAAAATTTTAGAGCATTTATTCAACAACCTCCCGCCACTGGCGGCGTATGACATAACTTGCACATCTCGTTTTATTTTTATACATTCGCAGTTCAATCATTTCCAACCAGAATCATAAGGCATGAAATTCAAACTTGTATCGGACTATGCACCAATGGGCGACCAGCCTGAAGCCATAGCACAGCTTGTAGAAGGCATAAAGGCGGGCACACCGGCACAAACACTGCTTGGTGTCACCGGTTCGGGAAAGACCTTTACCATGGCCAATGTCATCAAGGAGATAAACCGCCCCACATTGATACTGAGCCACAACAAGACCCTCGCGGCACAGCTCTACAACGAGTTCAAGGGATTCTTCCCTGAAAATGCCGTGGAGTACTATGTATCGTACTACGACTACTACCAACCCGAGGCATACATCCCGTCAAGCGACACATACATAGAGAAGGACCTTGCCATCAACGACGAGATCGACAAACTCCGCCTTGCCGCGACATCGGCACTGCTCTCGGGCAGGAAGGACGTTGTCGTGATATCATCAGTATCGTGCATCTACGGTATGGGCAACCCGAGCGATTTCTACAACAACGTGATAGAGATTCGTGTGGGTGACAAGCTCGACCGCAACGTATTCCTGCGCAAGCTCGTTGGCAGCCTGTATACCCGCAACGACATGGACCTATCCCGTGGCAATTTCCGCGTGAAGGGCGATACCGTGGAGGTGAGCCTTGCATACAGCGACCACATACTGCGAATCACGTTCTGGGATGACGACATAGACAGCATCGAGGAGATTGACGGCGTGACAGGAGTGCGCCTGACAACATTCGATGACTACAGGATATACCCCGCAAACCTATTCATGACCACCAAGGAGAGCACCGAGCGCGCCATTGCCGAGATTGAGAAAGACCTTGCCGACAGGGAAGAGTATTTCCAGGAGATAGGCAGGCCGCTTGAAGCAAAGCGACTGCACGAGCGCGTCACATACGACATAGAGATGCTGCGCGAGCTTGGCCATTGCTCGGGAATCGAGAACTACTCACGCTACTTCGACGGCAGGGAGGCCGGAACACGACCATACTGTCTGCTGGACTTTTTCCCCGAGGATTTCCTTCTCATCATTGACGAGAGCCACGTGAGCGTACCGCAGATACACGCGATGTACGGTGGTGACCGCGCCCGTAAGAAGAACCTTGTTGAGTTCGGATTCCGCCTGCCGGCCGCATTCGACAACCGCCCGCTCAAGTTCGAGGAGTTCGAGGAGCTCACACCGCAAACGATTTATGTGACTGCCACCCCGGCCGACTATGAGCTCGACAAGAGCGAGGGCGTCGTAGTGGAACAGGTAATACGCCCGACAGGACTCCTTGACCCGATAATTGAGGTACGCCCTCTAGCCAACCAGGTGGATGACCTTATGGAAGAGATCCAGTTGCGCGTGGAACGCGAGGAGCGCGTGCTCGTCACCACCCTCACCAAGCGCATGGCCGAGGAGTTGACAGAATACCTGTTGAAGAATGGCGTACGTTGCAACTACATACACAGCGACGTCGACACGCTTGAGCGCATACAGATCATGACCGACCTTCGCGAGGGACTCTACGACGTGCTCATCGGTGTGAACCTGTTGCGTGAGGGACTTGACCTACCCGAGGTATCGCTCGTTGCCATCCTCGACGCCGACAAGGAGGGATTCCTGCGTAGCCACCGCTCACTCACACAGACCGCAGGACGTGCCGCGCGTAACGTCAACGGCACCGTGATATTCTATGCCGACAACATAACGGCAAGCATGAAACGCACGATGGACGAGACTGCACGCCGTCGCGAGAAGCAGATGCGCTACAACAAGGAGCACGGCATAACTCCTACACAGATAAAGAAAGAGATAAGCAACGTACTTGCCGCCGACAGAAAGGAGAAGGAAGGAAAGAGCATAAGGATGTACAGCGAGGAGACCCGCCAGATACCGGTTGCATGCGACCCTATCGTGGAATACATGAGTACCGAGCAGCTCAAGAAGAGTATAGAGCGTACACGCCGCCTTATGGAAGAGGCTGCCGCAAAGATGGAGTTTGTGGAGGCGGCACAATACCGCGATGAGATGTTCAAGCTGCAGGAACTGCTCAAAAACAAGGAATGATATACAGAACAACAATAATTTAATTACCTTTACAAAGTCAAAACATAGATAACATGCTATTATACAGTCTTACAAATCTGAACATGCTTTGGAGCGGAAGCAACGAGGCGCGCTTTGCAATATTCATAGCATCGGCCATAATCCTGTTCTACACCTGTGACATTGTTTTCCGCAAGGTTGTCATACCGGTCGTGAAAAAAGTTACAGCGAAAACGGTATCAAGATGGGATGACATACTCTTCAACGAGGGTGTACTCACGAACATCTCAAGGCTTATACCGCCGATTGTCCTGATGCTCATCCTGCCCTACCTCTTCGAAAAGTCCCACGGCATCTTTTTCTGGACAGACAAGATCATCAACATATACATTGTCGCGACAGCCACACGATTGTCCTTCGCCATATTCAACTCGCTTTACGACATCTACAATCAGGACAAGAGAGCAAAGAACAGGACCCTGAAAGGAGTCTTTGAGATGTTCAAGATCATTTCGTTGTGCATCGGAGCCATCATCATAATAAGCATTGTGATCGACAAGAACCCCGCCAACATCCTCACAGGACTCGGCGCCATGGCGGCGGTGCTGATGCTTGTATTCAAGGACCCCATCATGGGACTCGTAGCAGGAGTACAGCTGTCAGCAAACGACATGCTGCGTCTGGGCGATTGGATTACGCTCCCCAA
>JAEIGA010008940.1_pt1 | contig 15149 bp, 12 predicted proteins | sample 9270691 | NCBI WGS metagenome assembly JAEIGA01 (sample SAMN17057246, study PRJNA624740) | gut metagenome | biome: biome; isolation source: fecal sample | host: Bos grunniens | place: China: Xizang | collected 2019
ATTGAGACCAATCTCGCTCGTATTACTGAATATCGAAATTGGGCGGTGGGGTTAGAGCGTGAAATCGCAGAAGCGCAGGAACGCATTGAAGCTGCACGCAATGACCCCAGCGCTGTACCCGACCTCTCCCACTTCGATGACGAACAAGAGACGCTCGAATTGCTCCTTGATGATGCACAAACCGCTTATGACGAACGCAAGGCAGCGGTTGATGCGGCGCGAGGCGCACTGCAAGAAGCGCGTAATCATTTGGCGCAATGCGATCGCCAACAACTGCATTGGCAGCAACTTCTCTCCAAAAATGATGCCGAACGCGAAGCACGTCTTTTAAAACGTGAACGTTTAAAAGCCGAAACCGAAGAAGCCGCTCGACGAAAAGCGGACACTGCTACGCATTTAGCTGAAGCGCAAACCGAAGCAGATGACCTCCGAGAGCAAGCAGAAGAGGCTCGCGAGGCCTTAATCATGCTTGAAGAAGATCGCTTCGCACTTGAAGACGAGATCTCAACAGCGCAACAACGCCAAGAAAAGCGTCAACGTCAAATTGCCGCCATTGATGCCCAGCGCACCCTACTCTCGCAACCCATCCCTGGCGAACACCCCGATGCGGCGATTCGTCTCTTTGCCCCCGAGAATCCCTTTAGGGTTACACCTGGTGATGTGCTCGGGGTTTTGGCCGATTTGATCTCGGTTGAGAAAGACCAACAACCCGCAGTCGAATTAGCACTGGCCCCCTGGAGTCGCGCCGTGATTGTGCGCGATGCCAACCTCGCCACGCGCTTAACCCAAGCCTGCGCCACCCTTTTCCCCAATGAAATCCTGCAATTACTCGTTGCAGAAGGCCCAGCATGCTCGCTACCGCCTCGCCATGAGGCCTACCCGCCTTTAACCGATTTCATTACGGCTCCCGCACCAGCTCGTCAAGTTTTAGAACGTCTTCTCTGCGGTTATGTTTATGCTACTACGCTCCCTGAATCCTTACCAGAAGGGGTGTGGGCGGCAGTCACCGCAGATGGATCAATTCGTTATGCTTCTGGTGATAGTTGCCACACAGTCATTGCAGACGCAGGTTCACCCCTCGCACGCAAGCAACGTTGCTCCGAATTGGACGAGCTCGCCGACCAGATTACCGACGAAATCGCAAACGATGACCGCTTAATCGCAGACTTGCAAACCCGTTTGGATGCGATGAATGCAAAATCTCGCGACACCCAACGGCAACTGGAAAAGGTGCAACGTTTAGCAGACCAAGCCGCAGGCACTTGCGCTGCAGCAGCGCGTGATGCAAAGGCGGCCGCACAACGGTTTGCAGAAGTTGAACAACTATTGGCGGAAGTGGTGGCGGAGACTGGGCATGACGATGCCGAACGTGAACAAGCACGTGAAGGTTTGGCCGCATTAGACGAAGTTCGCGAACGCTACACCTTAGCCACCTCCTCCGAAAGCGAACGGCTCACCATTCTTGAAGGCGAAATGGACGCCGCCTCTGCGCGTCTCACCGAAGCACGCTTCCGCATGGCAGGCTTCCTGCAAAAGCGAGAACACATGCAAGCGCAAGCGCGCAACCATGAGGCACGCATCAAGGAATTGGAAGCAACGGTGATTAGTCGTAATGACTCTGTGCGCGCTTGCTTCGGCAATATTGAAAAGCTTGAAGCCGATAACTTGAACATCATCTCCTCTTTAGATGGGATGAAACAAGAAACCTTGGTTTTCCAACAGCAAATTGAAGCAGCACGTGCGAACCGTTTGGAATTAAATGCACAGCGTGAAAAGTTAGAACACGAATCAGCCGACGCGCGCAAAACACTCTTGGAAGCGCAAGAAGCAAAGACCAAGGCCGAAGTGATTATGGCCGAAAATCGGGCGCGTCACCAAGCATTGACCGAACGTCTCGCGGCCGATTATGGTGTTGTGCCAGGCACGGTGCAACAAGAACCTTGCGCCTCTTGGGAAGAAGATCAAGTACCAAGCGATACGTGGATTGAGACACGCATGGCAGACATTCGCGAAGAACTTGACCGCATCGGCCCCGTCAACTTACTCGCCATTGAAGAATACCAAGCCTTGGAAGAACGTCACGCCTTCTATCAAACGCAAGCCGATGACTTAACCGCCTCTCGCGATGAATTACTTGCGCTCATTAAGACAATCAATGAGACGTCTGGTAAGATGTTCCGAGAGACCTTTGAACGTGCGAATGCCAACTTTGAAAAGATGTTTACCCGCCTCTTCCATGGCGGTGAAGCACGCTTAGTCCTCTTGGAAAATGACGAAGACCCATTAGAGTGTGGCATTGACATCATTGCACGTCCGCCGGGTAAGAAACCGCAAACAATCAGTTTGCTCTCGGGTGGTGAACGCACCATGACGGCCGTCTCCCTCCTCTTCGCCATCTTCCTCATCAAACCGGCACCCTTCTGCCTTTTGGACGAATTGGATGCAGCCTTAGACGATAGTAATATCGGGCGCTTTGTTGATGCACTCAAGGACTTCCTTGTGCACTCCCAATTTTTAATTATCACGCACAACCAACACACCATTGCAGGCTCCGACATCGTTTATGGTGTCACCATGCCTGAAAAGGGTGTTTCACGCACATTATCCATGCGCTTCAGTCGAACCACGACAACCCCATGATAGGAGAACACCAATGCAAGCCTTAATCATTGAACTTGATCCGCTCTTTTTAGGTGGCTTTGCGCTTCCGGCTGAAGTCCTCGCAGAACGACTCGAGAAGTACGGCATTGCAGACAACGACCCCTATCGCTTTGTGCGAAGCATCTACGCCAAGCCGTTCACCCCTGCGCTTGAAAAATTACTGCCTGAAAATATTGATGTGGCACACGTTGAACGTCGTTTAGCCGCCACCTATGCCGCACTCTTACAACAAAATGCCCAGCAGGCACTTGATGCGCTGAAGCAAACCCTGCGTCCGCTCGCCAAACAAGGGGTACGCTTTGCGGTTGTCACCCGACTCCGCCAGAGCATTGTCTCCGAACTCTTTGCCTCCATTACAGACGAACCCTTGGCAATCTTCGACCCCATTCCCCTCGCCATAGGCCTCACCCCTGACACCTTACAGGCCGCAATCATTGCATTGGGTTACTCTGTCCGTCAGTGTTACGGACTCTTTGCTTGTGGCGCAAGTGTTCGTTCGGCAGTACGTATTGGCCTTCGTGCCATTGCAGTGCCCGACCCCATGGTCTCCTTTGAAAACTGTGCGGGGGCCGACTTGGTCGTTGACAACCTTGGGAAACCCTTGGCCACCAAACTCGTAGCAAAGGTACGAAAGGCCTAATAAGGCTCATCACGGCAAACAAGACGTGAGTTGCATTCCACAACTCCATTCCGCTTATCTGCGCTAAATTGAAAATTCAGCATTATCTGAATACTTTTTAGCGTTTTTTCTTCATTTTTACCCCGTTTTGCCGTTTATTTAATTGAAATAGGACATTTTTTTTACTATAATCCCATTATTGATTCTGCATGAACGTTTATCTCATTATTGAAAGGATACAAATGGATACGGTTAAGATGCTTCGTTTTGGTGCAGTAGCGGCAATCGTTGCTACGTTTATGGCTTTTTCTACGGGTTGCGAAGAAGAGACAACCCCTCAAACTGTTAACACAAAGGAGATTGTGAAGATGACAAATGCTGACTTCTACACCGATGGCAAGTTCGATGCCGAAAAGGGCAAGCAGGCCTACATCGATTTGATGAAGCGCCTCGGCGCTCCGGTGTATCCTCGTTACACTGAAGAACCCGGCTTCCTCTGGGCTGTTGACTTCGCTCAGGGCGACTTCGTGGCCTTCGGTATGGGCGGCGTTTTCTGGGAAAACAACCGCGACAAGGAATATTTCGCACACGAAATCTTCTTGCTCCCCGGTCAGTCCATCGCTGAACACTGCCACAAGCCCACCACCGATGACAAGGGTGCTTTGCAGTGCAAGCACGAAGCATGGCAGGTGCGTTATGGTTCCGTCTATGGCTTCAGCGAAGTGGGCGAACCCAACCTCGACCAGTATCCTGAAGTGAAGGAAATGTTGGCTAAGTGCCAGGTGCCGACCTTGAAGAGCGTCCACGTTGAAAAGTGGGAAGCCGATGGCCAGGTGCATCGTTTGCCCAAGGACGAAACATGGCACTTCATGATGGGCGGTCCGGAAGGCGCAATCGTCTCTGAATACGCCACCTATCACGATGGTAACGGCTTGCGCTTCAGCTGCCCGAACGTCGCATTCTAATTTACCCGAGCCTGGAGAGGTCACACCTCTTCAGGCTTTCTTATTTACCACTTAATCCTCTAAGGAGTAACACGATGAAATACATGCACACCGGCATGCTCGTTGGCGAAAAGATGCCCAACATGGTCTACGTTGAACCTTTGAAGGTCTGGATCACAGACGCTACTCAGGACAAGTACGCAATTGAATTCCTCTATTTCGAACCCGATTCTCCGATGGCTGCAGCTATCCAGGAACAGCCTCACGTCGCTTACGAAGTGGAAGACATCGATGCCGCTCTCGAAGGTAAGGCCATCCTCTGGAACAAGATGGACATCGGCAATGCTTACATCGCATTCGTCTATGACAACCACACCGTGGTGGAATTCTACCAGAGCAAGTAAGCTTCTTCTTCTCACTCATTTTTATAAGGAGTATTTATCATGCCGATGAAGAAATTCATGAACGACCCCACCAACCTCACCGCAGAAATGTTGGAAGGTCTCGCACTCGCCTACTCTGACAAGGTGAAAATCGTTAACGAACGCATCGTTGTTCGCACCCAGCCCAAGGCAGAAGACAAAGTCGCTTTGATCTGCTTCGGTGGTACGGGTCACGAACCTGCAATGCACGGTTTCGTCGGTGAAGGTATGGCAGACGCTGCTGTCGCTGGTGACGTCTTCGCTGCACCTGGCGGCCCCAAGGTTTTCGATGCAATCGACATGTTCAAGCGTCCTGCTGGCGTGATCTTGCTCACCCTCAACCACAATGGTGACCGCATGGCCGCTCGCAAGGCTCTCCGCCTCGCTGAAAAGGCTGGCATCGAAAACATTAAGGAAATCATTGTTCAGGAAGATATCGCTCCTGGCATTGACGCTGATCCCGAAGATCGTCGTGGTCTCGGCGGTTGCATCCCCTTGATGAAGGTCATGGGCGCAGCTTGCGAAGCAGGCAAGTCTATCGATGAAGTGCTCGCCATCGGTGAAGCATTCCACGCTCAGCTCGCTACCCTCTCTGTGGCACTCAAGGTCGCCACCCATCCTCAGAATGGCGCTGAAATCGGTGCTCTCGCTGATGACGAAATGGAAATCGGTATGGGTCAGCATGGCGAAGGCGGCGGCGGCGTGATGAAGATTCAGTCCGCTGACGAAACCGCTAAGATCATGGTGGAACGCCTCGTCGCTGCCACCAAGCTTCAGTCTGGCGACCGCGCCCTCCTCATCATCAATGGTTCCGGTGCTACCACCGCCATGGAAATGCTCATCTGCTATCGCGCAGCTGCTAAGATCCTTATGGGCATGGGCATCTCCCTCGTCAATGGTTTGGCTACCGAATTGCTCACCGTGCAGGAAATGGCTGGCTTCCAGATGACCCTCGCTAAGGTCACCCCTGAAACCGAAGCCCTTCTCGCGGCTAAGGCCAATGCTCCCTACTGGGTTTGCAACGGTTAATTTCATTTGGGAGAGGAGTCCCCTCCTCTCCCAAAACCATTAAAAGAGGAATCACTTAACCATGACGCTTGAACAATTCAAGACCATTTGGAAGAACGCCCAAGTCGCCATCAACGAGAACGAAAAGCGTTTCTCTGAACTTGACGCCGCTACCGGCGGTGACGGTGACCACGGCACTGCAATCGTGGCTGCATTGAACGCAATCGTCCACGCTGAAGGCGATGACTTCAAGTCCTACATCACCGACATGGCTGAAAAGTTGGAAACCGAAGCATCGGGTTCCACCTCTTCGCTCTATGGTGCATGGTGCGAAGGTATGGCTGACGCTGTGGCCGCTGGCAAGACTGAACTCGACGCCGAAGAACTCGCTGAAATGTTCGAAGGCGGTTTCGATGAAATCTGCTGCGTGACCAAGGCTCGCAAGGGCGACAAGACCATGATGGACGCACTCCAGCCTGCTACCGAAGCACTTCTCGCTGCTAAGGATGAAGGTGAAGCTGCCATGTTCGCTGCTGCTGCCGCCGCTGCAAAGGCTGGCTCTGAAGCAACCGCTCAGATGCAGGCTAAGTTCGGTCGCGCTCGCAACCTCGGTGAACGTTCCATCGGTGCAATCGATGCTGGCTCTGCTTCTATGGCTGTCATCTTCGCTGCATTCGCTTAATTTTCTTTCATTGCTAATCTCTAACTCAAAGGAAATTTCCCATGGCAGATATGGACAATTTCAAAGAAGCCTCCGCATTTGGCGTTGGCACCCCGCAGAAGACCATCGGCTTCCCCCTCAAGGGTTGCTCCAATCTTGACTGGGGCATGAAGAACCGCCTTTCGCGCATCTTCAATCCTAAAGACGGCAAGTCTTTGATGCTCGCTTGCGACCACGGCTTCATCATGGGCCCCACGGGCGGCGTTGAACGCGTCGACCTCTCCATCGTTCCCTTGATGAAGTACGCTGACTGCTTGATGTGCACCCGCGGTATCCTCCGTTCCGTCATCCCTCCGACCTCCACGATTCCTGTTTGCTTGCGCTCTGACGCTGGCTCCTCGATCTTGACCAACCTCAATGACAACGTGGTCATCGATCCTGAAGACGCCATCCGCATGAACGTTTCTGCAATGGCAGTCATGGTTGCTGTGGGCGATGAACTCATGGAAGCCAAGACGATGGCCAACCTCTATCACACCGTTGACATCGGCCAGAAGTATGGCATTCCTGTCATGGGCGTGACTGCAGTCGGTAAGCAGATGACCCGCGATGCAAAGTACTTCCGCCTTGCCACCCGCATGTGCGCAGAAAACGGTGCAAACATCGTGAAGTCCTACTACACCGAAGGCTTCGAAACCGTCACCGCTTCCTGCCCTGTGCCGATCGTGATCGCTGGCGGTAAGAAGATCCCCGAACGCGACGCACTCGAACTCGCCTATCGCGCAATGAACGAAGGCGCCGCTGGTGTGGACATGGGCCGTAACGTCTTCCAGTCTGAAAATCCTGCTGCGATGATTCGCGCTGTGGCCGCTGTCATCCACAAGAACATGAAGCCGGATGAAGCTTACCAGATGTACTTGGACCTCTCCAAGTAATTCTCTGGGATATCATCCTATCCATCACGCTTCGCACTCCGCGAAGCGTGATTTTTTTTATAGGTGTCAATTAACACGCGCTTATCGCCTCACGAATAGAGTATTTACGCTTCCTCTCGGTTATCCATCATTGCGGTCTATTTCCGGATAAAACCAATCGCTTTTTAGTACATATTCTGCTTTTCGACTACACGGCACCCGCTTTTTTTGATAAAGTATTGATAATAAGGAGTTAGGCGATGTCTCAGAATTTCTTTACCCCCCTTCTTCGTGTTATCAAAACACAAGGCGAACTGGTGCGACGTATTGAAACGCGTGGCATGTTGGGTATTCGCAAATTTGATATCTACGCCTACCATGAAGATTATTTTATCCTTCAAACAGGTGCGACCGAAAAGGAAGAACTCGAAAGTCTCTATCGCCGTCCCACGATTCTCATCCGACGCAAAGATCTCACACCGCATACGCCAAAGGGATGGATCCTTGCTTTAGGCACTGGCCACTTCGGCACAATCCTCACGCCCCTTTTCTCACAAGAATTCGGTAAAGACCTTTGTAAGCTCCCCGCCAATAAACGTTCTGACGTCATCACCCACAAAGTTGTCTTGGCCAATCTTACCCAGAAGACGATTGACTTACTCCAGCGTGACACTGACTTCAACCTCTTAGTCGAAGCCGATCAATGGCTCCAAAAGTATCACATCGGCCTTGAACACATTCGCTATTTTGAACGTACTCCCGAAGTCCTAAAGCATACCGAGACCTTAGGGCAACTCTGGCGTGTACGCCAACAGGTCTACACGACCGACGAAATGCGTGAAACCCTGGCGCGTGCCTACCAAATCCTCGAATCCGACACCCACTTCTATGTGAGCGTTCGCGGGATTCGTTGGTTGACCTACAAAGAATTCATGCGCATTTCTGCGTTGGCACGTACCTCTGCCGAACTCGTCAAAGCCGCGCTCCACGAATGGGTCGCCATGCCTTCGGGCGCCACACAGAGTCCCATGCGCAGTGTCAAATTTGCCGGACGCCATGCGATGGAGTTCTTTGGCATTTCACGAGATGCGGCAGAGAAGTATTTAATCCCCTCCTTAGAGCGCATGCTTGAAGGGATTCTCCTCAAGCGCATGACGCCTGAAGATGTGGCCGACACGCTTGAAGGCATTGGTCTCCTCTTCAAGAAAGCCCTCCATTCACCAGCCTTTGCCGATCCAGACTCTGAGGAATCCGTCCGTTATCTTTACGATTTAATTTTTGATGATGTGAGCGCCACCACCACCAAGGTTGACTTTGACGCCCGCAAGATTGCCCTCCCTGGCGCGACCTTCCACAATGGTCTTCCCGTTTATCACCCTGGCATTGATAAACAATCGCGCACCATGGTGGAATACTTAACGCAACGCTTAAGCCACAATGAATTCGCGGAATACATCAACATCTGCGATGTGCGCTCCACGAAGAAGTTATCCTCTGGCAGTGGTCAGTCACGTGAAATCGTCCTCAAGACCAATCGGATGCCCGTGCCGATTTCCTACATTCAGAAACGCTTAGGTAGCGTTCGCTCGGGCTATGCGAATTATCTCCTTACGCGTGCCAATGTTTTCCGTGCACTTGGCGCTGACTATCCCTTCTTCCAATTGATTAGCGTCACCTCACATGATCAACATCGTGAAGAGACCCCCTACTTCATTCGTTCACGTTGCCCAGGCGACCCGTTAGATGCGATTCCGACTTCGTTATTCAAGACCGACCCCGACAATCCTGATAGCAACGAAGACCCGAATGTCATCTTAAAACTCTCCGAACTCTACGGTTGGGCAGCCGCACAAAATTTAGTCGTCAAGAAATTTATTCCTGGCGACCCGCCCACCTGCAGATTTGGTCGAGGAAAAGAGATCTTCGAATTCGTCTATGATGCACGCTACCATCGACCAATGCCTGCTCGCGTGAGAGTGTGTTCCATTCGCGGCACAATGGGTTGGCCCAATTTGACACAAAACAGCACCAACCTACGCGACGTCCATAAATTCTACCTCCACGCCTATGCGATTGCGATGGGGAATTTCTGGCGACAACATGCCGAAACTTGCACCCTAAACGAGTGCGCCTCCGCCTTCTTTAATGGCTTCGAACGTAAAATTGAAGCGATGCAGTGGGCCTACTACAGCGACCGCGAAAACTTTGACACCTTTGATCCAGGCTTACGTCAAGTTTACAACTTCCGTGCACGCTTAGACTTTGCGCTTTGGGGGTTGGAGCGCGCAGGCAAAGACCTCCCCGCATTGCGCGAACACTTTATGGACCATGTGCGTGATGTTTTCATCCGAATTTAATCGTTTTATCCATACTTTATTGGTATAAACGTACACAAAAAAAGCAAAATTAGTTATAATACTTGCTATGGATATGAAGAAGTTTTTACTTTTACCAGCACTCTTTTGTTCGACCTTGTTACTTGCACAGTACCAAGACTACTCCACGATGGGCAAAACCCCGTCCGAACTTCAGTTTATTGATGATCCGTTGAAGATTGAACTGAAGGAACCCTCTTGGTTTTGGCACAACCCTAAAAAAGACACTGCTGAAGAACAATTAATCTACGCCCTCCGCCTTGAGCGTGAAGGTGATTGGGAAGATGCCATCGAGGCCTATGACGACCTGGTCCACGAATGGCACGCCACCCCCGAAGCACTGACTGCCCAACTCTCCATTGCGCGCTTAAATGCGCTTCATCAGCAGACGCAAGCCGCCTACGATGCGGACATCTACTTATTGGCTCACTTCGCCGGACGCTTTGAATTAGACCCCGTCTTAAGCGATGCTGTGGCACAAGCAGACCTGCTCACTGCACAAGACCTCGGCAGAACCTTCCGCCGCAATTCTGGCGCCGCCCTCCGTGCAAACTACGAACGCATCATTCACTTTGCACCACGTTGGCCCCGCGTACCAGAACTTCTCCTCAAGATTGCAGAGATTTACATGCGCAGCGAGGAATATGACAGCGCAGTCACGATTTGCGACCGCATTATTGTGGACTGGTCGAGCAATATCAATGTGGATGAAGTCCTCACGACCTACTGCACCGCTTGCAGAAAACAGGCCGACGTTTGGCAGAATGACACCGGCCGCCTGCGCCTTTTAGAAGACCTTATTGGTGGTGCGCGTGCCTATGCACCCTCACATGCCAATAACACCACCTTCGTCGAATGGCAAAAAGAAATTTACATCATGCGCAGAAATCGCTCCTACGAAAAGGCGACCTTCTACGACAACCCCAAAGCCTACTCGATTGAAGCGGCCATTGGCGCCTATCAAACCTTCCTGCGCGAATTCCCTGATGCACCGCAGGCCGAACAGGTTCGAGCACGCCTTGCTGAGCTCTCTCTTTGCAACACCTCCTCTTCCCAGAAAGAATAACATCCGTGAAATCCTATCATCTTCTTGCAGCAGTTATCGGTTGTGTCGCCCTTTTAACGGGTTGTGCAGGTTACCAGCGTGGTTCTGCCGTAGCACGTGAATTACGCACCATTCACATTCCTGCCTTTGAAAACCACACCGAATATCCAATGGTCGGCGCCTCTGCGACCCAACAATTCTTAGATGCGGTCATTGAAGATGGCACCTTCACCCCCATGTCATTTGAAACGGCTCGCCTGCGCACACAGGTCATCATCAAATCTTGTAGCACCGACTCCGTCCGCTATGACCGTGACAACTTAATCGTTCCGGACGAATACTACTTAACCTTGACCGCCGAGCTCTACATCTTTGATGCGAAGACTGGTGAAACCTATGTCGATGGGAAAAAGGTTATTGCCACCGACACCATGCTCACGCGCAACCACTATCAGACCGGCATCAATGATGCCATCCCACGTGTCGCCCGTCGATTGGCTCGCAACCTCTTAGACGAACTACAGAGTATCGAACAGAAGTAATCCCACACTTCAACTTTCTCTACCGCGCAGCAGAATCTTGCTGCGCGTTTCTCTATAAACAATCGCTTGAATCTCTCCGTAATGAAAACCTGCGCTAATCTTTTAGACGGCTTCCGCACGCTTTGCGGTTACTACAAAGCACAACTCAAGTTGCTCTACTTAGACATCATCTCCATCCTCCTGTACGCCGGCTTGCAGATTGCGATTCCAGCCACAGCCCTCAAGGTTTTCACCGTCTACCTACCCGAAGGCAACCTACGTGCCACCGCATGGGCGGCCGTCGCCTTTGCGGGGATGACCCTTTGTGCCGCTGGCTTAGAGTGGTGCTACATCCTCTTTGGCCACTGGTTAGGCATCCGCGTGGAGGCCACCATGCGCATCGCCTTCTTTGACCACATCCAGAAGCTGCCCTTCTCCTTCTTTGATCGCACCAAAACAGGCGAAGTGTTGAGCCGTATCACCTCAGACCTCATGCTCGTTGGCGAAACCGCCCACCACCTCTTGGAAGACTTGACCGAATCCATCCTCACGCTCACCGGTGCATTCATTGTGATGTTTTGGATCAACCCACAATTAGCCACCCTCACCCTCATTCCCGTTCCCTTTGTCCTCCTCTTCGCAGGTTGCTTCCAACGTCGCATCCACCGCACCTGGCGCGAGAACCGAAAGGAAGTCTCCACCCTCGCCTCACACGTTGAAAACGTCGTCCAAGGCATTCGCGAAATCAAGAGTTTCACCCACGAAGACATCGAACGCTCCGCCTTTAAAAAGGTCAACAATCGCTTTAAGCGTTCCTTTGAAAAGGTCTACGTCCTCTACGCACCCCTCTTCGCAGGCACCCAAATGCTCCTGGAAGGTTACTCCCTCATGTACATTGCCCTGGGTGCATGGATGGTTGCCCATGATGCCGCCACCTTACCGCAGGTTATCACCTTCTTCATGTACTCCCGCTACGTCACCAAGCCCATGCGACGCATCGTCAATGGCTTAGACATGTACCAACAAGGTCTGGTGGGCTACTGCCGCTTTAGAGAATTCCTTGCCCAACCCCCAGAAGATGACCCCGCAGCCAACTGCACCCCGCCCTCACAAGTGCACGGCACCCTCCACATTAAAGACCTCACCTTTGCCTATCCAGAAACCGACCGAACCGTCCTCTCCATTCCCGAGCTCCTCATTCCTACTGGCACCATCTGTGCTTTAGTTGGGCCCAGCGGCGCGGGTAAGAGTACATTAGCCGCCCTCATTCCGCGCTTTTACGAACCCACCTCTGGCAGCATCGCCTTAGATGGTTGCGACACCACGCAGATTCCCAAACGCTTCCTCCGCGAATCCATCGGCATCGTTGCCCAGCGCCCCTTCCTCTTCGATGGCTCCATTCGTGACAACCTTCTGTTAGGCGCCCCCACCGCCACCGATGAGCAACTCTTCCATGCCCTTGCGCAGGCCAATCTCGACACCTTTGTGCGCGAACTTCCTGCGCAATTAGACACCCCCGTTGGCGAGCACGGCTTAATGCTCTCTGGCGGTCAGGCCCAACGTATCGCCATTGCGCGCGTCTTCCTCAAGAATCCCCCCATCCTCATTCTTGACGAAGCCACCAGTGCATTAGACACCTTCTCCGAAGCCGCCGTCCAAGATGCCCTCAACCGTTTGGCCCATGGACGCACCACCCTCATCATTGCCCACCGCTTGACCACCATCCGTCATGCCTCAATGATTTGCTACCTTGAAAACGGAGAAATCGTTGAAAAGGGCTCCCATGCCGAACTCTTAGAACAGAACGGCCGCTATAAGTCCCTTCTCACTGCTGCGGGAATGCTCTAATGCGCCTCATTGCACTCCTTTTCCTCACCCTTACCCTCCTGAGTGGTTGCCAAACGCTCCTGCGTCGCACCCCCTCCTTTCGTCAATGGGCAGAGAACAGTTTGCAACAGACCACCCACTTCCCCACACGCTACACCCGTGACTTCGCCCTCTCCCCCAAGGTAACGCACCCCTTCACCCTCCTCCTCAATAACCCCGACGCTGCCTGGATTGACTGTGGCGAGGGCCTGATACTCAAACTAAAAGACCCCACCTATGCGAATCAATGGGCCGAACTCACCCTCGTAGACGCCGACAATGATGGGATAAAAGACCTCCACTTCACCGCACAGACCATAGACACACCCGTTCCCCTCAAAGCCATTTTCCTTTACACCGACGGCACTTGGGAACACTATCTCTTACCCTCAGGGTTTTAAGTTCTACAGTACCTACTCTTATTTCAGGCTTTGTATAGACTTTAAATGCCGAAAGAGTTCTGTTATAGTTCTACTCACGAAAGGACGCTGGTTTATGTTTTTATTCTTTAGCGGCATTTTAGTCCTCATCATCGGCTACTTCACCTATGGACGTTTTATCGAACGTCTGCTGGGGCCGGACGATCGTCCCACCCCAGCCATTAGCAAAAATGACGGCGTGGACACCCTTCCCCTCCCCAAATGGAAAAACCTCCTCATCCAACTCCTCAACATCGCAGGCGTTGGCCCCGTCATCGGCGTCATCATCGGCATTAAATTTGGAGCCAAATGCTTTTGGATTATCCCGATTGGATGCGTCTTAGGCGGCGCCGTCCACGACTTCATCTCCGGCTTTATCAGCCTACGCAATGACGGCATCAACCTCCCCGAACAAACCCGACGCACCTTTGGCACCATTTACCACAATATCTACGCCCTCTTCGTGGTTGCCCTCCTCCTCCTCGTGGTGGCCGTCTTTGTCAATATCCCGGCCAACCTCTTAGCCAACCTCTTAGCCAACCTCATCCCAGCCCCCAACCTCCCCGCAGGCACCCTCCTTTGGATAATGGCCAGCAGCATCTTCCTCTACTACATCGCCTCAGCCATCTTCCCCATCAACTACATCATTGGCAAAATCTACCCCCTCTTTGGTGCCCTCCTCATCATCGGTTCACTCGCAATGTTGGGCGCACTTTCGTGGGAAACACTTGAAGATCCCACCCTCCTCACCGAAACTGCCGCTTTTACCAAAGGCATGCTCGTTGACCAACCCGTCATCCCCTGCCTCTTTGTCACCATCGCCTGTGGCATCATCTCAGGCTTCCACGCCACCCAATCCCCCATCGTTGCTCGCACCATGCGCAGCGAACGCGAAGCCAAGCTCACCTACTACGGCATGATGATTGCCGAAGGCATTATTGCCATGATTTGGGCTGGCGCTGGCATGGCCATCTACAATCTCTACCCCGAACTCATGAGCAGCGCACCGACCCTCGCCCTCAAGAAAGCCACCGAACACTTCTTGGGCAATGCCGTCGGCACCATTACCATATTGAGCGTAGTCATCCTCGCCATCACCTCAGGCGACACCGCACTCCGTAGCCTGCGCCTCACCCTCGCAGAATACTTCCACGTCCCCCAAAAACAATTCACCAAACGCCTCTACCTCACCCTCCCCGCCATCCTCTTAACCCTCCTCATCCTCTGGTGGAGCAATCGCGATGCCGCCAGCTTTGAATCCCTCTGGAAATACTTCGCCTGGGGCAACCAAATCCTCTCCGCCTCCACCCTTATGATGTGTACCGTTTGGCTCATGCGCCAAAAGAAATGCCCCTGGGTCACCTTGCTACCAGGCATATTCATGACCTTTGTCGTCACCAGCTTCATCCTCTGGTCAAGCCCCACCCACAAAGGTTGCCCCTACGGCTTCAACCTCCCCATCACCACAGCCTACATCATCGCAGCCGCCTTCACCCTCCTCTGTACCCTCCTCGTCTGGCGCCTCGGCAAGAAACCCACCGCCTAAGCAAAAATGTTAGGTAAAAGAGAAGACAACCACGAACTACACGAAAAAGACTACATGTGAGGTTTCAACACTATGAACACAAGGAGATGCGTTGCTCTTTTCGCAACACAAGGGCTGCGCCCACGAAAAGCCAACGCATCTGTGAAGC
>JAEIGA010008941.1_pt1 | contig 15147 bp, 13 predicted proteins | sample 9270691 | NCBI WGS metagenome assembly JAEIGA01 (sample SAMN17057246, study PRJNA624740) | gut metagenome | biome: biome; isolation source: fecal sample | host: Bos grunniens | place: China: Xizang | collected 2019
GAAGCACAACCTCGGAGATCGGCAGCAGTCTCAACGACTTCATCGTTCCCGTAAAGCGGTAACCGCCCATCGTGCCGATGTGGAGGGGATGATCGTTGGAGAAGTCGAAACTGCCTGAGAACGGGTAGCTTCCGCGCTCGGTGCCGTCGATGAAAATGCGCACGGAAGCAGGAGTTACGTAAATCTCGAGCGTCGTCTCCCTGCCGGATACGATTTTCTCTTTGGTCATGTAATAGCCCGGCTCTACGCCTTTCAGATCGACAAGCAGACGTCCGTCGCGCGAAACCATGACCGAATAGCCGAGATTGAAATCGTTTCCTTTGCAGAAAAGATTGGCGAATCCGCTGCGCGCGTCGATGGTCTGAAGATCTATCGCAAAAACGACTTCAGCCTTGAACCCGCCGGGGAACGAATATCTGGGATCGTGCGCCACTTTGCCCGCCGGTCTGCCGTCGGCAAACTCCCATTGTCCGCCCCATCCTCCCGGCGCAAGGAATAACGCGAAAAAAAGAGCCGTCACGATTCTTCTCATCTGTTCACCACCTTCCAGCCGTCCGGCAGCGCGCAATCGGTCCGCAAAGTCCCCTTTTCGGACTTCCACCCGAACACCGCGGTCTCATCTCCAAGCGGCAGTTCGAGTCTGCAGCAGGAAATCCCGATATCCTCCGGCGGCGCCAAAACCGCAATGCGCTTTTTGCGGTCGAGAGACTTAAGGCCTACGACATCCCTGACGATGAAGACCGCCACGTGGCTTGCAAACCCGTGGCAGCAGCTGCCGTTGTCGGAACTGTCCGCGTTTTCCCACAAAGTTCCCGTACTGCGCGCCATCGGCAGGAAATATCCGCGCATTTCTTCGTAGACCTGGCGTCCCGCCCCCTGACGTCCCAACCAGTCAAGCCGCAGGAAATTGCCGATGAAAGGCGCCGAATGGTGGATCCGGGGATAAAGTCCCTTGAGTTTCCTGTCCGGACCGAAATCGTCCATCAGTCTCCGGTAGAGCCGCGGATAATTATCCGGATCGGCGCAGCCGAAATAAAAGGCGTAATACTGGCACGTCTCGCTGCATTCGCCGGAAAGCGCGAGTTCGCCGTTCTTGCCGCGGACGGCATTGTCGCAAAACCACTCGCCGGTCCAGCTCTGGGAACGGATCGCCGCCTTCACCCGCCGGGCTTCCCGCCTGAGATCGTCGCGGCCGTACAGCCTGTCCACGGCCTCGAGCATTGCCGCCCAGATCATGTTGTTGGGATAGTTCACGTCCTGCACGAACCTGTTCGCTGCGCTCCACTCGACGAACACCCAGCGCGGCAGCTTCTCAAGAAGACCATCGGCATTGCGGTAGCGGGAAAGGAACGCGACGAGATCCAGCACCTTAGGCTTGAGTTCCTGCACCAAAGCCAGATCTCCGCCTCTTGCGTTTGCGTACTCCTCCAGCTGCAGCACGAAAAACATCGCCCAGCTGGGAATGAAATTTCCGTCCGCGAAATCGGCGGGATAGCACATCGGCAGCATTCCTTCGGGGATATTGCCGAATCTGCCGGGCTTGGCGAAATTGTCGAGGAACACCGTTTCCTGCGAAAGGCTTCCGCTGAGCAGATGCGAGACTCTGGCCGTGAAAAACGCATCGCAATTCCACCCTGCCCGCTCGCGTCCGGGGCAATCCATGAAACCGTCAACGGAATTCTGCGCGTAATTCTCCTCCGCCGCCGCAAAAAGGAGTTCAAGATCCTTGTCGGACGAAGTCAGCCGTGCGCGCCGCGAAAGAGAGTTGCGGTACAGACGAAGTCTGGGCGAAGAGACTTCAAAGCTTCCGCTGCGGGCGACGATCCGGCAGGCTTTGAGCGTATACGGCTCGAAGGACTCGAGCTCGTACGTGCCGGGAGTTTCGATCCTCCAGACGATGTCGTTCGCCACGACCGAACGCCACGGCTTGAATTCGCCGGGCACCGGGCGCTCGTCGAAGAGCAGGTGGATCTCGCCGGGCTTTATGCAACGCACGCTTAAACCCGGAAAACCGGTGCGGTTGACGGGAGATTCGAAAAGCAGATGCCGCTCTTTCCCGAGAAAATACGTCTCGTTTTTTTCAGGAGCCCTGCCTTCTTCGGGGCGGAAACGCTGTTGCATATCCCAGAGGTTGTACTCGAGCTCGTCCTTCCTGAAGCCGTCTTTACCGCTCCGACCCGCGTTGTCGACGAAAACGACGGGCCTGGTCTCCGCCCGGGAATCATAGGCGCACGCCCCGGCCGAAACCGGAATAAAATCGTCCATAAGCTCGAAGCACGGCTTTTCAACTATGCGCGGCAACAGCCTCGGCGCCGGCAATTCCTCAAGCGGCAGACTTGAAGCCGCAGTCTGCGGCAAAACATACGCCTCGCCGAACATCCGCGCATGACCGTAGCGGCTGACCTTCCGCACCCGAGCGCTTCCGCGGGCCGAAAAAATCCCATCGCCCGATGCGGCGGTGCGCAGAACCGTTCTGCCGCCGCAGACCACCGCCGCCATAAGAAATGAATCCTGACGCTGAAAATAGAAGCTTTCGCAGTTGTAGCCGGCACATTCTATCTCCAGTCTGTTGAGTCCCCGCTCCGCATCGAGCGCGACATCGTCCGTGCGGAAAAATCCTTCGGGCCCGCGGGCCGGGCCGTACCAGGCAAACCTGTCGTTGAGACGCACGCGGCACGGGTTCGACGAGGCAAAAACAAGCCGCGGTTTTTCGCCGCCCTTCCATTCAAAGGTTCCGGAAAAGACCAGCTGCCGGTTGAGTTCCTTCGAAGCTCCCTGCAGCCAGACGGCCCTGGCTCCGGACAGAGACGCACCGTTGGCCGGAGCGCAGACCGCCGGACACATAGGAAGCGCCAGCAGCACCGCAACGGCAATAACACTGACAGACTTCACCGGATATGCTTTTTGCAGGCCTCGGCCATCAGATCGACGGCTTCGAGATTGCGGTCCCGCTCGGACGGCAGACAGCGCCGCCAGCTCGACATCAGATAACCCTTGAGCAGACCGTCGGTGAGGTTGCGCTCGCAGAATTCCACCGTTTCGCCGGCGTTCGACGCGAATACATTGTTAGATGCCGTCGCAATCTGATCGAAACCGGCCTTGTCGAGATCGAGGTAGCATTTGATGCGCGGCCAACGGAACGCCCTCTCGTTAAATCCCTGATCGTAGTACCAGTTGGACTGCAGCACACTCCGGGGACAGCGCTTCAGGAACTCGTCGTGATGCTCCCATATCCAGTCGCTCCAGATCCAGGTGCGCGAACCGGCCGCTTCCACAGTTTTAACGAACCACAGGAAATCATGCCACCACTGTTCACCTTGACGCAGTGCCATATATTCATGGTTCGACTGGTTGCGGACATCCTCTTCATCGTATCCGATGTGGAAAAACCGGGGATTGTCGAAGATGGCGACGCATTCACGGATGAGATCGGCGCAGGCGCGGTAATACTCACCGGTGCAGAGCATCCGTCCGTATTCGCCGAGCCACTCGTCATGCATCGCCGAGAAATTGAGTTTGGGAATCGGCTCCAGTCCGAGCTTCCTGAGCCGAACAAGTTCAGCACGAAGTTTTTCGACGCTCCACGCCCCTTTGACGGCGATCTCCGGGCGGCTCTCGTATCTGACGCCTTCGTTGAGATCGATGAGTATCATATTGTAGCCTTTTTCGGCCATGCGATCGGTGATAAGGCGCCATTCGCCGTCGTCACAGGCGAGCGGATCTCGGGCCTTGGCGCGAGTGGTTATGTTCATCCCCAAATGGACGAGATTGGCGATTATGCGCTCTTTCATTTCACCAGCTCCTTCCATGACGGAAAACCTTCACTGACAGGGCAGTCGCCAAGCGCGGTAAACGTGCTGAAATAGGGGCGCTCAAGAAAGAACATCCACGCCGCCGGTTCGATGGCGGCGCCTTCGGCGCAGACTTCGACCGTCTTTCCGGCGTTGACGTGCGATAGCCTCCTTGCCGCGTCAAGAATCTCCTCGGCTCGCACGGCCGACGAAGCGGCGCTGCCGTCCGCCGCCGTAACCGGTTTGAAAAACGCATACGGAGCCCCGTCTCTGAAACGATCCCCGGCATGGGCGCGAGCCGCCGCAGACGCAATGTTGTCGGTAACCACCAACACCGGACGCACCGAAGATAGCTCCGTACCCGGATGCTTGACATCAAGCCTCCCTTCGCCGAGCGGTAAATCAAGAAGCCGTCTCACGGCACATTTCCTTCTGAAAACTTCCCTGTCGATTTTCATATCTGACATTATACCCTATGCCACCGGCATCGGGTTACAAAATATTACAAAATAATTTTTTGTACATATCGGTCGGAACCCTTTTGCTATAATGTAACACCGCAATGCGCATCGATCCTATAATCTACCGAGACAAACCAGGCGACCGTCTTATAGACCTTCGCCCGGATGGAGTCGAATGTATTCCGGCACTTGGTATGAGCAGCTACCTCAACGTCAGAGAAGGCACCGAAGAGCATTGCCATCCCGGATGCGTGGAAATTGTTCTAAATCTGCGCGGTCGACTCACGTTCGAATCGCTCGGAGAAGCGTACCCTTTCATGCCGGGATCGGTTTTCGTGTCAACACCCGATCAACCGCACCGCATGCGCCTTAACCCGAAAGGGCTTTTTCTTCAGCGTATTCTCTTTGAAATTCCGCGAAAAGGCAGCTGCATTCTCGGTTTTTCGCCTCGTGAAACCGAATGGCTGGTAAGGTCGCTCACCCACCTTCCCAAAAGAGTTTTCGCGGCTACCGACAAAATCAAAACGAATTTCGCCGTTTTGTTCGAAATCTACGACGAAAACCGCAAGAACGGCTATGCGAGGCGGCTGAAAATGAAAACCGCAACGGCAGATCTTCTCGTTTCGGTGATAGAAGCAGCACGAAAAGAACCGGCCAAGGCTCCCAGCGCGATCGCCGACATCGCTAAACGGATCGCTGAAAATCCCGAACACGACTATCAGATCGACGAACTGTCACGAGAAGCCGGACTCGCATTGGTCAAGTTCTTTGAGAATTTCAAACGCGAAACGGGGCTCCCGCCACATTCCTTCATTCTTAACTGCAGGATTCGCCGCGCACAGACGCTGCTCGCGGACGGTAGATATTCAATCGACGCCATCGCCGGAATGTTGCGCTTTTCATCTCGCCAGCACTTCTCGACCGTCTTTAAACGTACCTTGGGAACAACTCCTGCCCAATACCGGCGAAATATCTGATTTAGACACATTCCAACTGTTCCACCGGCATTCATACCATGCAGCGAGCGCATCGGCCATCTGGAAACCGCCGCTCTGCGTCGGATGCAGAGCGTTGCTCCACCGCAGCTGATTCGTCTTGGTGCGCGAATGGGCCGGCTCATCCTTGCGGGGAAAGCCGGTTTTCGGGTCGACGGCATGGGCGAGCGGAACAAGCTCAACGAGCGGATCGTTGAAATCGCGGACCATTTTCTCAAGTTCTTCGTTAAGCACGAACATCGTGACACGATGCTGCACTTCTCCAGATCTCGCACCGTAATTGGCGGCGAATCCGTCCTGTCCGCACCCGAGCGGCTGGGTGGTGATACCGAAAACCGCCTTTGGCATGTGCGGGCGAAGAGTCGCAATAAAGCTCCGGAACTCCGGAATCACACGACTGCGGATATCCTCGCGCATCTGCGCAGACGTGCCGCGCTTGCCGAAAATGGAATTGACTCCGAGCTGGATCAGAACGACATCAGGCGGAGCATCCTCTCCTGTACGCCTGATCCACATCGGCACGTCGACGATTTTCCGTCCTTTCTCCACCCTGATAAGCGGACTTTTCAAAAGCTCGCGCTGCCATTGCGAGATAATCTTGCGCGGCACGCCGAGCAGAGCGAGCTGCTCGCGCTCCGCCGCGTCCTGCACCCGCTCGAACTCGTCTTCGCTGATGCAGTAATAGGACAGAAAGGCCTTGCAGTCATAGCCTCCGAATCCGTCGTGCCGTACCGCCCCTTCCCTTTTGAAGCGCCGCGAACCTACCGGCGTATATCCGGAAAAACCGTCCGATCGCAGCACTTTGAAAAGTTCATCCTGATAATTGCTGTTGGTCAGCGAATCGGCGAAAAGCGCCAGACGCGTTTTCCGTTCAGGATTGCGCGGAGCCGACGCGACTTCGACCGTCGTCGTCACCGCCGCGACACACCCCTCGTCCGACCAGGCTCGCAGAATCAGTTTCACCTCGCGTCCGGCATCCCCTCTCTTCGGCGTCCAACTCCAACGCTCGGCATAGGCGCGGCCGACCTCCGACTGCGCTTCGTACGCATAGTTGTTCGGCGTTACGCTCGAATAAACCGATGTAAAGTAAACCGCGCACTCGCGTCCCGGCACGGCATACAGCCGATCAGGCAGGACAAACGACGGCGCGGCGGAAACCGCCTGCACCGCCAGCGCCAATACTCCCGAGACGATCAACTTATCCATAATCGATCCTTTCATTCCCTATCAATCCGCCAGACACGCGGTCAATCCTGTTTGCGCGGCATCAGGAACGCCGCAAGCAGACAAAAGACAACCGGCATGACGGCACAGTTGACCAGCAATACGCGAACAACCTCGTCAGGTTCGACGCATTCGTCTTTCGAAAGCGATTCCAACGGCGAAAGCGATGAGAACGGCCGGGTCAGCTCGGCGGAAAAACGCGTCAGATAAAGACCGATACGGTCCACCGCCTTCGTCTCAAGTTCGTCAGGATACTGAGAAATGACGCTCGGAGACACCTCGCCCGACAAGAGCACCGCCAAGGCGACAAACAACGCCGTCGGCCGCCCCAGCCCGGAGGAAAGAAAAACTCCGAACGCCACCAAAAGCGTCAATATCGCGGAAAGCTCAAGCCAAGCTCGGAACAGATTGCGGTAGAAACAATCCGCCGCGACAAGCAGATTCAAATCTTTCCTCGGCCTGAGCATGACCGCCGTTTTTCCGTAATTGCGGAATTCGAGCTCCTGCGTCCCGTCGGTCCGGCGGTCCTGCAGCTTCATATTCAAGGGAACTTTCAAGATGGCCTGCGTAATATTGCTTACTGCCACCGTTTTCCCCTCGCATACAAACTCGCCGAGAAGATCCTGCCGCATATCGAACTGATTGGTGAAACGCATACGCACCGAAAGTTCACCGGCGCACGGCGTTTTGAATCTCCAGCGCACCGAACCGTTGGTGGCGACGGTCTGGTAATGGTCAACCGCCCTTTGGGTCAAAAGCCGCATAACCGTCGATTTTTTAGCACGCTTCACCTCCTGCGGAGTCGAGGGATCGCTCATAAACGCATCATACATGGCGCGGGCCTCTTCGGCAGGCGACGGCAGAACCGGAGAAATAACATGATCGCAGCGGACAGACGGATCGGTTTTCACGAGCAGCACCGCAGACGAAAGAAGCAGCACCGCAGCTCCGGTAACGGCATGGGCGAAAACTTTACCCAGGGCGACGGAAAATCTGCCGACCGGTCTGACCAGCGTAAGCTGCAGCCGCTTGGCCGCGCGTTCGCCGGCGACGGCTCCGGTAGAAGAGGCGATAAGCACGACCGCCAAAAGCACAAACACCCCTCCGAGAGAGAAGCGCACATACAGCTCCCTTGCGCCCTGCGCCGTTCCGTCCGCCTTGAGAAGATACGGCATAACCAGCATCCACAGAACGGAAACGGTCGAAAGCGTCGCGAACATCCCTGATCGGACGATCGCTCTCATCTCCAGCGAAACGATGGAAAAAAACTTTTTCATCCTTTGAGGAATCGCGCAAGTTTGAAATCTCGCGCATCTCCGACCTTGGCGAGAAAAAACTCTTCGAGGCTTGTTCCCAGCTCACCGACCGCGCCTTCCGCCACGCTTTTGCCGTGATTGACGATCATCACCCGGTCGCAGACATCCTCGGCGTCGGCCAAAAGATGGCTGGTGGTCAGAATCGTCATGCCGCCGTCGGCGAGCGCCCGGATCAGAGTCTTCACTTCCTTCGTCGAAATGGGATCCAAGCCTGACGTAGGCTCGTCCATGATCAGAAGTTCCGGTTTACCGACAAGACTTGCGGCCAGCGCCACGCGTCTGGCCATTCCTTTTGAAAAACCGCCGACGGCGCGGGATGCGACATCGGACAAACCCACCATCTCCAGCAGCTGAGCCGAGCGCTCTTTCGCTTCCCGTCTGCCCAGTCCGCACAGCCCGGCGTAATAGCGGATCGTTTCGGATGCGGTCAAAAACGGATGCAGATAACTGAGTTCCGGCAGGTAGCCGAGCTTTTCACGCGCCGCAACCGATTGAGGCGGAAGCGAGAAAAGCCGCACTTCGCCGGCGCTCGGAGCAAGCAGTCCCAAAATCATCTTGATGGTGGTCGACTTTCCCGAACCGTTGGGGCCGAGGAGTCCGAACACCTCGCCTTTTTTCACGGCGAGCGAAAGTCCGTCGACCGCTTTCACGGTCGGTCTCAGCCAGAAATCGCAAAACGTCTTGGAGACGTTCTTCAATTCTATGACATTCTCATTCATCCGATATCCCGCCTTTCAAAAAGGTGTACACCCAACAAGAGAAACGCCGCGATCGGGGGTAATGCAGCCGCTGCCGACAGCGCCACATATCCCCACGGCACGGCAGCCCCTTTCGCAAGCGAATCCGCGAGATAGTAGTTTCCGATCGCCGGCACGAACGCGCACAGCGCGACGGCAAACGAGACGACCGCATAACTCAGGCGCATTGAGACGGCAAGCGCCGAAGCGAGCGATATCAAAACCGCCGCTGGGAAAAAGAGCGGCACCCAGGCAGATGAAAGCCGGACGGCCTCGCGCCAGTCGAAAAAACATCCCGCCGCGGCCAGAGAAAAAACAAACGTCAGCGCAAACGCGCTCAGAACGAACCGGAAGCGCCAGAACCGGTTTAATGCCGCCGCAACAATCAGCGGGAGAATAATGGCCGCGCATCCCGCCGCAAGCGCCGGGCCCCAGAGCCTGGCGATATCACCGCTGCGTCTGGCCATCTCCCCGCCGATCGCCGCCCCGCAGACCATCACATATGAAACGGCGGCGGTTATAATCGCAAAAACGGCATACGCCATCAGCGCGCCGCTGAATTTCGCGAGAAAAAAGACGCGTCTGGAAACGGAACGGGATATCGCCATCTGGGCCGTACCGGATTTAATCTCTCTTCGCAGAGAACGGAACACCCCCGTAACGGCAAATACGCCTGCAAACACGAAAAGCGATGAAAGACCCGCATCGCACGCCATCCGCGTCGGTTCGCCGAACTGATGATAGTGCAACGCAGGCGCCAACGTCAACAATGCCGACGACGTCAACAACAGCAAAAGCGACAGCGGCTCGGACATCATCTCGAGCGCCGTCGCTTTGGCGATGGCAAACCAACGCCTCATCGTCTCCTCAGAACGTGGCGATCTGCGTATCCTGGAAGAGATACCAGGCCAAAGCGCCTATGGCGATACATGCGGCAAGCTGAACTATGGCCGAAAGCGCGCAAAGCCACGCGGGGCCATCGCTTGAAGCGGCAGGTGCGGCAGCCATTGCCGGCATATTCGGAATCGAGGGAATATCGGCAATCTCCGGAATGTCGGACACTTCTCCGGACGGAGAAGTCGTTTCCGGATCACTCTGAGAGGCGGTCGGAGCGGCAGAATCCGTCGTTGCCGCCGTAGCGGCAGGACGCTTGATGCCGAACTTGGAAGGACGGACGGCACCGCCGGTCGGACGCGTGATTTTGAGCGTCTTGCGCTGCGTAACCGACGACGAAGGCTCGCTCTTGACGGTTTCAGCCTGCGAAGGCGATACACCCGCATCATTTGCTGGAGAGACTTCAGGTTTTGCGGCCTTGGTCGCACCGGAAATATCGATCGGACGCTTGATGCGGATCGTCTTCATCGGGGCGTTCTCGTTCTTTACCGGTGCAGCTCCGATGGCGTCGGCAAGAGAGATACGCGCCGTCTTGTGCTTGGCGGCTTCCTTCTGGGTGTCGCTTACGGCTCCATCGGCGATGATGCCGGTCTTGTGAAGAATCGCCTGCTGGGGAATGGACTGTGTTATGCCTTTAAGCTTCTGCGTGACCGATTTGAGAGCATCCATCGGCTTGGGCGGCTCGGGCGTCACAATCTTCTCGTCACGCTTCATCGCCTGCATTTCGACCGTCGGGAGCTTGGCGACGCCCGAAGCGTCGATCTTCGCGACCGGTTTAAGCGTTTCAACGTCCTTCGGCGCTTCAACGGGCTTTGTCGCTTCAACAGGCTTGATCGCTTCGGCAGGCTTGAGCGCTTCCGTCGCCTTGGGCTCTTCGATCGCCTTCACAGGCTCCGCAGCCTTGACCTCAGCTTCCGGTTTGACGGTCTCTGCCGGCTTGGGCGGCTCTGCGGTTTTAACCTCCGCGGCGGCGGGCGCGGCGGCAGGAATGACCGGCTTCGGAATCGGCGCGGCGGCGACCGTTTCGCCGGGCTTGCGGATCTGCGGACGCGGCGGGAGCTTAAGTCCCGGCTTGAGTGCCGTCTGAGTGGCGCCGGGTTTTGGCGGAAGCTTAAGTCCGGGACGGAGCGCGGAAACCGTGGCGCCGGGCTTGGGCGGAAGCTTGAGCCCCGGCTTGAGCGCGGCGGTCGCGCCGCCTACGGTGGGCTTGCGCACCACGGGATTGAGTTTCAGCGTCGAGCCGACGGCCGGCTTGATCGGATTGACCTTGGGCGGCTGGGCGTCGCTTATCGGGCTGATCGGATTTTCTTCTGCCATTTTAAACCTCCTTAAACTCAGACCGCCATCACTTCGGCTTCTTTGGCCTTGAGCTCGGCATCGATCTTGGCGATACCCTCGTCGGTCGCCTTCTGGATCTTGTCGAGTCCCTGCTTCATATCGTCTTCGGAAATCTTCTTGTCCTTCTCGAGCTTCTTGACTTCGTCGTTTGCATCGCGGCGCACATTGCGCATCGCGACCTTCTGCGCCTCGGCCTGGGTCTTGGCGACCTTGACGATCTCTTTGCGGCGCTCTTCGTTGAGCTCGGGAACGGTAATGCGCAGCACCTTGCCGTCGGTCTGCGGAGTAACTCCGATGTTCGCGGCGAGAATCGCCTTGTTCATCGCGTCAAGAACGGTGGGATCGAACGGGGTGATCTTGATCTGACGCGGTTCGGGAGTGGAAATCGTGCCGAGATTCTTGATCGGAGTGGGGGCTCCGTAATAATCGACCTTGATCTGGTCAACCATCGCAGGCGAGGCTTTGCCCGTGCGCAAACCAGCAAACTGGGACTTGAGAGCTTCGAAGCTCTTGGCGATTTTCGATTCCGTGTCTTTAAGTACTTCTGCGACGGTTTCCATGATTTTTCAGTTCCTTGAGGTTTTTGATTTTTAAATTTTTACGATATTCACGATACGAGCGTTCCGACCTGCTCACCCTTCACGACCCGCTCAAGAGCGTTCTTGTCGAAAAAGTCGAACACCATGATCGGAATGGAATTGTCCATGCAAAGCGCGAAGGCCGCGCTGTCCATCACCTTCAGGCGTTTTTCGAGCGCAGCTTCGTATTTTAGCGTCGTGAATTTTTTCGCCTTGGGATCCTTTTTGGGATCGGCCGTATAGATTCCGTCGACCTTCGTGGCCTTGAGAAGAACATCGGCCCCGATCTCGCTCGCCCGGAGCGCAGCGGCTGAATCGGTCGAAAAATAGGGATTACCCGTACCGCCGGCGAAAATGCAGACTTCGCCTTTTTTCAGATACCCGAGCGCTTTGCGCTGAATGAAAGGCTCGGCGATTTTTGTCATCTCGATGGAAGTCATTACGCGGGCCGGAACTCCAATCGCCTCCAGCGCGTTCATCATCGCCAAACCGTTGATGACGGTCGCGAGCATTCCCATCGAATCTCCGGTCACACGGTCCACGCCCTTGCCTGTTCCGGTGAGCCCGCGGAAGATGTTGCCGCCGCCCAAAACAATGCCGACCTCACATCCCAAAGCGCGAACCTTCTTGATCCTTTCGGCCATGAAAGAGAGATTCTTCGGGTCGATGCATTCGCCCGTTTCACGGTTTCCGAGCACTTCTCCCGAGAGTTTGAGGAGCACACGGCGGTATTTAATCTTCTTCAACCTGTTTTGTACTTTTTTCACAGTTGATAATTGTATCATTTGGCGGTGAATTTGACAATTGGAAAGGCGGTGTGCAACGGCCATTTGCGCAATGCTCAGCGCTTCTGAGCGAGCGCATCGGCGAAAAGATCGATTCCACGAAGATTCTTGTCGTTGTTTTCAGCCGTATCGCAGGCAGACCATGGCGCCATCAGGAATCCCTTGAGACGTTCCGGGGCGATCACCTTGCGCCCGAGCTTGACGAGATTGCCGATGACATCGTCCGCGCCGATTCCCAGCTGCTTGCGCCGCCACCCGATCCAGTTGGTGCCGCAGGGGACCTGATCGAATCCGGCCTTTTCAAGATCGTAGAAATTCTGCAGACGCTCCTTCTGGGACTTCGCCTTGTAATCGGTTATATCAAAGCCGCCGTACGATTCATCGTAATACCAGTTGGACAGCAGAACGCTTTTCGGGCAGCGCGTCATGAACTCGGGATGATGCCAGCCGTAATCGCTCCAGATCCACGCGCGGCAGCCGGAGTCTTCCGCGCACTTTACGGCGTAGAGCATATCGTGCCACCACAGTTCGCCCTGACGCATCACAAAGTAATTGCGCTTGCCTATCCAATCCGGAGCCTCTTCATCATATCCGAGATGGAAATAGCGAGGCTGCTCGAAAATCTCCGCAACATCGCGTATAAGATCGCGCTGGACCCGATAATATGTTTCGGTTGTGAGCATCCGGTGGTAATCCTTGAGCCAACCGTCGTGCGTCGCGGAGAAATTGAGTTTCGGCACGGCCTCAATCCCCATTTCTCTCAAGCGACGCACTTCGTCGCGCATCCGATCCGGAGTCCAGGATCCTTCGACCGCCAGTTCCGGATGGCTCGGAAACACCAAGCCCTCGCCGATGTCTATGACCAGCGTATTGAGCTTGCGCTCCGACATGCGCTTGACACAGGCGTTCCAATGTTCATCTTTGAGCTCAAGTTTTGTCTTTGGCTGATGTTTGGTGCCAACAAGCGTATTCTGCAGCGACGGCGGCAGCCACTCGCACCACATATTGCGGCCGAGATGCAGCAGCACCGCCTTCATCGCTTCAGGGCCTTGCGCAAACACGGGAGCCTTGACGGAATCCGTGATTGAACGGCAACCTACACCCGCCGCCGCACACGCTGCGGCACCGATGAAAGAACGTCTGTCCAACATGCTTTACCTGAATTAGAAGTTGTCCGCTTCAAGCTGGAAGTACGCCTTGGGATGGGCGCAGACCGGGCAGAGTTCGGGAGCGGCTTCGCCCTCGACGATCGCGCCGCAGTTGCGGCACTGCCAGCGGTTCTCGCCGACGCGCACCCACACTTCGCCCTTCTCGATGTTCTCAAGAAGCTTGCGGTAACGCTTTTCATGGTTGGCCTCGACCTCGGCGACCTTCGCGAAGAGCGCCGAAAGAGTCTCAAAGCCCTCTTCCTTGGCCTCTTCGGACATGCGCTTGTACATCTCGGTCCATTCCTCGTGCTCGCCGGCGGCGGCTGCGAGAAGATTGGCCTTCGTGTCGCCGATTCCGTCAAGCGCCTTGAACCAAAGCTTGGCGTGCTCCTTTTCGTTGAGCGCCGTTTCCTGGAAGATCGCGGCTATCTGCTCGTAGCCTTCCTTCTTCGCCTTGGAAGCGAAATAGTCGTACTTGTTGCGCGCCTGCGATTCGCCGGCGAACGCATACCACAGATTTTTTTCGGTCTTACTGCCTTTGAGTTCCATCTTTTTACCTCCTTTGTTTTGAGGATCAGTTTTTCATTTGCGGGAATAATACCACATCGCGGATTCCGTCGCAACCGGTCAGGAGCATCACGAGACGGTCGATACCGATTCCAAGGCCTCCGGTGGGCGGCATGCCGCATTCAAGAGCGGAAATGAAATCCTCGTCGATCTTTTCGGTATCTTCCCCGGCCTGATGCTCGAGCGCCCTGCGCTGTTCGAGCGGATCGTTCTGCTCGGTGTAGCCCGGGCAGAGCTCGCGGCCGCCGACGACGAACTCGAAGACGTCCACCAAAGCCGGATCGTCCTTGCATGTCTTGGCGAGCGGAACAAACTCGTGCGGCAGGCGCGTCACGAAGGTCGGCTGACGAAGATTCTTCTCGATGAGCTTGTCGTAGACCTCGTGCGTGAGCATGAGCGAATCCTTGATGTCGTCAAGCTCGAGATTGGTCTCCTTCTCGCGCCCCATCGACTTTGCCTTTTCCAGCTGAGCTTCAAAAGGAAGCTCGAACCAGTCTTCTCCCATAAGTTCCTTGACAAGATCCTTATAGGCTACGCGGCGGTAGGGAGGATTGAAGTTGATGATCTCCTTGCGCTCACCGTACTCGATCTCGCGGGTGCCGACGACCGTGTCGCAGAGATGCGGAATAAGCCCTTCGATGATCGCTTCCATCGAAGTGCGATCGCCGTAAGCCTCATAGACTTCAAGAACCGTGAACTCGGGATTGTGACTGCGGTCGATACCCTCGTTACGGAAATCCTTGCCGAGCTCGAAGACCTTGTTCATTCCGCCTACGAGCAGACGCTTCAGGTAAAGCTCGGGGGCGATGCGCAGCACCATCTTCTGGTCGAGCGCGTTGAAATGCGTTTCAAAGGGCTTCGCCGCCGCGCCGCCGGCCTGCGACTGCAGAATCGGGGTTTCGACTTCATGAAAGCCTTTCGACCACAGATACTTGCGCGTCTCCTTAAGGATATTCGAACGCATGAAGAAGCGATTGCGGGACTCGTCGTTGGTCATGAGATCGACGTAGCGGCGGCGGTAGCACTCCTCCTGGTCGGCAAGACCGTGGAACTTCTCCGGCGGCTGTTCAAGAGCCTTCGCGAGCATCGTCCACTCCTTGACGACGAGCGACTTCTCGCCTTTCTGCGTCGTAAAGAGCGAACCTTCCGCGCCGATGATGTCGCCGAGATTCAAAAGCTTGAACGCGGCGAACATCTCTTCTGAAAGTTCATCACGCTTGAAGATGAGCTGGAACTTGTCCGTGCCGTCGTTCAAAGTGGCGAAGTTCATCTTGCCCATGCGGCGGATCATCATCAGCCGTCCGGCCAGGCGC
>JAEIGA010008942.1_pt1 | contig 15146 bp, 15 predicted proteins | sample 9270691 | NCBI WGS metagenome assembly JAEIGA01 (sample SAMN17057246, study PRJNA624740) | gut metagenome | biome: biome; isolation source: fecal sample | host: Bos grunniens | place: China: Xizang | collected 2019
AGCTCCCGGACGCAGTTGGTATCCCGGAAGAGCAGCTCCGCAAGGCAGCTTCCATGGCAGTATGTAAGATCAATATCGACTCCGATATCCGTCTTGCAATGACTGCAGGTATCCGCCGCGTATTCAACGAAAAGCCCGGCGCATTCGACCCCAGAGAATATCTCTCTGTTGCTCGTACCGAGGTTAAGAACATGGTTAAGCACAAGATCGTAAACGTTCTTGGCTCTGACAACACTCTCTAATTAAAACTACGAAACAGCATGCATTTTTTGCACGCTGTTTCTCTATCTTTACATATTTTGTGAGGTTTTTGAAATGAAATGGAGCGCTGAATACAGGGTCAACGCAAACGATCTCGATTATAATAATATCGTTTCTGCATCGAACGTACAGAGATTTATGCAGGACGCGGCATTCTCTGCAATGGAAGAAGATGGATTGTCTTATCACGAGCTCTTCGAGCGCGGCTACGCATTCATTCTCAGCCGTATTCGCATGAGCCTCTACGCGCCGATCTATTCTCACGAAAAGCTTGAGGTGCAGACCTGGGCGTGTGAGAGCCGCGGAGTGCAGTTCAACAGATGCTACCGAATTCTTCGTGACGGCGCGATCGTAGCGGAGGCCGTGTCCGTTTGGGCTCTCTATGGCACAAATGACAGACGCCTGCACAGAGTGAATGAGTTCGATCTTGGATATCGCACGGACGATATGCTCGAGCTCGATATGCCTGCAAGATTCAAGATCCCCGATGATGTGGAGATGCGCCTTATGGGCGAACGTACCGTAGAGTATGCGGACATCGACCTCAATGGCCATATGAACAATACACGCTATCCCGACGTGCTCTGCGGATATATCCCCGAGGATATGCGCGGTCAGCGTGTGATTTCGATCGGAATCTCATTCCTCTCTGAAGCTCCGCTTGGAGAAACGCTAAAGATCTATTCGGGAACATCCGACGGTGTACATTACGTTCGCACTATCCGCGAAAACGGAAGCGTGAACGTGGAGGCGGAGATCATTCTCGAAAGCCTCGGTAAATAAAACAAAAACAGCCATACCTCACTGAAGTATGGCTGTATTTTTATTTTACATCCTCAAGCGCGATAAGATTTACCCCGCGGTCGATGAAGTCAATGATGATGCTGTCGCCCTTTTTGATGGGGAGATTTGGCTTGATCTTCGTCAGAATCTCCGCGGCGTATGAGAAGGCCTCCTTCGGAATCGGACGGGTCGTTGTTACGGGGAGCATTACCGTAGAGCCTCCGTGCGTGATCGTAATCTCTCCCGTGAAAACTGCGCGCGGATACATCACCTGATCGGTCGCATAATTCTTTCCGCGGGTGCATCCGTAGCCCGTGGTTCTTTTTATTTCTCCGTTTTCGTCCACTCTGATCAAAATTCTGCATTTGATCGGACATATGGCGCATCTTATCTCGATTTCGTTCATTCTGATCCTCCGTGTAGTGATGTGTATATATAAATTATATCACAACATTATAGCTAACGCAATACGGAAACAAAAATGCGGCTGTGGGAATATTGTCTATTGTAATACGATCATTTTTGTGCTAAAATAATATGTGTTATTCCCAAATATAAAGATTGAAGGAAAAATTAATGGCAGAAATTAAAGATATAAACAGCATATCCGCGGCAAATCTTGCATATCTCGGAGACTGTGTTTATGAATTGTATGTAAGAGAATATCTTGTGTCAAAGTACACGCAGAAGCCGAGCGTGGAGTCGCTCAAGTATGTTACAGCTCACGTGCAGAGCGGAGTCGTTGAAAAGATCATGCCCCATCTCACTGAAGCGGAGGTCGATGCATTCAAGAGAGGTCGTAACGTGGGTCACTCGAGTATTCCGAAAAGTAGCACAGCTCAGGAGTACAGACGCGCGACCGGACTTGAGTCTCTGTTTGGCTGGCTTTACCTGAGGGGCGAGCACTCAAGACTTCGCGAGCTTTTCGATATCGCTTTCGCTGAAAATGAGGAGAAAAACGACGGGGTTTCTGAATAAAATTGCATATTATTCAGAAATAATGCAATTTGCTCTTGATTTTTTAAAATAACTGTGGTATCATAGTTCGCGTGGAAATTATTACAAGCTATAAGAAAAAACTATAGCAGATGGAGTTTTTTATGAAAAAGATAGCAATAATCGGCTACGGCGTCGTTGGCGGCGGAATTACCGCTGTTCTCGAGGCTAATGCCGCAAAAATAGAAAGTGCAGTAGGAGACAGCGTTGAGGTAGGATATATTCTCGATCTTCGCGATTTCCCGGACTCTCCCTATGCGGATCGCGTAGTGCACGACATCCAGCCGATCCTTGATGATCCCGACGTGGTTCTTGTTTGCGAAACAATGGGTGGCTCTCATCCCGCGCTCGAGTTTTCTCTTGCGTGCATGAATGCGGGCAAGTCCGTTGTTACCTCGAATAAGGAGGTAGTTGCAAACTTTGGCGACAAGCTTCTCGAGTGTGCGCGTGAAAACGGTGTTACATATATGTTCGAGGCGGCAGTTGGAGGCGGTATTCCCGTTATCAGACCGTTCTATACGTCTCTTGCAGGCGAGCCTGTTTCCTCCGTTGCGGGAATTCTCAACGGTACAACGAACTTCATCCTCTCTAAGATGAAGTCCGAGGGCAGGGAGTTTGATGACGTGCTCCGCGAAGCACAGATGCTCGGATATGCTGAGGCAAATCCTGCAGCTGACGTTGACGGAATCGACGCAAAGCGTAAGATTATAATCCTCACGGCTCTCTCGTCCGGTGCGCTCCTCTCCGAGGCTGACGTATACGCCGAGACTATGAGAAACATAACTCCTGCCGATATCGCTGCCGCTGCAAAGTGGGGCGGAGCTGTTAAGCTCATCGCAAGATGCGAGATCGAGGACGGAGCTGTTAAGGCATACGTATGTCCGATGTTCGTTCCCTCGTCCAATCCCCTCTCGCATATTTCCGACGTTTACAACGGCATTTCCGTAACAAGTCCTACCTGCGGCGATATAATGTTCTATGGTAGAGGTGCAGGACGCTTCCCAACAGCGGGTGCTGTAATGAGTGACGTTGTTGCGATCCTCTCTGGTGCTGCAAAGTTCGAAACACAGCCGAAGTTCGCGAGAGACTGCACTACAGTATGCAGCTTCTCCGATATTCCGTTTGCGTATTATATCAGAAGTGAAGGCAGCCGTACCGATATCTGCGACGCACTTGCACTTTCTGCAAGCGACGTAGCTGTTCTTTCTGACGAAGGCGGTGTAGTTGAAGTGATTGCGGGAGATATGACTCAGGCAGAGCTTTCACGCATTATGCCGAACCTCGGAGACGTTAAATCAGTAATTCGCATCCTCAAGTAATATAGGAGGCAATATGATCGGTGTTCACGCAGTTGAGAAAAACGACGGAGTTGCAAAAATAACGGTTGGTAAAGTTCCGCACGAGGCGGGTGTCGCGTACCGAATTTTCGCATCCCTTGCAGAGCGAGGCGTGGACGTTGACTTGATCCTTCAGACAGAGCTTCGCGGGCAGTTTTGTGACATCGTGTTCACTGTGAAAAAAACTGACAGCGAGCGTGCAAAATCTCTGCTTCAGGGGCTCTTCAAAGATAACCCCGAAACGTATACAAACGTGGAGGATCACATCGTGAAGATCACGGTCTCGGGAGAGGGAATGCAAGGTCGCCCCGGAGTTGCTGCGGAGGTGTTCAGATGCCTGTACGATTCAGGTGTTCACATTCTCGGTATTTCCACAAGCGAGATTCGAATTTCGCTCCTTGTCGCCGAGGATGAAGCCGAAGCTGCTTTCCGCACGATTACGGAATCGTTTGAGATCGAAATATAAAAATAAGGCTGAGTGCTTTTCTGACTCAGCCTTTGTTATTTGATTTTGCCCCTCTTGTATTTTCTCGTTTTATTTGATATAATACGAGGTGAAATCAGTCCTCACAGCCTGCGAGCGCAGCTCCGATAACTGTGCCGAAGCGGGAGTTTTCGGGGATGATAAAGTTCATGTCGAACATTTTGTTAAGTGTGCCGAAAATCTCAGCCGCCTGCTCAACCCCGGAGAGGTTACCTGTGAGTACAACGTCACGAAGCTTGTAATTTCTCGCGGCAAACATAGAGATCATGCCGATCGTTTCAAATACCATGTTGATAAGACCGAGCGCGATGTCGTTCTTTGTTGCAAGATCACTGAGGCTTCCAAAATTGGACGCGGTCATAATGTCGCCGAATCCCGGGATGATATCCTGCTTCATGATGTCGTTTATTTTGAGGTCGATCTGGTTAAGCGAGCCCGTTTTTGCAAGCTCGGATATGTGATCCACGTTGTCCATCGATAGAATCTTCTTCGAGAGACCGACAAGCGTACCTCCACCCACACCCGTACCTCCGAGATAAACGGGAGCAGATTCGCTCTTTGCATAAACGAGTGCAGTACCTGTGCCGCAGCTTGTAATGATCGCTTCTTCAAGGCCGGAGAGATAGAGCCCGCCGAGTCCTATTGCACGGAACTCTTCGATCTTCTCGCAGGGTAGATCATAGATCGGACGTGACATGTACGATGAACCCGCACCCGTTACCATAACCTTCTTGATGTCGGAGAGGGAGTATCCGTTTATGTCGAGGAATTTTCCGAATGCGCCGTAGATCGATGTAATCGGGTCAGTTGCGCGTACGAAAAGGGGATCGATAAGGCGAGTGCCTCCGTCCGCTTTGTCAAAACCAACGATCTTGGTGGTGCTTCCACCGATATCTATTCCGATAATAATATTTTTTGACATAATTTTACCGCCGTGATATAATTTCACAATGATTATAGCACACTGAAGATAAAAAATCAACGAGAAAATCAAGTTTACATTAATGAATAAATTCTTGCCGAAAGGTGAGGGAAGGAGCAGTTATGCTTACAGAAAAAAACAGCGCAGAGGTTCGTGAAATACTCGAGTCGAAAAAACTGTTTGTGTTTGATATGGACGGAACGATCTACCTAGGTGGAATCCCGTTTGATTTTGCAGTCAGATTTATCAATAAACTCAGAGAGAGCGGACGCCACATACTGTTCTTCACGAATAATGCGTCGCACTCACCCGAGTTCTATATCGAAAAGCTCGGTCGCCTTGGCTTCAATCCAAGTGAAGAGGAGATATGCACCTCTGGTAATGTGACCGCGGCATTCCTAACATCCGAAAGAGCGGGGAAGCGTGTGTACCTCGTCGGAACAGAGGAGCTCTACGGACAGTTTAAGGCTGCGGGAGTAGATCTCGTTTGCGACAAGAACGGAATCCCCGACGGACGTGAAGCTGACATTGTTGTAACAAGCTTTGACACAACTCTCACGTATGAGAAGCTTGTCGTGGCGTGTGACTTTATCCGTGCGGGAGCGGAGTATCTCTCCACGCACCCGGACTTCAACTGTCCGACGGAAACGGGATTCATCCCCGACAGCGGTGCGATCGCGGCTCTCGTTACGGCATCTACGGGAGCGCAGCCTACTTATTTTGGCAAGCCGTATCCAGAGACTGTGCGTATGATCTCAGAGATTACCGGTGCCGGAAAAGATGAAATGATAATCTTCGGCGACAGAATCTACACCGATATTGCAACGGGTAAGCGTCACGGAATTACAGCCGCACTTGTGCTCTCCGGCGAGTGCAAGGAATCGGACGCTATCGCCGCATCTGTTGAAGATCAGCCCGACATTATGCTCGAGTCGCTTCTTTCTGCCGAGCGCATTATGTTTAGAGAGTGATTAACCAATAATCTCACGTGCGAGATACTCCGCGAGTATTATTGCACCAAGCTTTGCTTCATCAAGAGTAGAAGCCGTGGCTCCCACTTCGATAAGTAGGGAGCCTTTTGTGTATTGTTCGTTGAACGAGGCGCTTCGTAAATTTATGCTCCGCATAAGGCTTGGATAATCACTGCTCACAGAGGACTGCAACCGCGCGGCGAGTGAGAGGTTATTTTCCCATCCCACGTGATCGGAGCCACCATGATCCGTGCCGATGACGAACATGATCTGCGCGGCTCTCCCTTGTGATGTGACGGAGGTTGGTGCGGAGCTTGTCCCATCCTCAAGCTCGATCGAGTCGCGATGAATGTCAAGCACGTACGAGATCGACGGGTACTCATTTATGTAGCTTCGGATTGCCTGCGATGCATTGTAGTACGCCATTCCGAAGTCGGGACTGTCGAAGATCTCCGTGCAGTGGATGGTGGCGATGTCCTCGCTTTGAAGCTTGTCTGCGATAGCTTTGCCGACCGCGATGATATTTTTTTCTTCGTTAAGACTTCGGTAGCCTTCTGATTTAGTGTCTGCGTAGCTCTCGGAGCCGTGCGTGTGAATTATGAGAACGATCGGCGCACCATCCCCGTATCTTTCGTATAGCTCATCGAGAGGGGGGATCGCACGCGGCAGATTCGCAATCTCGTTCATATCGGGGGTGTACGGCGTTTCGTTCAAGAGTGCTGTGAGATTTGAGGTGTTTTCGCTTGGCGGGAGGTTTTTGTCTGCAGTGCTCATACTCCCATCACTCTCAAGCTCGGAGTTGCCTGGCAGCAGTGACGGATATTCTCCTTCAGCATCGATTACAAAGTCTGCACCGCCCGCGAAATCTCCGATCATTATGCGGACGAGCTTTTCTGCGCTTAAGTCGAGCTCTCCCGCGAAAGATGCGGCGAGGGATAATGCTATAACTGCGGAAAACAGCGCAAGCGTAATCGGCAGAAGCTTTATAAAAATAAAATGCAGCGCACTACGAACAAAAGAAGGTGAGTCTATGTCTTCAGAGAGAATCGGCGTAGTCACTTCGCAGAGTTCGCTTTCTTTAGTCTCCGAGCTTACTGCGGAGGAAGCGGCTGTGTTTTCGGTTTTATCTTCATCGGCGACGGAGCTTTCACAAGGGCAAAGACATACCGCGGTGTTTTCGTTTTCGTTCATTTCTACCTCCCGCTTACATATTCATAGAATTATATGCCCCTGTGCATACTCATATTACGTCCCGTCCGTATATTTCCCGAAAAACGCCGAGCGCAGTCCGTGAGCGATCACTGTAGCGTATGCTCCACATATCACGTCGCACTCTGCTCTTGTGAGAAGCTCGCACGTAGCACTATAGTCCGATAACTTGTCTTCGTATATCGCCATTGGCACACCGATTGATATCACGGGAACGCCCATCGAGTCGTAACTTATTTCTCCCGCACTTTTGTGGGCAGCGGAGCCGGGTCTCATTCCGATATCGCTGATTTGAATCACGCTCTGCAGCCTCTCACGTGTGCGTGCGGTGAGCGAGTCTGCGCAAATGATTGCATCTGCTCGTGACAGCTCCTTAAGCGAACGGACAAGGCTTGAGGTTTCAAATCCCGTCATCTCCGAAACGAGTACGGGAAAGGAGTAGACTGTGCTTATTCCATCAATATCGGACGTGGGCGTGACTTGCTTCGAAATGGCATATCCGAGCGAATCGGGCACAATGTCGGGATTGCCGAGCCCCACAAAAAGGATGCGCGAAGATGCACCGAGCCCATGCTTTTTAAGGTAGTAGGAAATAATCTCCCCGCAGAGATTCCCAAGCGCCATTTTTCGCTTTAGATCGCACTCCCATATTTCACCTGAAACCACAGTGTGATATTCCATTCCTCCGTGCTCTGAGTGGAGGACATCGAAATCACGAATCTTTATAAGCTTGGCGTCCGGAAAGTATGTTCTTCCCGCTGCATCAAGCTCTGTTTTTTCGATAAAGAGGCCGTTTTTTTGTTTGCACGTCATCGTTTACGTCTTTTTCTCCTGTTTATTCTTTCGGTAATATAGTTTTCGACAGAATGATAATGTTTTATTAATTGGCTCTGACGGAAAATGATGTAAAAAGTATACAAAAAAAAGAGCGCAAATTGTGCATTTGGATGAAACTTCAAGGAAGCACAAAAGTAGTTGTTGATTATCTAATAAAAAGATGTTATAATATATTGAGTTAAAAAATCACGCAATGTATTCTTTTGCATGACGAGCCACTTAGGAGGATTTACTAAATGAAAAAGATAGTAGCCATTATTCTTGCTCTGGTCACAGTTTTAGGCGTGCTTACAGGCTGTACCACGACCCTTGTCAAGGATAAAGAAACAGGAAAATACGATAAGGGTGCTGTAATTGACATGTACCTTACAGATTGTATTTATTATTTCGATCCGCAGCAGAGCATTACTGACGAATCACAGCTTAAGCTTCTCAGCTTAGTTTTTGAAGGCCTCACATACATTGACGAAAACGGCAAATGGCAGAAGGCTCTTATGAAGGATTATGAAGTTGACGTTGATGACGGCGAAAATTTCTCCATCCTCATTACAATCAATGATACAAGATGGACTGACGGACGTACAGTTCAGGCTGCTGACTTCGTTTATTCTTGGAAGAGACTTCTCGACCCCGAAAAGAAGCATGAGGCAGCTTCCCTCCTTTACGATATAAAGAACGCGCGCGCTTGCAAGACCGGTGACGCTACAATCGATGATATCGGAATTTACGCTGTTGATACATACGTTATCAAGGTAGAGTTTGAAGAAAAGATCGACATCGATCAGTTTATGGAAAACTGCTCGTCCATCGCTCTTGTTCCTCTCCGCGAAGACGTTGTTTCCAGATACGGTGATGACGAATGGGCAATGAAGTCCACTTCCATTATCACAAACGGTCCCTTCGCTCTCAAGGATATGTCCTATGACAGAACCTTCAGAATTGAGCGTTCCGCGTACTACTATCTTAACCCTGAAAAGGAAGAACACCTTGATAAGTATGTAATTCCTTACAGACTTATGGTTGAATACAACGAAGGCGACGTTGAAGAACAGTTCGAACGTTACCTTGCAGGTGAGATCATTTACGAAGGCGAAATCCCGCTCAGCTACCGCGCTGAATACAAGGATCAGGCAACCGTAACTGATATGATGTCCACACATACATATGTGTTCAACACGAACAATCCTCTCTTCGAGAAGGCTGAAGTTCGTCGCGCACTCTCTCTTGCAATCGACAGAAACGAAATTGTAAACATTATCACATTCGCAAAGCCCGCAACCGGTTATATCCCCGGTAAGGTATTTGATGCAAACAGAAAGAGCGAATTCAGAACAGTTGGCGGTGAGCTCATCTCCGCAAACGCTAACGTTGAGGAAGCAAAGAGCCTTCTCAAGTCTGCAGGCGTTACAAGCGGTTCCTTCACTCTCACAGTTCGCAACAGAGAAGTTGACATCGCGATCGCAGAATACGTAAAGGGCGTATGGGAATCCCTCGGATTCAACGTAAAGATCGAAAAGGTTAAGGCTAAGGTTACATCCGAAGACAAGACCTACATCGCTGACGACGTATTCCAGACAAAGTATGATACAAGCGACTTTGACGTAATCGCTATCGATATGACAATGCTCGCTCCCGACGCATATTCCGCACTTGCACAGTACGCTATCGAGTTCTCCGGTAACGGTGTTGACATGAACTCCGAAACATACGACCTCTACGGTCACGTATCCGGCTACTACAGCGAAGAGTACAACGCTCTCATCGACGCTGCATACGCTGAACACGACAGAGCTAAGAGAGTTGAGATTCTTCACGAAGCTGAAGAAATGCTCCTTAACGATATGCCTGTAATTCCGCTCGTATTCCTCCAGGATGCATACATTGCAATCAAGGATCTCAAGGATATTGACACAACATACTACGGAACAAGAGATTTCAAGGACACAGAGCTTAAGAATTACATGAACTACAAGGATCTTACCGAAGAGGAAGAATAATCCTACAAGACTTAAAACAATATAAACGGGGAGGATCAAAACTTCCCGTTTTTATTCTCTGAAAACAATCCTTAACAGGAGGAAAAAATGACTGAAACATTTCACGCACCGGATCAGGTGAAGGTGTTTATTCTGTATCTTCTCGAGAAAATCGGATATCCTCTCGACTATAATGATCTGTCGACGATTGTAATTATGGACGGATTTGTAGACTATTTTGACTTTGTAACGTACTTCCATGAGCTGCTCGAAGCAAACCATATAAAGAAGATTTCGGCAGAGGATGCCGCCGCAGGAACTCAGGTAACGGACAACACGTACGCTATTACTGAGACGGGAAGAATGATTGCGAAGGGACTTGCGGATGATTTGCTTCTCTCCGCCGTTCGCGAAAAGAGCTATATAAGTGCAATGCGTCATCTCTCGCTTGAAAAGAGAAAAGCGGTTGTGAAGCACGACATCGAAAATCTCGGAGACGGAACTTATATGTTCCACTGCTCAATCAAGGATATCGATGGGCTTGCGTTCAATCTTGACCTCCGTGCGGACTCGTATATGCAGGTTCAGAGAATGAGAATGAACTTCGAAGACAGACCCGACGTTGTTTACAGGGGAATCGTTGCACTTGTGACCGGAAACGTAAATTATCTGTTTGATAAATAAAAACTCACCCCAAAGGGAATAATATTCATTTTATTCATTGATCAATATAAGATTTAAGGTTGATATTGAACAAAAATACATGGTCAAAATTTGTCAATAAATACAAAATCAACAATGAGAAATGGTTTAAAGTTAATTTTTTTATCAATTACTATTGACAAGTCGCTGATTTGTGGTATAATGTATAAAGAAATAAATGTAATTCTTTTTCGGAGTAGCAGTTTTGACAGACATTACACCCGAGCTTCTTCTGAAAGTAAAAAACGGCGATGAGAGTGCATTCTCTGCCTTGGCAGAAAAATATGCCGGGGTTACGGAAAAGGCTATTCGACGTTTTGCTCCTTCATTCGGCATTACTGATGGTGGTGCTGATGCAATAGTTGGACTTGATGACCTCAGACAGTGCGCCTATATGGCTCTCTACCGTGCGGCGTCAACGTACCGCTCAGATGAAGAGGGAAAGGCTGTAAGCTTCGGACTGTATGCTAAGATCTGCGTAAACAATGCGCTGATATCAGAGCTCAGACACTACGAAAGTGAGAAGAGACGGGCACTCAGAATGCAGAATAACGCTGAACGGTCTCGCCACGGTGGACATGATCCGCTTGCCGAACTTGTTTCAGCAGAGAATGCATCGGAACTCATCTCTCAAATCAAGTCGGCTCTGTCAACATACGAAAAAGAAGTATTTGATGCTTACATTAGTGGCAAGTCCGTTTGTGAAATCGCTGAAGGACTCGCAAGAAGCGAAAAGTCGATCAGCAATGCTTTGTACAGAATGAAAACCAAGATTAAAGGACTTCTCAGGAATCAATAAGTATTTTAAACCTTCCGTGAAGGGTTTGAGATAAATCGCCCGGACAATCCCTTTGAAAGCGTTGTTTTCAAAGATTACGGTAATCCCTCCGAGGCAAACTACTTCAACATTAAAAAAGCGAGGAAAAAAAGATGTACGAGGATAAGACCTTAAAGTGCAAAGAATGCGGTAACGATTTCGTTTTCACAGCAGGTGAACAGGAATTTTATGCAGAGAAGGGCTTCCAGAACGAACCCCAGAGATGCAAGGCTTGCCGCGATAAGAGAAAAAATGCAGGCCGTGAACCCAGAGAAATGTTCACAACAACATGTGCTAACTGCGGAAAAGAAGCTAAGATTCCTTTCCAGCCCAGCAACGACAGACCTGTATACTGCAGCGAGTGCTTTGCTGCAATGAAGCAGCAGTAATTCTGCTCACTTGAGTTTCTGATTTATAGGAGTATGTGACGGGGGATTAATTCACGGATTCAAACGCTTTCATATACGGACTGTTTCTAACTCAACATTTAAGAGATACGGTATAGACTGTATCTCTTTTTTGCTGTAAAAATTTTTATATCACTTTTTATTAGAAAAATATATACAAATCGCAAAAAGTATGATATAATTACTATGAGTTATTGTATAAGGGGTTATTGTGTCCATTTAAGCGTATTGCAATGGAAAACCTCTAAAACCACAGCTCCGACATAAGTTAATCGGACGGTATATAAATGGAAAACAACTACAAGAAGAAAAAGTATCCCGAATATAAGAAGGATTACAAATCAGATAAGCCTCGCCGCGACGGTAACCGCGATGGAAATCGCAGTGGTCGAGACAGACGGGACGGACGCGATAATTCAAGATTTTCATCAAACGCAACGGTGGGCAGAAACGCTGTTCTCGAGCTTATCAGATCCGGCGCGCCCGTTGATAAAGTTTACGTGTCGTCACGTGACGGCTTTGTATCGTCTGTGATTGCAGAGGCGAGGGAAGCCGGAATCACTGTGGTCGACTCCACACCTGAGGCTCTCGATAGATTCGCGGCCGGAGAAAATCATCAGGGAATCGTGGCAGTCGCTGCAGAAAAGAAATATTCTACAGTTGATGAGATCCTCGAAATTGCCGCAGAAAGAGGAGAGCTTCCGCTCATCGTAATCTGCGACGGAGTTGAAGACCCTCACAATCTCGGCGCAATAATTCGCTGCGCAGAATGCTCGGGTGCACACGGTGTTATTATCCCCGAAAGACGTGCGTGCGGTCTCACTCCTGCGGTCTCCAAGGCATCTGCCGGAGCAATCGCACATATGGCTGTTGCAAAGGTGGTAAACATTGCCGAAACAGTCGAGTATCTCAAGAAAAAAGGCGTGTGGACATTTGCCGCAGAGGCTGACGGAATCGATTTTTACGATGCCGATTTCAAGTGTCCTACCGCGATCGTTCTTGGTGGAGAGGATAGCGGCGTTGGCAGACTCGTTCGCGAAAGATGCGACTTTACCGTATCCATTCCGATGTACGGTAAGGTGAATTCACTGAACGTATCTACTGCAGCATCAGTTCTCCTCAGCCGTGCAGCAAGAGTGCAGAGAACATAATCTCTCGGTCTGCAGCTATCTAATTATTGTAACAGTTCCGATTTTCGGATTAAATAAAACAAATAAAGCATATGAAAGGAAAGACGTGGAGCGAGTCTCCGTGTTAACGTACTTATTATGGCTAAAAACAATAGAAAAATTGAAAAAAATGACGAGCTCGGGATGAAGTTCGAAATGGACGAGTTTGATTCCATCAACGTTTCAGATGAAGATGGTTTCGCCGAATCCGATAGCGATCTCGACATTAATGAGCTTCTCAAAAAGTATATGCCGGAGTATGAAGGCGAATCAGAGGAAGTCCCCACACGCGGTGGTGTGCTTTCTGCGATTCGTGATAACGGATATGCTGAAGAGACTGAAGATGTTGCAGAAACAGAAGACAGTCTTATGGATGCTCTTGACTCTGCGTTCGGCTCACCTAATGAAATCGTAGAAGATTACGAGGGTGACGTTCAGTACGAGGACGAGGTTGATCCCGAATACAGCTACGAGGAAGAGTATGTTCAGGAAGAACCTGTAGCTCCGAAAAAGAAGGGCTTCTTCAGTTTCTTCAAGCGCAAAAAGAAGGAAGAAGTTATCGAAGAAGTTGAATATGATTCCGACGCCTCGGATTATGTAGATGACGCTGAGGAAGAATATTATTCTGAAGAGTCTGGCGAAGACTATTCTGATGACATTTTGGGTGACTTCGGCGAAGAAATGTTCTCCGATGCAGAGCCGACAGATGACGCGCATACACCTGCTGAAGAATACCTAGTAGACGAATATTCCGAAATTTCCGATGAGGCCTTTAGTGATGCTCCCGAAGAAATCTTCGAGGAGGAAGAGAATGTATATGTGCCCGTCGAGCCTACCGAGGATGATGAATTTGACGCAGAGGATGAGCCTTTTGTTGAGCTTTACGACCCTGCAGCAGAGGAAAATCTTGGCTCGAACGAAGCAGCAGATGAACCAGTGGGCGGAACAGACGTTGACCCGACTGATATCAATCTTATGATTGCATTCGGCCTTGACGCAGAAGAAGGCGAGCACTCTAACCGTGCAAAGGCTCTCGGCGACAGACTTGAGGAAAGACAGATCAAGCGTGAATCCAAAGCGAACATGCTCGATCACCCCGAATTTGTAGATAAATCCCAGATTCCCGCTCTCAGAAAAGAGTTTACTATGAAGAAGAGAGCTCTCTGGATCAAGTTCGGAATCTGTGCAATCTTTGTTATAGCCCTCCTCGTGTTTGAAAATATCACATCAATCACAGGGCTCTTTACCGGACGTGAACAGCAGTTTGCGGGTGTGTTTGACCCTGCTGTGTATCCGGTAGTATACATAATGACAAGCCTTCAGCTTATGCTCCTCGCTTGTATTTGTGCGTACGATCAGATTGTTGACGGATTTAAGTACCTCTTCCGCGGTGTACCGAGACCGGAGACTATGACCTCGCTTCTCACAGTTGCAGGTATTGTATATTCCGCAGTTCTTTCGATCATCGTAAAGGCTCCGAATGAACCCGTAATGTTCAACTTTGTGGTTGCTCTCTCCGCGCTTATGACAATCGTTTACGCGATTATTAATAACAACCGCGAGATGATGAACTTCAAGATCATTGCAAACAAGAAGCCGAAGCATATCATGCGCCGCCTCCTTGACGAAGAGTCCGAGGGTGAGGCAAGAGCATTTGCTGATACTGAGGATATCTGCGACGTTATGAAGATCGAAAAAACAGACTTCATCGACGGATTCTACGGCAGACTTTCCAGAACAAACCAGAACACAAACACGTTCATGACATTCCTTATGAGCATTTCCGTAGCTGCGGCAGTTCTCTTCGGTATTTTCGTGAACTTCAGAGGCGGAGACGGAATGACGGTCGCTCGTGTGATCTTCTCCTCAATGCTTATCATCGCTCCGATTTCCATTTTCGTTACATTCAGCTATCCTTTCTACAGAGCAAATGCAGTGGCTCGCGAATATGATAGCGCGATTATCGGAGAGGGATCACTTGACGAATATTCCAACGCATCGATCATTAGCTTTGACGATAAGAACGTGTTCCCGTCCTACTCCGTGAAGGTTCAGAACATCCGCATCTATAATAACGCGAGAATCGACCGCGTGCTTTACTATGCTGCATCAGTATTCGCGTATGCAGGTGGACCTCTTCAGGATGTATTTGAGGTTGCCACAAAGGATATGGGCAACTCGAATAACGTTCAGATCTTCGATACAGAAGCCGGATTCCTTGCAACACAGGTTGACGGAGTAAATATTATTTTCGGTAACTACACCGCACTTGTTG
>JAEIGA010008943.1_pt1 | contig 15146 bp, 15 predicted proteins | sample 9270691 | NCBI WGS metagenome assembly JAEIGA01 (sample SAMN17057246, study PRJNA624740) | gut metagenome | biome: biome; isolation source: fecal sample | host: Bos grunniens | place: China: Xizang | collected 2019
CTTGCCAAAACTGCATATCGCTTCTGAATCATCTGCAAAGTATGCTTAAGGTAGCGATTCTCTATGGTGTTGTGCGTGGTATGTTGCTCCTCTACATAGTAGAGATGGCTTTCCTCATGCTTGTGCTCTGCAAACGCTTGCTCCAAGGTTGTAGTAAATCGGCGTATTTGGTCAGCACGCTTGTAGGATGATACGGCACGTAAACGATGGCGTGGGCGTTCGATAATATTCTTGCACGAACGAATAAATTCCTCTTGCAAACCATGGAAGATGTTCCACCATATTAGGTCAAATGATTCGCCATCGCCCTCTGATATGCCATGGTATGTCTTGCGCAAGTAGTCAAGCGATAGCATGCGGTACTCTTGCTCGATGTCTTGCAGGATGATCTTCCAATCGTGGTGGTAATCCAATTTGCATGATAACACATCATAGGAGAATGTGAACTTCCTATGCTCTCCGTTGATGGTGTAAGCAATAGGGAAATCTGCACGACCAATCTCGTTCTCATAATTGAGAAAACCCATCAGCACTTTGCTTTTCGACTTATAAGAGAAACGGTCGCAATCCTCTGCTCGCTTGCCGATGTATGCAGCATCTGTCACACCATCAGCAACAAACTCTATCCATACGCTATAGTCGGTCTGCTCAAAGAAGAATGCTCCCTCGTTAGGATTTCCAAGTTGGATTGCCCCCACTCTGTCTGCTTCGTCTTCATTGTATGATGTAAGGTGCTTAACCTCTGCTTCATCCGAACAGGAATAAGTAGAGGTCAAGTGATGTGCGCCATTGAGCAAGCGGATTCCCTTCTCCCATCGAGACAGAAACTTACTACACTCAAAGGTGAGCACAAAATCCTTATGTGTAACGCGCAGTAAATGCATCTATATTATATATTAGTTTTAGCAAACAACTTGCAAACAACTTGCAAACAACTTGCAAACAAAATTATATATAAATCACTGATATTCAGTTGTTTTTTGTTTTCATGAAATATTTGAAAGTTTTATTTTTTTCTCAACAACTTGCAAACAGAATTATTGTTTTTTGACATACACTCTTCGATTATGCCCTCCACTTTCACCTTGGATCTCAATCATATTGGATTCAACCATTTCTTTGAAAAGTCTAGAAACAAGTGATATTTCGTTTTGAGATAATTTTAATAGTTGACGTGCTTCTGAGTTGGTTATTCGTCCGACATCTTCAATATATCTCATTATAGCTTCTTTCTGCCTAGCCTTATTTTGTTTTTTTATCATGACATAATTAATCCTATCTTTTGTAGTATGTCGTTTGCTTATATGAAGGATATATTTTTGTCCAGAGGTCTTTCCGGTTATTTCTATAAATTCATTCTCCATTAAGTCAGCCAATATATGTTTCAGTTTCATTGGACTGATATATGGGGCTTTTTCTAAGTTATGGAAACTGATTCCTTTTGATTGAATTATTTGGTTTAGAATCAAAAGATAATCCATATCCATTTCCTTACCCGTTAGTTCTATGTATTGGTGAGAAAACTTAATCAATTGTTCAGAACATACTTCTGCCTTGATGCGGAATATAACGGAATGTCCTGTTTCTTCAGGTTTAGGTACATCTTTACCTTTGGAAAGCAATGCTTGGAAGATTTTGTCAAATCCACTACCAGCCTTTTCGGTATAACCTATCTCTCGTAAGAGATCCATTATATTTGGATTCCGAGCATTTGTCTTTCTAAGAAAATTGGTTGTATCTACACCTTGAGGAAAACCTCCTGGGCTTTCGAATTCAATATAAGTAGGGTATTTCCTAATTTCAATAATTTGTTGTCGGCTATAATCTCTATGCGCAATGGCATTCATTAGTAATTCTCGAATCACAATTTCTGGATAATCTTCTATATATTCACGGAAGAGACCGAAATGAAATTCTTTTTGACGGATTTCTGACTTTAGTTGCGTAAAACATTGCTGTGCAATTTCCAATATATTGCCAGAATACTCATAGGGTTGATAGGTGCCGTCTTCAAAATAATGGATATATTTAATTTGACTATATGGAATTTCTCGTAGAGCTTGTCTATTTCCTACAAACAACAAACCAGTTGTAGTAGGAAGAATAGCATCATTTTCCTGCTTGACCATTGCTAAGGCGTCTAATAATTCAATAGCATCCTTTTTGAAATAGGGACTATCTGGTCTTTTTTCTTGTATCAAGGTACGTAAAGTCTCTAATCTTTCCTTATCAACCCAACCTGGTAATTCTGTCCCGTATGAATCGGTCTGCGTGGATGGTAATGAAATATTCCAAGTTCGTTGATCGTAGATTACTAATCCCTTTTCAGATTGGATAGTAGCCATTTCATATGGTTCTATTGCCCGGTTTCCGTCATTGCATCGTATCAAAAACTCACCTTTGGAAGTACGATGTAATTGTTCGGAAAAAGGTATCTCAAGGACTAAAATATCTGTTTCGTTTACTCGTAGTTTGTGATATTGTATAGTAACAGATGGTACTGTCCTATCGCGGACTTGACGGATTAATTCAAAAACACGTTCATCCGAATAGGTGAAGTTGCTATTGATTTCTTTTGTACCGTCAACAATACCAATAAACAAAAATCCACCTTTGTTATTGGCAAAAGCGACAACGTCTCGTGCTAGTTCTTCGTACGAGCGAGAAAAATTTTGGATAGACTTACCGAAAACTTGTTTGTTATCCAATTGCTCTTTGAAATCCAATATGTCACACTCTCCTTTTTCAAGTAGATTGTAAAACCATTGTACACCAAGTTTTGTTAGCTTTTTCATATCTATACGATTTTTTCTTTAGATTAGGTCCAGTAGCTTGTGTAGCCTTGTCCCAACTTAAGGAGCATCTCATCTATCTTCTTGATAGAAATAGATTTTTCCTTTGTCCAACCTTTATCAGTCATCAATTTATGCAATGCCTCTAATGGTTGTTTCACTCGTTCGCTATCGCCCTCGATGCGTGGGAGAATCTTCATGGATGTCATCTCATCAAGCGCTATATCGAGAGAAGACTCTGCATCAAACGCTCTGCGATTAACGGCGTACAATAAGAACTCATTGCGAGTACGATATGCAATTTTGAATGGAGTGCCTTCTAATTTTTCGTTTACCTCTTTCAAGTAGTCAATAACCTTGTCGCAGTCGTCTTGATATTTGCTGTATACATCCTTACCCTCTACAGCTTTTCCAATTAGTCTGTCATCTATAACACCAAAATCTTCCTTATCTGATTCTTTACCAAGACCACCATCAAGTTCAACCTTATTCATCTCAATAGTCATAGCACGATCAAGCACTTTGCGAGAGAAAGAGAAGGTCGTTTCGTCCATATTCACGGTACCGATAACAAAGAGGTTTGGAGGAAGGGTGATGCCTATTTCTTTAAAATATATACGTAACTCCGTATCCGTGAACAATTTATCTATAAGATCATCATACCATCCTTCTTTACATGCTTTTATAATTGGATCTGTCGTAATTGTTTCCTCATCAACTTTTCTGCTTTCTATTACAGATAAATACTCTGCAAAGTATTGCTCAACTGGAGCCAAGTTCATCTCGTCAAGACACAGAACATGAGGAATGTCAAGATTCTCCCATGCTTTTGCAACGAATGGTAAAAAGTCTCCACAAACATATCGTTCACCATTTACGCGACTTACATAACCTAGCAGCTCTGTACTATCGTGCCAATTTGGCTTCACTTGTATCATACAGAAATTGGATGGTACTTGTGCTTCGCGTTGTTTATGCCCCATTGGCCAACACGCCTTCGCTATCTGACGAGCGATACGGCTCTTACCAGTACCAGAGATACCAGCAAGCAACATAAATGGTTTCGTACAAAGTGCTGTTAAATAAGGAATATATTCATCTTTGGCTATATATAACTCAGAAAGTATATATTGAGTTTCATCTTCTTTTTTTATAATCTCAACTTGATATTTTCCCTTAAAAACATCCTCTATTGCTTCATCAAAGTTTTCTACATTCGTAACATAAAAATTATTGCTTATGTATGAATCATCATATATTTTTATTTTATCATAAGCACAATCTTCTACTTCTGTTGTTTCTAATTCTTTTGCAACATAACAAGCATTTATCATTATATAATTAGCAAAAGTACCTCCTTTTTGTTTCCACTTTGATTCAAAAACTTTTTGCAATTCCTTAGAAGTATTAAAATATTTTACACATGCCCAAACAAATTCTGTTGGGTCAGTGGCAATCACTCTTGGTATATATTCAAGCTTAACATCATCATCGGTTTCGGATTTCTTCTGCTGTGCTATTTGTAAATTACTTTTCTCGAGGAATTTAATATATTTTCCAATGATAGCCGATGCTAACATATTTGCATATTCATTCTTTGGATCTCCTAGCACTATAGTTTTTAATTGTTTAGCAATTTCTATACTATCAACGTCAAGTAGATCTTCAGTCTGCTTGTTTAATATATTAGATAAATGCTCCCAAACAAATCGAATACGAGATTTGTATTTCGAATCTGATATGTGTTGCCAATAATTTCTTGCCGTAGATTGGCGCTGAAATGTTCCTGGGGCAAATAGATAAGATCTAAAAGCACTACGACGATACTCTTTTGAATCATCTTGGATAAAGTTTTCGAAAGCTTTATTCCTTTCATCTTTCGTATTATAATCTTTTGGGGTATCCGAAATAGCGAAACCATACAAATGCAGTTCATCTTCATTTTGTATACGCATATCCAATATGGCCCAACTACCATTTTTTGATAAGCCAAAAGATTCTGAAATAGCATCAATACAATTTTGATTCACAGGTACATCCTTATATAAAAGTGAGTTGCTAAATTTCAAAGTACAACGTCCACAATGAACATTTTTTTCACCTTTAGAATTAAGTTCTGCAACTTCCTTAAGAATATACATTATGAATTGCTGACCTTCTAATAGTACCCCATTTACATATACTTTCTTAAAACAAGACGCTAATATTAATTGATCTTCATATTCAGCAAATGGTTTAGGAGTACGAGTACCTTTTCCTAAAATCACTTTGATTTCTTCCACATCCTCTATCTTATAATACACCATTGCATTAAGAATTTCAGGGAATCCTTCAAGAGTATATGTGTGTTTTTTACCCTGACCTAAGTCAGTTCCCCAATCACAATTTGAGCTACCTTGCACTGTTACATTATATGCAAAGGCTGTGTTTTTTAGTTTCATATGCTGATAGATTTTAGTTATCAATTAAATTATTCCATTCTTCTTTTCGATGAGCAGAGTCTCTATATGTAACTCCATTAATCTCATCTACAATTTGTGCTTTGAAGTGCAATTCTTCTTGATCCACGACTTCCACATCATAGATAAACCAACATGCGCCATAATCAAGTCTTAAAACTTGCTTTGCAATATGAAAAAACTGCATATTAGAATATCTATTCTGTCCGTCATTGTATTCTATTTTATCTGAGTACTTCAATGATTTTCTGCCAGGATGACTTTTACTATATTCCTTCATCATTAGCATTATAAAAGGATAATCAATATATTTACCATTAATATATACCTTTTTAAATAGTGCCGCTAGATGACATTCGTCTGTATCATATGCATTATAGACCTTTCCTCCTTTGCCTATAGGTAGTGATATATAACGCAGATTAACTGAATTATATAACATACCGACTAATATATTCTCATATCCAGGATATGTAAATTTATATGACGGATGCGATTGCCCTAATGCAGTTCCCCATGATGGTGTGCCTGTACCATTCTGCAAATAAGAGCCAAAAGCAAGAGAACTTAAGTCTAATCTCATAGTTGCGAAAAAATATGATTTAATAAAATACCTACTAAATTTACATCCCAACCATTCCCAGCTCTTTTTGAAAGTTGAGAATATGACTGACCTGCAAAATTCAATTCACCTCTTTCAAATCCCATAAAGTGGAATTGTTCTTCTACTGACATCTTGCGTACACGCTCTTTACCATCTACAGGAGGTTCGATAACACGAAGACTATTGTGTTCTGGTTGCGTGATTGTTATACAAAGCGCATCTGTTTTAATTTTTTTGTTATAAATATCCAAACATAGCGGTTCGTCTACAATAAAGTTTTCAATATTGTGTTTTACTTTCAAATGCGCAATCTGCTCATCAGAAAGTCTTAACTCTGGTGAAACTGCATCAGGATACAAAAAATCTCCAAAGCGATAGATCAATTCTACTTTTGGAGGAACAATATTAAATCCTTCTGGCAACCCTCCTAATTGAGCGAACATCCAGAGGCGCTCTCTATTTTGAGGTACACCATAATCTTTAGAATTAAGTACAGCGTATGCCATATCGCCATACCCTAATTCTTTGAATAATTCTTTTATACGATTGAAAGTTGGTTCAAACTTCTTTGCTGTCAAACCTTTAACATTTTCAAGCAATACATATTTCGGACGTTTTACTTGTAAGATACGGAAAATATCATAAAACAAAGTACCACGACCATATTTATCTTCTTCGCCACTTTGCAATCCAGCAGAAGAAAAAGGTTGGCATGGAAAACCTCCTGTAAAAAGATCAAATTTAGGCAAACGATGTGGGTTAATTTTAGTAATATCGCCCCAGTTTTTTACATCAGGAAAATTAACAGCTAACAATTCACTTGCAAAAGGATCAAACTCAGACATTCCGACTACTTTATATTTGTATCCAGAACGTTTTAAGCCAAAAGAAGCTCCACCATATCCTGCAAATGCTTCAAATACCTTTATTACTTTTCTTTTATTCATATCTGATTTATAATTTCACTTCCATTAAGGACATCTTCGTCCCTTCTGATCTCTTTTATCTGTTCTAATCTTTCGTACAATTCTTTCTTGAAGAAATTTCTATCCAAATAAGCTATTTCGCGCGTACCACCCAAAATATTAAACACCTTACGTATGTATCTTATTCTGGCATTCGCTCCATCCTTAAGTAAATTAGGGTTTTCCTTAAGAAATTCCAGAATTCCAATCATAGCCTCTTTATGGCGAATCAGAGATAACTCTCCAAAGCTTGTCGTTCGTAGTTCGGCATTTTGGAAAAGAACTTCTGTTAATTCATATTTATTTGCACGTGTCTCATCACAAGTTAACTTCACATTCCACCAGAATCCAGCAAATATAGTTCGTAAGAAAAAGTTTTTATTTTCATGCCAGTGGTTTTTAATATCAGATTCTTCAATATCTTCTCCTCCCCATCTTTTCTGCACATAAGGGAATAAATCGGTATGTGCCAAATATACCCACAGATCTGGCAGAGATGCAACCAGAGGATCTAAGTCAGGATATGCTTCATAAATCGCGATAGCTGACTTTAAATCATCTTCTGGGTCCAGTTTCTCCAACAACCCAACAGGACGATACACATTAGCCAATGGACGAACCTGATTTTCATCATGGGGAAACTTCTCGCCACGATAATCGTCTATATTGATATGGCGTCTCAATTGCTCCATATAAGAGCGCTTAAATACTCTTTGTAGTTCCATTATTCGTCCTCCTCTAAACTACTTGGCGAAGTTAGACGCTCGTCCAAATTCTCCAAACTATTCATTAATCGTGCATACGGATTCTGCAACAATGCATCAGCCAGAGCAAAGACATCCTCTATGTCTGTATAATCATACTGTTGCAACGTGGGTTCTGTTCCTAAACGATGCAGCAAACTATCAGCCCACAACTTACCAGACTCTTTATACTCATCCAATCGAAGCAATGCATATACCAATGCATTATGTACCAACGACGAGTGTACAATCTCAGGGAACTTATTTCCGCACAAATCATATTGCACATATAATTCATGTGGTAACTCAATCATGATGCGGTCTTCGTCAAGATTGAACTTAGTATCTGTTTCGCCATCTTCAGCTTCAATAATCTGCATGAATGAGCCCGCAGCAAACAATTTGTCATACTTGATCTCAGTATTATAGTATGCTTGAGGGAAGATCACCAACAAATCACCCTTCTCCAAATCAAAAGTAAAACCTCTATAATCCGTATTAAAGAGCGAATTGTTATACCCATGTATTGGTTCTTTTGCAGCTACAAAGCAAGTAAAATTCACGCGTCCTTGCACCTCACGACGTGATAGCGTAATATCAAAATGAGGCGTTGCGCTCGTTATACAACGACGGAGGAATGTTTGATTGCATCGTATTTCACATGCATATTCTGCCTTGCCTTGAGCTATCAATTCATGGATATCCTCATTCTCATGCATCAAATCAACATGAAAGATAAAATCTGTAGGAGTTTTCTCTGGCTCAGAGAAACGCAAGCATTCGCCATCCTTCAACAAAGGATAGATATCATCGCTAATACCCAGTACAGGATATGGTAAAGATATATTCTTATAGTTCATGCAACTCCTCCGCTTTTAGTTTGACTGAATGTTTCATATTATCGTTGAAGCGAACACGCAAACGAGTAGAACCAAAATCCAAATGAATATCGCGCACCAACTCGCCATCAATATTTCCGTGGCTCGTTTCTCTTACATAAAGCAACTCATCGCTCTCCTCGCCTACTGCATAGAAGCGCAATCGTACATTGCCAACTTCCTCCTCAGAATGAAGCACGATATAGTGCACGACTTTGCCATTTTCAATCTGCGAGAAGCTACGATATGGTACAACAATATCTGTAGCATATATACCACGAGTCCCATCTTGATTCTCTATGTGTCGCTCTTTAACATCTCCTGGCTTGGGTATACCTTGACTATCTGGCTTTCGGGTGGCTTCTCCGTGACCAGTACGAAGATTACCAGAAGGATTACTTTCCGCACTTGTTGTTCTGTTAATCAGAACTTGTCCTGTTGATGTACGAGTAGATGGCGACTCTAATTGTGGATTATCCTCTGTAGGTAATTCGGTTGTATGGTACGAACCATCGTCTTTCAAAATTCCAGAAGGCTGTCCAACAAAGGTCTCTTGTTGCAATTCCTCGTCCTCATCCCAATCCGTTGGTATATACAGGAACTCATCCAGTCCTTTAATGTTAATCACATTGCGATTGCGACGATTGGTCAAACCATCCAAACACTCTTTGATAAAGTCCTCAATCTCTTTGATAATAGCCTTGCCTTCTGTACAAACTTTACCATTTATCTTCCATAAACTTGGATTCCATTTATCGTGTGCTGCAGGCTCCATCTTACGGAGCGCATCGTTGCCCTCTTTGCCATAGCAGACAAACACACCACATACGCCCAAGCTGGTTTGCGTTTTCTTGCCATCAATCTTCATCAATTGCTCACGCATTTGAATAATCTTATCTTGTGGGTTATCACATCTATTTGTGTATAAAACCACGCTCTTGGCTAAAGGCAGATTGGCTACAAACTTTTTATATCGAGATGAAGAATCAGCAAAACGAACCGCATCAAAATATGGACGAGGATTATAGTGCGAGAACTTCTTGGTTGTATCTTTCTCTTCTGCAAAGAAACGCTCCATGTATTCTTGAAGATTCTCTCTATCTATCCTATAATCATCACCTATTTCCACAACCAGTTTATTCTCATAAATAGCCATCCAGAAGTTGCGCAATACAGCAATAGTCATTTCCTTCAACGCATTATCCCAATCACTCATATCAAAGCCCATGATATCAAAATGAGTTCCTGGTTCTTCGCGACGAAAACGCTTAGGAATATCTTCAAAATCAGATATCGGATGACCATCACTATCGTCGTAATAACCATTGTGCATTTTCTTTACTCCATCAACTATGTGCGTACACAAAGATGTGGCTCCCTCAAAATAATACTCCTCGTTAGCGGTACACGTACTAATCAAGACCGTACGGATAGGCGACAATTGAAAGTATGCTGCTTTACCAAAACCATACGAGCCAGCAGATGTATTGTCTGCTTTAGCACTAACACCTACAGAGCGAACAAATGCATAAAACGGGCTATCGTGATTCTCCTCATCATAAGGCATACCCTTGGTGTTGTAGTCTGAAACACGAAGGAAATGGATTTGCTGATTATACAGACTATATCCCTCAAAGAAAGCGAGCATTGGCTCATACGAAGCCTTTGCATTAGGGTTATTGGGGAAATAATCTATACAACCCTGAATATGATCTTTGAGCTTGAAGAACTCAGGAAAATCATTGCCCTCTATGGATTTATATTCATACTTAACCACCACAGGTTGCTCTTTATCCAATACAGCATCCAGAGAGTTTTGGATACTCTCTCTGACCAAAGACTCGTATGGTGCTTGGCGAAACGCTTGTTCCGTCGGATTATTTGGTCCTATCTCCTGTGCGGCATCTGGCAAATCCGCAAAATACCATTTACAATTCTTTTCCTTTGCCATATTAGATTTAAGTTATTGTGTTTATCTCACATCAAACCACACAGAGGCAATCTCTGCGATTTTGTCGTTGTCGGGTTCTTGGTCGGTGCCGTCCTCAGTTGGGCGAAGCACATCCGCAATAGGGAATACATCTGCCGTCTTGGTTAGTTTCAGATTGGTTTCCACATCTACTGCCACATTCAACTTACCACAGCGTTTCCATACCGCCAACACAGGAGCAGTAGCATAGCAATCTGCCTCTTGCAAATAGCCATCCACCAACTCATAAATTCGCTCCTCAAGAGCATGAAGGTCTTGTATTCTGTCCATAATTGTATATTTAGCCCGCAAAGATACAAAAAAATTTGCATTTATGCAAATAAAATCGCTTTTTGGGGCGATTTTATTGGTGGAGGGTGTAAGGTGTAGAGTGTAAAGGCGGGGAATATTCCACCATATCACTTTACCACATGCAATTATGTGTCGATGGCTTTGCCTTGGTGTAGGGTGTATGGTGTAAAGTGTAAAGGCGGGGATGGGCGAGAGGCGAAAGGAACCAGCGCCAATAGTTACCTACCTTCACATAATCATCCGTTCATTAAAATCTTGCGATAAAGCGACAAGATAGCCTGACGAAGGCGAACAAATCCCTCCGTCTTCTCAAGCGTCTACTCATTCATATAGCAGCGCTTGTTCACCTCAATCATCAACGAATAGTATGGCACAGGACATTCCACCGTCTTACTATGCGAGAAAGGCGTATTACGACCGACCTTATACCCCAAACTCTCAAAGTGCTCAACCACCAAATCAATCATTCCAGCAGATGGCAATGTGGCATCATCATTATACCCAATACAAATATCCACCTGCTCTTCCGCAGGACCAGGATCGCACAATGCCGTAGGCATAGACGAGAAGCTATGGCAATCGATAAGGAGAACAGAGTTAGGATGGTAATAAGAAACATCAAACGACGCATCCACAAGGCAGCGAGCAAGGCGTTGCTGGTATTCCAAATAATAGTGCAACAAAAGCTTGTTGCAGCTATAATGCAACGGATTATAATCCACATAATGCAGATACGAGAACGGAACGAATTGAATCATCTTGCGACAGACAATACCATAGCCCTTGGCTTCCAGCGGATCATTGACCATACGCTCCATATCGCAAAGCGTGCGGCAAAGATCAGCCACAACAGGAGTGATACGTTTGTCCTCGACAGAGAAGAGTTCGTCGGTATACCAATCAATAAGTGGCCGCGAAGCCAACTAATATCGATGTTGGTATTCGGATTGGGAGCGACTAAATGGAGGCGGCATAAACTTCTCAGGAATGTTGTCAGACGCATGAGGGATATTGAGCACCAAGTGCTTGATACGGTTTGAATTTTGTTATCATAAATTACAGAATTGGTCATTATAACGATTTTGGTTCGTATTCGGCGAAATCATAGCCTCCTTGGTCGGAGTATTCGACGAGCAAAGATTGGGTGATATAGCCCAAGCAATCAACAAAGAAGAACGGATGTTCCAATGTAACAGCTTCGATTTGGGTATGACCCACAATCTGGATAATCTCCTTGCCATCGGGATTCATAAGATGAGCATGCGTGCGTAATGTCTCAGGGCGCACCCATACAGGAGAAGCAGAAGGCGTATATCCCGCATGATCATCAGACGCCATACTAAACTGCGCTGTAAAGATATGGCGTTGCTGCTCATCATTCATCCGTTGGTTGATGGCATCTGATAATTCTCTCACTGAAAGCCCTTTAGGAATACCTGCAAGTTCACACCAAGGTTGTGTAACACCAGCATGTGTCACCAGTATGCGTTTGCCAATGGAAAAAGCGGCTTGAAAAAGATTCCAGTTATCACGAATAAGGTCACCATAATACTTCGACCACTTTGGGTTATAGCGCAAATAATGTTCATCCCACAAATAATGTAAATCATGGTTACCCAATAATAGTATCGTCTCGGGAAATGATTTTTTGTACGCGATAATGGATTCAAGATTCGTTAAAGCATCTACCGAACTAGGCATTGGTCTTGGTTTACGATACGGATCAAAATAATCACCCATAAAAATATTCACGGCATCCTCGCGAACTAATTGACGCCATGCGTCGCGACCATGTATGTCGCCAATCAAATTATAAAGCATAGGTTAAAATAAAATTAAGGTTTTAAAAATCGTTTGGCTCCGTCCGGCTCATGCTCCCGAAGGAGCAAGGCACTAAGGGGCAGTCGAGCCAAACGATGGTAAGCAATTACTCAAATGATTGTACTTGGTGCAATTCAAACCCCCATGAACGCAAATCAATATACTCAGCCGCTAAGAAATCCTTCACAAAGAACCATGGGTTGTCATTCGTTGCGGAGATGATATGGATATCCTGCGCTGGCATATAACTCTGCGCAACCAATATAGCACGGTCGCCCGTAGATGGATCAATAGCCACATCCACCACAATCATCGCATGACCTGGGAAACCGCCCTGCATAAAAATATCGCCTATCTTAATAGCATGAATATCTGCTTTATACAGTTCTTTACTCAACGAAGCCGTACCCGCATAATAGAACACCATATCTAAGTATTTGCGGAAGGTAGCATACGAATAATCTTCACCTGCGGATGGATACCAACTGGCATACTTACCATCCCTCACCCGCACGCGTTCACCCTGAGCCCAACGGTTATACGTGCAATTGAAACCATTAGTGAAATTGAAGTGGATTTCATCGTATCGCTTCTGCGCATACAAGTATTCGGCACGAAGACGGATGATAGCATCTGCACATTGCTGGATATCCTTGTCGCCAATCTCCATATCTACCACAGCATAAGCATAATTGGACCACGAAGAACGCGTGCCATCATATTCATAGACAGGAGTGCCCTCTGGGCGCAATGGCAAATGGCGCAGGTAGTCTGCCCAAGTGCCTGACTGAACCGAATCGCGAGTGTATCCATCAGGTGCAGGTGTTTCGCCTACCATATTGGGAAATGGCGCAGGTTGAGGAACTAGCGCAACAGCAGAATCGGTTGACTGAGTTGTGCAGGTTGACGACTTCGGTTGCGCATTGGCACAAGCTATTAAGCACAAAGAAAAAAACAAATAAATGATAGTTTTCATATTAAGTTATTTAGCAATTATATAAATTCACTGCAAAGATACAACATTTTTTTGCAAAATGCAAATTTTACGATTCTCAATCAAAATTTCCCAGTATTGACTCTCATGTACCTAGGTACTCAAAGTAGTGTTCATTGTCAAATTCATACCCCATGCCACTGGCTATTAACCTAACCATATAATCTGCTCGCTCTTTCGTCATAACAAAAAGTACTAATTATCAAACCAAAAAACTATTCTTGCAGGTTCACCATCGGCGTCAGAACTTTGCATATATCTATAAATTCTCATATAATTTTTGAGGCAATCCTCTATTTCAGAAGGTTCAACGCCTCTCTGAGTGAGATAAAAGGCATATTTATCTAAGCATTTTTTGAATTCCTCAGTAGATAACCAACTAGCATGATGGAAGAATGTTGAATCTGCATTATATTCATTAGCTATTTCTGGTGACGCATCAACTGGTAATCCTCTTACAGGATATAGTGTACCATAGTCCCAACAAATACCAGCCATAATAGCAAATAAACCATACTTTCTATCACCATGCTGAGTCATCTCTGGTACATAGATGTATTTGTATTTATGCTTTACCTTTTTCTGGTATTCTACACGTATCCAAATATCTGTTGCCATAAATTAATAGAGTTAGAATGACTTCTATCGTTTTGCTCTAATTATTTTCATTATTCTATTTATTTCTAACGAATCAGTAAATAGTTTCACTAAACTCTTCATCAGGAAATGTAGAACCTTTCTTCATTATTTCTCAATTTAACCAAATCAAAAATCATTATCCTCATACGAATCCCAACCCGACATGCCATCGCTGTCGTAGTCGCCACAGTCCCAGTCTTCGCGAGAAGTCCAGTTGCCTGAACCACTTGCGCGATGACGGCGATACTCACTCATACTGCGGAAATCTTCCACATCAAAATTGCTCTCATCTGAGCCAAACAGAAAATCAAATAGTCCCATAACCCTATAATTAAGGCTCGTCAATAACACTATCACTTGCTTTCATAAAGATAGCCACATGCACTTGCTGCTCTGGATGGGCAGTTGGATCAAGACGCTGCACATACGCCTCAAACAAATCACCATGACCAAGATCGAGCATAGCTGCCAACTGGTCGTTCTTGCTACTCGGCACATATCCCAAATGCGAATCACCAAAGAAAATAGCTACAGCATCGTGGTCATAAGCGTTTTCGTCCTCACGAACCAATTGCAATTGCGAACCAATCTTCAATTGATCGAAAACAATACATCCCTCATAGTGGCTAAAGCCAGCCACGTTGCAACTCAAGAAGAGTTCCTTAGTCTTTTTAATCTTCATAACAGAACTGATTTAGTAGTTAATAATTCATTTTTTTCGTTTTCGGCTGCAAAATTACTACTACATACTGCTAAAACTTGTCAGCATCTCAAAAAAAATGCAAAAAAAATGCATTTTGGGCCATTTTTTTGTGTAGAGTGGAGAGTGTAGGGTGTAAAGTGTAAAGGCGGAGCCGCAGTTGTTTAATGTCATGACACATACAAATAAAATGTCTTATTTTGCAATTTTTCGCATGTCAAACCGTCTTATTTTGCAATTTTTGTGATTATCGTTAAGTTTCCTAAGGTC
>JAEIGA010008944.1_pt1 | contig 15146 bp, 14 predicted proteins | sample 9270691 | NCBI WGS metagenome assembly JAEIGA01 (sample SAMN17057246, study PRJNA624740) | gut metagenome | biome: biome; isolation source: fecal sample | host: Bos grunniens | place: China: Xizang | collected 2019
ATTAATGTATTGTCGGGGTGTATTGCCAATTCTTGCTCTAATAATGCAGGATTGCGTTGTAGTCTTTCAAATGTACTGCGTTCTAGTAAATCATAATAGATTGCTTCAGGATAACGCATCTGAAGTAGTGTCGATTTGCCAGTTTGGCGCGCTCCGAATAGAAAAATGCTATCATCTTCTAGATTTTCAAATGAAACTATACGATTGTACATGGTTGTCAGATTGTTAGTTTTTGTTATTTTGTTTATCTATTCCGAAAAATTGTGTAATTTTTGGAGTGACACTCCGAATATTGCTGTAATTTTAGGAATTGCAGTGCAAATATACTGCTTTTTTTTGAATTGACAAAACATAAAAATAAATTATGCAAACAAAATTATTCTATTAGTATGATTCCGTTTGCATAATTATGTAAGATTGTTGTGTTATCTATTTGTTTTGAGATATTGGTGGGCGATTTGGCAACGGAGGCAGTCTTTACGGAGGCAGTAGTTGTCGTGGAGTTGGATGAGGGCTTGTGATGTGTAGGCGTCGGGGCAAGGGAATTGGGCTGAGGTGAATTTCTGGGTTTTGTGGTTTTGCTCGGCGCGGAGTTGGCGTAGGAGGTCGAGGGTTTTCTCTTGTAGGTTAATATCGTGAGTGGTTTGGGCGTAAAGGAATAGGAATGGTACTACGGTGTTGATAATTAGCAAGTCGATGCTAGTAGTGGAGAGTTGGCAACCATGTTGTTCGGTGCGGGAGCCGAGTCGATAGTGATTTTGCCAATAAGGAGATGCTTTGATAGAGAATATTTTGCGTAGATTTTTTATGTCAAGATTGTTGAGTGTTCGGCTAAATAGGTGGTCGTAACGGTGGAGGAGCATGGCGAATTGGGCAAGGCGCATGGTTGGGAAACCGAATGGGCGCATGCGGAGAAATTTGAAATATACGCCTTCAGTTGGTTTGAGTGAGAATTTGTTGCTTAAGAATTGGTATTCACGAACCCAAAGGAGTTCTTCTGGCTCGGAGAGTGATTCTGGATGGCAGAGAAAACCAGCTTGTCCGAGCAGTAGGGCTTCGATTTGCTGGAGAGAGTCGCGGTGGTGCATGATGACGTTAAGAGGCAGAGATTGTGCTACTTGCTGCATTGCGTCGCTATTGACTCCGAAGCCAAAAGCACGACAAAGTGTGACGTAGAAGGCTTGCTCCCAATTGTTTTGGTTGGATTGTAGAATTTGAGAGATGCGTTCGGTTTTCACCTGTAGGCGTTCGATGAGTAGGCGGTCAATCCATTGGTTGAGACGGAAAGAGTCGATTTCGGAAAAGCGGATAGGGCAAAATTTATGCTCTTGCATGAGGAGCTGGTAGCCGTTGAGAATGGATTTGGGATAGGCGAGTGCGATGGTTGGGATTGGGTTGTCGGATTGTGTAAATATTTGTTCGTCAGCTTCGAAAACTACATGGAGGATGATGTTGTCGTATTCAGGGCGGTTGTCGTGATTGTGGCGATGCCAATCGGTAGCGTGGACGTGAAACTCCACATTGCCAGCCCAAAGACGACCGTCAATTTCGACTTTTGCGTTGAAGGCATCGGGTCCAGCATTGGTATTTGGTATGCCAGGTGAGATGATGCGTACCTGTTCGCCGAGAAGAGTTTGTTGTTGTTCGAAATATAGTCGGCTGAACCAGATGTAGTTTAGGAGTTTTTCGGTCATAGAATATGAATGAGAAATTAGGAGTGAGGAATGAGGAATTTTTTTGCAAAGTTAATGATTTTTTTTGCTGGAGAGGCTTTTAATGTGAAATTTTTGTATTTTTTATCGTTTTTCGATAAAAATATTTGGTCAAGTGAAAATTTATTTGTTACTTTGCAAGTTGATTAGTACAAAGTAGCAAGTCTTAAGTCGTAAGACTTTGTTTCGTGGTATTGTTTATTATTTAATGGTCTTGTTACTTGTTACTTACTACTTATTACTGACAAATATATGAAACGCTTCAAAATATTGTGTGTATTGTTGTTGACGGTGTTTTTTGCATCGGTAGTAGCAGACTTTGTGCTTGATTTTATTGCAGGCGCAAAGATGGGTTATAATATGGTGGAATACACGATAGCTAATGGATTGGAAAGTCGCGAGCATTTGTATGTTGACGTGGTGGCGGATGGCGAAGGAAAAGTATTTGCGCCAAATGCGGTGAATAAACTTTCTGGAGATTCGATAGTCATATTAAGAAACAATATTTCGATAGTAGAATATGCTAAATCGTTTTCAGAAGAGACTGATAAACATAATGTGTGGTACGAGGTGTTGAATTGGGTTAATTGGATTATAATTGCGATATTTATTTATATGGTCGTAGTTTTTGTGAAGTTGATGCGTTTGTTTATACGCTCGCAAGTGTTTGAACAGAAGATAATTTCGTTGTTGAATCATATTGGAGTGGCGTTTTTGGTGTTGGCGGTGATTTCGACTGCGTGGAATTTTGGTAGAGCATATCTTACGGCGCATTTGATTGATGTAGAGGGATTGGCGGTGAATTATCAGCATTGCATAGAGTGGAATAATTTGTTGTTGGGCTTGGTGATTTTGGTGATAACTGAAATATTGCGTCAAGCGACAACAATCAAAGAAGAACAAGATTTGACTATTTAGGGAGAAGGAATAAGGAATAGGGAACAAGGAATAGGGAGATAACCCCTCTGCCCGTTGGGCACCTTCCCTAAGATAGGGGAGTAATAAGTAGTATTTGAAATTGTGAATTGAAAAAATGGCAATTATAGTTAATTTGGATATGATGATGGCTAAGCGTAAGATGTCGCTGACAGAATTGTCGGAACGAGTGGATATTACGCCTGCGAACTTGTCTATTTTGAAAACAGGCAAGGCTAAGGCTATACGCTTTTCTACGCTTGAGGCAATATGTAAAGAGCTTGATTGTCAACCTGGAGATATACTTGAATACACGGAGAATTGAGAATTGAGAGTTGAGAGTTGAGAATTGAGAATTGAGAATTGAGAATATTAACCTTTAACCTCTAACCCCTAATCTTTAAGCCTTTATAATAAGACTCAATATAAACAACTAATTTTTTGAATATGAAAAACAAAATTTTTGCAACGCTTGTGGTGCTTCTTGCTGCAACTGCAAGTATTTTTGCTCAAACCATCAATCATGGTCATGGGCTTCAAGAGTACAAGCTTGAAAATGGCTTGACAGTGTTCCTTTGGGAAGACAAAGATGCAACAGACGTACACGGTCGTGTAGTTTGTCGTGCTGGTGCAGTAGATGAACCATCTGATTATTCAGGTCTTGCTCACTACCTCGAACACATGTTGTTTAAAGGTACTGACAAAATTGGTGCAATTGACTGGGAAAAAGAGAAACCTCTTTATGAACAAATTATTGCGCTTTACAATGAATTTAATGCAGAAACAGACGAAGCTAAACGTCTTGAATTAATCAAAAAAATCAATGAAGTATCGTTGGAAGCAGCTCAATATGGTGCAACAGACGATTTTTCTAACCTCACAGAAAGCTATGGTGGTGACAATTTGAATGCTTTCACTTCATACGATCTTACTGCTTATTTCAATTCATTCCCAGCAGGTGCATTGGAAAAATGGTTGGAAATCAACTCTGAACGTTTGTTGAACCCTGTGTTCCGTTCGTTCCAAGCTGAGCTTGAAAACGTATATGAAGAGTTTAATATGTATCAAGATGATCTTGGAACTCACCAACGTCAATTCTTGTTTGGTAATATCTACAAAGGTACACCATACGAACGTGACGTTATTGGTTATCAACATCACTTGAAAAACCCTTCACTTTCAAAACTTATCGAATTCTTTCAAACATGGTATGTGCCTAACAACATGTGTTTGATGCTTGTAGGTAATTTTGACGCAGAATCAGCAAAACCACTTATCGCTGAAAAATTTGGTCGTCTTCAACCAAAAGAATTGCCTGCTCGTGCAAAATTTGAAGATACTCAATTTAAGGGTAATGAAAAATTCAAAGCAAAATTGGGTTATTCTCAACAAGTATATTGGGTATATCCTGGTATTAAAAAAGGGGATAAAGATGAATTGGCTCTTAGCGTAGCATGTCAGCTTTTGAACAATGGTCACAATACTGGTCTTCTTGACAAATTGATGCTTGACAACACATTGTCAACAGCATACGTTTCTCTTGACTCTCGTCGTGAAGCTGGTCGTATTATGATTGTAGGTGTTCCTTATTTTGATGTACAACAATATCGTTTTGAATCATTTGGTCAAACTCAACGTTATATCACTAAAGAGATTGATAAACTTCGTAACGAACAAACAATTCCTGATTGGTTATTTAAATCAGTAAAAGACCAATTATTACAAGGTTATGTAACTCAATTTGAGTCAAATGATGCTCGTGTAAATATGGTTACTTATTCATTTGCATACGGAGAAGGTATTGATGCATATTTGAAAGAGGATGAAGCTATTCGTGCTATTACAAAAGCAGATATTGTTCGTGTAATCAATCAATATCTTCCTGCGAATGGAGGATATATGACTCTTGAGTTGGAAGAGGGTGACCCTAAAAAGAATAAATTGGCAAAACCTGCTATTAAACCTCTTGATCCACCTAAAGGTGTAGAAACTCCATACGCTAAAGAGTTTAAACAAATTCCTGTAACTCCACAAATTGAAGTGTTTAATAACTTTGCAGACGTAACAGAACGTGAACTTTACAAAAATGTAAAATTGTTCTATACTCCAAATACTAAGAATAGTGTATTCTCTCTTACATTGAAATATGGTGTTGGTACACATGAAATGCCAAAACTTCAATATGCTGCATCTTTGATGAATACTGCAGGTATGATGCCTAACCTTGATGCTCAAGCGGTTCGTCGTCAATATTCTGAACTTGGTGCTACTTTTGGATTTAGTGCATCAGAAAGTTATTTCTACATCACAGTTTATGGTGATGAGAAAAACTTGGATAAAATTCTTGCTCTTCTTTCTAAACATGTTATGATGCCTAACCTTGATGACAAACAAATCAAATCGGTAGTTTCTAACGCTTATTGGAGCCGTTATTCAGAAAAACGTAACCCTAATACTGTAGCTTCTGCTTTGCTTGAATATGTTCTTTATGGTGAAAATTCTCACTATATCGACCGTATTCCAATGGATGAACTTTATAAACCAACTCCACAACCTGATGGTTCTTATATTGAAACTTATTTGGTAAATAAAACAAACCTTACTACTACAATTCAAGATGCGTTTGGTTATGCTGTAGATATTCATTATTGCGGTCAAAAACCAATTGATGAAGTAGCAAAATCAATGAATGCTATTCCTATGAAAGAACGCATGGTGGATACTAAATCGCCATTCTTCCGTGAACGTAAAACATACGATAAAACTAATGTTATGTTCCTTGCTGATAGCAAAGTGCAACAAGCAAAAGTTTATTTCTATGTAAATTCTAATCCATACGACATCAAAGAAGATGTTGGTTATGACGCATTTAACCAATACTTCTCAGGTGGTTTCAGTGGTCTTGTTATGAACGAAATTCGTGAAAAACGTTCAATGGCTTATACTGCATACGGTTATGTTTCTACTCCAGCTCTTCCTGGTAAAGATTCTTACCTCTTCGGTTATGTAGGTACACAAGGCGATAAAGTGGCTGATGCTGTTGATGTATTTATGGGCTTGTTGTCTGACATGCCAGCTCCTGAAAATGAAGCAGAACGTATGGAAAACATCCGTACATATCTCCATCAATCAGCGTTGACTGCTAAACCTGATATGCGTGATAAGAGTCAAGTGTTTGAACAATGGAAAAAACTCGGTTATACTGATGACCCTGCAAGAGTAAATATGACTGCAGTTGATAATCTTACATACGATGAAATTAAAGCATTCTATGAAAAGAATATTAAAGGCAAACCAGTTACTATTGTAATCGTTGGTGACCCTAAAACAATTGACCAAAAAGCACTTAGCTCTAAATGGGGTAAAATCACAAAAGTATCTCCAACTAAATTGTTTAAGGGAGGTATTTAATTAGAGTACAGATGACAGAGTACTGATAATAGATAGAGGCGCAAAAATATTTTGCGCCTCTGTTTTTTTATGAGTTTTTTATAATTTTTGGCATGGTAGTATAAAAATAAATTTGTATATTTGCAAATTGTAAAATTGTGTCTTTATGAAGGGAAAAATTGTTTCATTAAATATTCGATATGTAGTTTATATCGTCAGCCTTATATTGTCGGTAGTAGCTATTTATTTTTTATTGCCAAAAGAAGATAATTTCGATCGTTATTTTGAAATTGGTAAGCCTTGGACTTATGAAATGGTAATAGCTCCGAAAGATTTTGCTATTTATAAGTCGGATGAACAACTTGAGAAGGAGCAGGCTGAGGCACTGAAGGCTCTTGAACCATATGTTTCTCAGATTACGGATTACAGATTACAGATTGCAAGTGTTAAAGATTTGCGAATGGGGGATTGGTTGAAAGATAGGTTGACTGAGGTTTATGAGGTTGGGGTTATTTCTTTGCAAGATAAACAAGAATTGGAGCGTTTAGGTGTTGGAAAAGTCATTGTATTAGAGGGTAATAATGTAAGAGGAAAGGTGTTGTTGAATACTATTTTTACGCCTAAAACAGCGTATGATTATATTTTGGCGAAAGCGAGTGTGGAGGCTTGGATTGATGATAATTTATTAAGGGCTTCTAATATTGCAGAGTATATTGAACCTAATGTTTCAATTGATAGGGGTAAGACTGATCAAGCAATTCAGATAATTGTTGATGGAGTGATGTTGACTTCGGGAATGGTGCAAAAGGGCGAAAAAATTATTGATAAAGGAGAAGTTGTAACGGAAGAATCTTATCAGATATTGAAATCGTTGCAACGTGTAGTTGATGGAGAGGAGCTTGCTAAAAATGACAATGTTTGGAAAATAGTAGGAGACATAGCTCTGATTGTAGTTATGCTCGTTTTGCTTGTAGCCTACTTTGTGTTGTTTCGTCCGAAGGTTCTTGAATCAATACGTGCCACAGAGTTTATGATATTGATGATGTTAGGTATGTTGGGTTTGTTGGCTTTGGTGAGACAGTATATAGGGCTAAATGAGTATATAGTGCCTTTTGCAATGTTGCCATTGGTAGTTAGAGTGTTCTTTGATTCGCGCACAGCCCTTTATGTGCATATTATTACTGTGTTGCTTGCGGCCCAAATGGTGCCTGATGCCACTGAATTTGTTGTGTTGCAGATATTGGTGGGTATGGCTGCGGTGTCAAGTCTTAAAGATATGAATTCACGTTCGCAACTTGTGCAGTCGGCGTTGTTGATTTTTGGAGTATATGTAGTGTCGTTTGTTGCTTTAGAATTGTCAAGGGGGTTAGATATTGAGGATGTTGATTGGTCAATGTTATTGGTTTTTGCATTGAATTCTGTAGCATTGTTGTTTGCATACGGTTTGATATTTATTATAGAGAAATTATTCGGATTTCTTAGTGAAGTTACATTGGTTGAACTTTCAAATATCAACAGTCCGTTGTTGATGGAGTTTAGTGAGAAGTGTCCGGGTACGTTTCAACATGTGTTGCAAGTAAGTAATTTGGCTGTAGAAGTGGCAAAAAAAGTGGGAGCTAATGCTTTACTTGTTCGTACCGGTGCATTATATCATGATTTGGGCAAAATGGTTAATCCAATGTATTATACTGAAAACCAAACAGGAGTGAATCTACTGAATGAATTGCCATACGAGGAGGCTGCTCAGGTGATTATATCTCATGTTCAAGAGGGTGTGAAAATTGCAGAAAGATATAATTTGCCTTATCAGATAATAGAGTTTATTTTGATGCATCATGGTTGTAGTAAGGTGAAATATTTTTATAATTCATTTAAAAATAAATATCCTGATAGAGAGATTGATGAGCGTAAGTTTACTTATCCAGGACCTCTACCTTCGACTAAAGAGACTGCGATATTGATGATGTCGGATGCAGTAGAGGCTGCATCTCGTAGTTTGAAATCTTACGACGAAGAGTCGATTGCTAAATTGGTAGAGGGGGTGGTAAATGGACAAATTGCTGATGGACAGTTTAGAAATTCGCCGATATCTTTTAGAGATGTTGAGGTGGCAAAGCGGGTGTTTGTTGAAAAATTACAAAATATTTACCATACTCGTATTCAATATCCTGAATTGAAAAATAAGAAAGAAGAGAAAGGTGCTTTGGGAGAAATAAATAAAACATTGAAAAGAGTACGTTCTCCTTATAGATTTCAAAAAAAATAATATTTTGTTATGTCTTTGATTAGAGTTTTATTAGCTATTATATTTCCTCCTTTGGCAGTTGTAGATAAAGGTTGTGGATCTTTTTTGATAATCTTTATTCTTACTTGTCTTGGTTGGATTCCTGGTGTGATAGGGGCATTGATTATTTTGAATAAAAATGAATAAAAAAATATTAAATAATAGTCTTGTATCTCGTGTCTTGTGTCTCGTGTCTCTGATAATAGTTTTGGTGTTGATTTTCACTAAAACACTATATTTTCGTATCGATTTAACAGAAGAGGGACGTTATTCTTTGTCTGATGCATCAAAGGATTTGGTGGCGGAGATAAGCGAACCATTAACAGTGAAGTTGTATCTTGATGGTGATCTTGATGCAAATATGCTTCGTTTGCGTCGCTCGACTGAAGATTTGGTGCGTGAGCTTAATATGTATGCCTCAGAGCAACTTGTGATTGAAAATTATAATCCTAATAGTGCTACTACTGATGAGGAACGATATGCCGAATATGCAGAGTTGGAGGAGCGAGGTTTGCGAGGAATGAGTGTTACTATTCGGGAGCGTGGAGGGAAGATGTCGGAACAGGTGATATTCCCTTGGGCTGAGGTGTGTAGTAGTCGTGATACTATGGCTATATGTTTGATGCAACCTTCTTCGCAAAAATCGGGTGAAGTTGCAGTTAACAATGCTATTGCTGATTTGGAATATCTGTTTGTTGATGCAATACGAGTTCTTAATCGTAAAGAGATTCGTAAAGTGGCATTTATTGAAGGGCATGGCGAATTGGCAGAAGAATATACGTATGATGCAAGTGGTGCATTAAGTCGATATTTTCAAGTTGATAGAGGTGTGATTGGTATAGATGCTTCAGTGCTTGATTCTTATGATGCTATTATTGTAGCAAAGCCTATGACGGCTTATAGTGAAAGTGATAAGTTTATTATTGACCAATATATAATGCGAGGAGGACGAGTGTTGTGGTTGTTAGATGGTGCGCAAATGTCGAATGATATGTTGGCTGAGGGGGGAGCAACTCCATTGATTGAGTTGGATGTGAATTTGAATGATATGTTGTTTCGTTATGGTGTGCGTTTGACACCTACGGTGGTGGAAGATATGCAGTGTGCGTATATGCCAGTTAATGTAGCTCGTCCGGGCGAAGAACCTCGCTTTGAACCAATACCTTGGTTTTATATGCCATTGTTGCAAGGTTCTCCATATCATCCGATTACTAAAACATTGCAGGCTGTGAAGGCTGATTTTGCTTCAGGAATTGAAATTGTAGGTGATACTGCAGGTGTGCGTAAAGAGGTATTGTTGATTACAAGTAATGCAAGTCATGTGAATATGGCTCCGACTGAAATTGATGTGATGGATGCTATAAATATTGAACCTAAAGAGTATTTTACGACTCAGTATGTACCTATTGCTGTGGCTTTAGAGGGTAAATTTGAATCGATATATAAGCATCGTATGGCACCTGCAGGTGTAAATGTTGATAAAATTATAGATAAGAGTGAGCCTACACGTATGGTTGTAGTGGCAGATGGCGATATTATTCGTAATGATATAGAGCAACATCGTGAAGGTCTTATGCTTGTGCCTCTTGGCTATGATAGAGTGACTCGTCAAACCCATGGAAATAAGGATTTTATTGTAAATGCGATGCTTTATCTTACAGATGATGAGGGGGTGATGCAACTTCGTAATCGTCGCATTGATTTGCGATTGTTGAATAGGGCTGTAGTTGATTCACAACGGGATATGTGGATGTGGATAAATACTTTGTTGCCAGTAGTGTTGCTCGCTATTTTCGGGGGAATATTCTTTTGGATTAGAAAAAGGAAATACGTTGGATAGGGAATAAGGAATAGGGAACAAGGGAGTTGGATTTTTTTTATTAAAAATCAAGAATTATGAATTATAACAAGTATATAGGAGCGCATGTAAGTGCTTCGGGTGGAGTGGAGAATGCTCCATTGAATGCACATAATATAGGTGCAACGGCGTTTGCATTGTTTACTAAAAATCAACGACAATGGTTTTCGCCAGCTTTGACCGAGAAATCTATTGAATTATTTAAGGCTCGTTGTGCTGAGTATGGTTATACTGCGGCTCAGATATTGCCTCATGATAGTTATTTGATAAATCTTGGTTCGCCAGACGCAGAGTCGTTGGATAAGAGTCGTAAGTCTTTTATTGAAGAGATGCATCGCTGTGAGCAATTAGGATTAGATAGATTGAATTTTCATCCAGGTTCGCATCTTAAGAAAATATCGGAAGAGGATTGCTTAAAAACAATAGCAGAGAGTATAAATATTGCGTTGGACAAAACACAAGGTGTTACTGCTGTGTTGGAAAACACTGCTGGTCAAGGCACTAATATGGGGTATCGTTTTGAGCATTTGCGTATGATAATTGATTTAGTTGATGATAAATCGCGTGTAGGTGTGTGTATTGATACACAACATGCTTTTGCAGCTGGGTATGATTTGTTGTCGGAAGAGGGATTTGAAGAGGTATGGCGTCATTTTGATGAAGTGATAGGGTTCAATTATTTGCGTGGTATGCACCTCAATGATTCTAAGAAAGAGTTGGCTTCGCGAGTTGACCGTCACGAAACATTGCGTAATGGATTGTTGGGTGCAAATCCGTTCATTCGAATTATGAAAGATACTCGTTTTGATAATATACCGTTAATTCTTGAAACTCCAGATGAATCACTTTGGGCAGAAGAAATAGAGTGGCTTAAAAATAGTTACTAGTTACTAGTTATTAGTTATTAGTTATTAGTTATTAGTGTGATGTTAACCACTAACCACTAACCTTTAATCTCTAACCTTTAATCTCTAATCTTGCAAGATGGACCGATATAAATTTGCATTACAATTAGTTTGGAATATCCTTTCGAAACCAGATGAAACTTTGAGGTATGAGGCTTTGTTAAATAAATTTTATGGAAAAAATGTATTTAAGCATTTTGTTATGCCTCTTGCTGAAGTTTTATTTGTTGTGGTTTTTATTGCTTCATTGTTTTCTTTTGAGATGAATTTTGTAACTATTTTTGTTAAATCATTTTTTAATGTTTTATCTTTTGTAGTTGCTTATGGTACATTGTTTTTCTTTGTTCGTTGGATTACTTTACGTTTCTTTGTAGATTCGATAAATGATCGTAATGTTGCAATGTTTGTTGGAGGATTGATTTCTTTAGTTTTTTCAGTTAATTTATTACAATCGATATTTCCTAATTTGTTTTTTGTTAGTTTTTTATATGTGTATGTATTTTATTTAGTTTGGGTTATGTCGGAAGGTGTAATTGATATTAGCGAAGAGATGCGTAATAAATATATGTGTTTTATTTCTTTATTAGTTTTTTTAACGCCCTTTGTTATCGAAAAGATGTTGATGCAAATGGTACCTAATTTATAAAAATTTCAATTATATGAAAAAGATATTATTTTTGTTCTTAGTGGTGTTAATGTTTGTCGGTTGTGATGAGCGTTTCATGTCATGGAAAGATTATAACGAAGAGTGGCTTGTCGCTCAGCGCGATAAATTGGGTGTAGATACAAATGTTGTTGAAGTAGAAATCTTGCCTTCTGGTGTTTTAATAGAAAAATACCATACTGGTTATGGTGCTATACCTAAGCCATCTATAGATCCCGTTACAGGTGTATCAAGTGGTGTAAAGGTAAAATATACAGGGTGGTTGGTAGATGGCACTCGTTTTGATTATACTGATAGCCTTGGTGTATCATTCTATTTGTCGGATGTGATTGAAGGATGGCGTGAAGCAATGGCTCGTATGCCACAGGGTTCGCATTGGAAAATTTATATTCCACATGAAAAGGCTTATGGTGAAACAGGTAGTAAGGGGTTGTATGGTAATTTTTCCGTACCACCATATAGTACTTTGATTTTTGATATTGATTTGATTGATGTGTTGAATTATTGATGCGTAAGTATTTAGTTATATTATTTACTTTTTTTACTGCTTTTGTAAGTGCTGAAAAATTGAATGTTTCGCAGGTTTATAATCCAAAAAATGCGGGGCAAAATAGTTATGTGAGTGACGTTGATGGTGTTTTATCTGCACAAGCTCGTGTTAATTTGAATAATATATGTGTTTCACTTGAGCATGAGGTTGGAGTGGAAATAGCGGTAGTGATTGTTCCTGGTATAAAAGGTGATGATGAGTACGATTTTGCTTATAATTTGTTTAATACGTGGCGTATTGGTAAAGAAGGTAAAAATAATGGTTTATTATGGCTTTATGTGGTTGATATTCGTGCGATGAAGTTTGAAACGGGTTATGGTCTTGAAGGTTTGTTGCCTGATGCATACCTTAATTCCTTACTAGATGAAGGTATATTTCCATTAATGAGAGAAGGTCGTGTTGATGAAGCATTTTTGTTAGGACTTAAAGATATAGAAAGTAGGTTGACGACTGAGGCTGCACGTGAAGAATTGTTGTTGAATACTGAATCACCTCGTATTATTGTGGTTAATATATTGACACTATATTTTTGTTTTGCATTTGTATTGTTAATATTTTTTGCAGTATTATATTATAAAAAATCGCAAAATCTTCGAGGAGAGAATAATGTGCAATATTATCAAGTGAGTGGTGTGGTGGATTCAATGCGAATATTTGCTTTTGTGTTTCCTTTACCATTATATTTTTTCTATCTTTATGCAAAACGTCTTCGTCGTTCTCTTCGTGAAAAACCATTGAGGTGTGATTGTTGCGGTGGTACAATGCGTTTGCTTTCTGAAGCAGAAGAAGACCAATATCTTAATTTCAAACAGCAGGCAGAGGAGCGAGTGAAAAGTGTTGATTATGATGTGTGGAAATGTAATGTTTGTGATAATTACAAGGTATTGGCGTATGAAAAAATGACAACAAAATATAAGGTTTGTCCGCAGTGTGGAGCAAAAACTTATAGCCTTGTTAGCGATAGAATAATAACTCCAGCAACTTCGTTGTCTTCAGGTAGAGGCGAGAAAGTGCATGAATGCGCCAATTGCCATTGTCGTAAAGTAGTGCCTTATATAATACCAATTATAATAGTTTCGAGAGGTAGTGGTAGTCGTGGGGGATTTTCTGGAGGCGGTAGTTTTGGAGGTGGTTTCTCTGGTGGCGGTGGTGCTGGAGGAAGATTTTAAATAAGGAATAGGGAACAAGGAATAGGGAATAAGGAGCAAGGCGAGAAAACTTATTGTGTCTAATATTTAATAATTTAATAATATGCTTAATCGAACTAAATTATCATTAATTATTGTCACTGCAGTTGTGGCAATAGCGGTTTTATGGGTTATAAACACTTATAATCGTATGGTTACAGTGCAAGAGGCTGTTACTACAGAGTGGTCTAATGTGGAGAGTCAATATCAACGTCGTGCAGATTTGATTCCGAATCTTGTTGCCACTGTGAAAGGTTATGCAGCACATGAGAGTGAAACACTTGAAGCAGTTGTGTCAGCACGAGCTAAAGCAACCCAAACTGTGGTTGATGTCAATAATTTTTCACGTGATGAATTTGAAAAATATCAAGCAGCTCAAGGTGAATTAAATTCAGCACTTGGTCGTTTGATGATGATTACTGAAAATTATCCTGATTTGAAGGCAAATCAAAACTTCCGTGATTTACAAGAACAATTAGAAGGAACAGAAAATCGCATTCAGATTACGCGCCAATCTTATAACAATACAGCACGTGCTTACAATACTATGATTCGTCGTTTTCCAAATAATATCTTCAGTCGAATGTTTGGCTTTCAGATAGTTGCATATTTTAAAGCAGATGCAGAAGCATCCAAAGTGCCACAGGTTGCTTTTTAAGATAATAGATAACTGATAATAGATAATTTTAATATGAGAAAAATAAAATCAATAGTATTTAGTCGTGTGTCTCGTGTCTCGTGTATTGCTATTGTAATCTTTTGCACATTTTGCATTGATTTAAGTGCTCAAAAATTAGGTTTTATAGGTGGTCCCTCTATGTCGTATGGTATCGTTACGCAGGTTGATAAATCGGCATCATTTACTATGATTCCAGGAGGAGGACTTCATGTTGGTATGTTATTTGAGATGGATGTAACTAATCGTTGGGGCTTTGATGCCGCAGTGATGTACGAATTACGTACAATGCGTTGGGATGTAGGTTATGTCAATGATAGTACAGGTATTGATGTTTCTAATCGATTCAAACGTCAGTTAGGCTATCTTAATGTGCCATTCCATTTTTATGTTAATTTTCCAATACAAAACCAATATGTTCTTTCGTTGTTTGGTGGTCCAGTGTTTGCATGTGGATTACATGGGGAAGATTGGGCTTGGGAGAATTATTCAGAGAATGTGCCAGCGGGTGTGCATAAGCCTATTACATACGAAAAAGAGAATATATTTGGCAAAGATGGACGTCTTGTTCGTTGTGAAATTGCAGCAGAAGTAGGTCTTGCTCTTAAGTGGAAAGGATTACAGGGTAGAGTGTCTTATCAGCATGGCCTTAATAATGATAATTTTAATAAATATGCATTTACATTGCCATTTGGTAATTCTAAAGCCTATTTTACGCAAGGAACGGTGAAATTATCAGTAGCATACGTATTTGATTTACGAAAATAACTTTAGAGTGATAAATTTCAACTTTCAACTTTCAACTTTCAACTTTTTTTTGTATCTTTGCAAAACAAAATTTAATAAATCATAAGCGGTAGAGTATCTAAGTCTTGCTACTCGCTACTCGCTATTAATAGTCTAAAAAAATGGTAAGTTATAAAGAATTAGGCCTTGTGAACACTAAAGAGATGTTCAAAGCCGCAGTAGAAGGTGGTTATGCAATTCCTGCATTCAACTTCAACA
>JAEIGA010008945.1_pt1 | contig 15145 bp, 12 predicted proteins | sample 9270691 | NCBI WGS metagenome assembly JAEIGA01 (sample SAMN17057246, study PRJNA624740) | gut metagenome | biome: biome; isolation source: fecal sample | host: Bos grunniens | place: China: Xizang | collected 2019
ATTGATGGCGGATCCAATGTTGCGAACGGCTTTGCCGGCGCAATTTATGGTGGTATTGTCGGTGTGGCTACTACATCTTCCACCGCTAACTCTGCTGTTTCCCTTGAGCTTTGCACCAACCATGGCAATATGGATGTAAAAGTCGGCCGTTGTTCCGGTATTGCTGCGACTTGTAATGAAAACACCACTTTGTATGGTTGTGTGAACAATGGAAATCAGACCAATGCCATAGCCAATGGCCGTTTGGGCAATATCGCTTGCTATATCTCTGACGGATGTGCCCTTATCAATTGCGTGAACAATGGTGATATCATCGCAAGTTCCAGTGCTTATAGTGGTACTATCGCAGGAATGGTAGCCTTGGCCGCAGTTTCTTCTGATGCTTATATCCAAGGTGGTGGAAATTATGGTTTGGTGAAGGCGCAGAGCGTAAATGGTAATTTTAAGGCTTTGTTGGTAGCGAATTTTGGAGGTGCCAGCATTTCCGGTGTTGTAGCGAGCGGTCGAATGCATTTCGCAGGAAGCGAGGTGACAATCAATGCCAGCAATTATCTGGATTATATCTGCGGCAATTACGACAGCAGCAAGATGACAAATATTCGTTATGAGGCTCCTGCAAACTAATCTGACAAGAAAAGTAAATTGATAATTATGAAACAAAGGTTTTTGTGTTTGATCTCTGTTCTGATGCTCATGGTTTTGAGCACAGGATGTTGTAATGATAACTCCATCGGCCGTTCTATGAGCCGGGTGGAAAGTACATCTGCTGAATCCTTGATGCAGGCACGTCAGAGTGGATTGGAATATGTTGAATTCGTTGTGGGTAAAAACAAGGTACAGGACGTCGCGGAATTGCAGGTATGGGCCGAGGAACTCAAGTCAAAAATTGATTCTTCAGGACTGAAAGTGTGGTCTTTGCATTTGCCTTACGGTAAACATTTGGATGTGTCTCATCCTGACAGCGCCCGTAGAGCAGAGAATGTCAATTATATCAAGGAGATTATCAAGGCCTCTTCCGTGTTCTCTCCTCGTTATCTGATTCTTCATCCCAGTGCAGAGCCGGTCCATCCGGATGAGCGTGCCTATCGCTTACAACTTAGCCATGCTTCTATCGGAGAATTGGCTCCCGTGGCGCAGGAAATCGGGGCGGAACTTTGTATTGAAAACCTCCCCCGTACCTGTTTGGGACAGAATAGCCGCGAAATGATGGCCTTGATAGAGGGACATAAGGGCGTGGGTATTTGTTTTGATACCAATCATCTTGTTTATCAGTCTTTCGATGACTTTTTCAAAGGAATCAAGAAAGGCTCGATTAAGACGGTACATATTTCTGATTTTGATTTTGCAGACGAGCGCCACCTGCTTCCCGGTGTGGGAAAAATCGAATGGAAAGCTTTGTGGGAGCAGATTCGTGCCAATGGCTATAAAGGCATCATGATGTTTGAATGTCGTGGGGAGGTAAGCGATTTGCTTCAGGCCCGTGACCTTCTTACCGGAAAGGTAAAACAGGAAATCAGCGCGGTGGATGCCGATTCATTGGCCTTTTGTCAGGCAGATTGGCAGATTACCGATTTGGGGAAAGGCGCCCAGGCTATGTATGCCCAGGTACCGATGTTCTTCTCTACCCAGAGCATTTGTGCCATCAAATATCCGGCATCTAAATTCAAAACCCAAATCCTGCACAGACCGGGTAAGAAAGCCGGTAAGCCCAGCGTATTGGGCAAACAGATGGGAGCGGATTTTGCTGTCAATGCGGGTTATTTCCACGTCAAGCCTCGCACTCCGTCCGTGTATTTCCGCATTGGAAATGAAGTGTATGGCCATACTCATCCCACCGAGACCTATCGTGTGGATGGCGTAGTCGGATTTAAGGATAAGGCCGGTCATGAAATGATGATTGCCTATAGCGATACGACCCAATATCAAACAGTGACGGCGGATTGGCATACGGTGATGGCCTCTGGTCCTATGTTGGTGGTGAATGGCGAATTGGCTGTTCCTCTTGTAAAAGGTGACGGCGCTGATGGAGCCAATATTGCCGCCATGCAGCAGGAACAGAAACAGGGAGCCAAAATTCGTACCCACTATTCATCCATTCAATTTTATGATGCCCGTCATCCTCGTGCCGCTGTGGGAACGGATGATGAGGGCAATATCTACTATGTGGTGATTGACGGCCGTTTCAAAGGTAAAGGCGACGGCGCCAGCATTTATGAGACGGCGTATATCTGTCGAATGTTGGGTATGACACAAGCTATTAATCTGGATGGTGGCGGTTCAACGACTCTTTGGAGCGAGAAGACCGGGGTTATCAACCATCCTTACGATAATAAGAAATGGGATAATGAGGGTGAGAGAGCTGTTCCTAACCTGATTGTCGCTTATTGATATGAATAAAGTTTCTTTTTGGTTCAATAATGCCAGACCGATATCTCTGCCCCAAAGTATGCTGCCGGGACTTACCGCCCTTGCGATTTCCTATGGGGCGGCGTCCTATTCTATTATCGCAGCCATCGCTTGTCTGATAGGCGTGGCCTTTGCTCATTTGGGCATGAACCTTTTGGATGATTGGTTTGATTATTATAGCGGTTCGGGAGAAGCACGCCAACAAGTGTCATCAGAAGGTTTTCGTGGCAGAATGGTAAAATATCCCTATTTGACATCCGGTCAGGCGACGCCCCGACAATTATTGGTGGCGGTGTGCGTCTTTCTTGCGATTGCGGCCTTGATGGGAGGCATTGTGCTTTGGATTCGCGGGTGGAAAATAGCCTTATGGGCACTCGCTGCCTTGGTAATAGGTGTTTCCTATTCGGGCGGGCCTTTGAAATTGGCTTACCGAGGATTGGGCGAACTGGTGATTTTTGTCATGTTCGGTCCCTTGATGATGACAGGCATGGCCTATGCCATTACCGGCACCGTATCTTCTCAAATCATCTGGCTGTCCGTAGCGGTCGGTCTGCTGGTTACCAATATCGTGTATTCACATTCCGTATTGGATTCAATTCCCGATGCTAAAATGGGAAAAAAGACGATGGCACATCTGATGGGAGGTTTCAAAGGACAGATTTTCTTGTCTGCGCTTTTGAATACCCTGCCTTTTATCTTGGTGATTGTGGCTGTTATTTTGGGCGAATTGCATCCGGCTTTTTTGTCGGTACTGCTTGTTTTCCCCTTGGCAATCTGGTTGGTGAAGTCCTTGACGGATTTTGTCTATCAGCGTAATGAAAAGATAGAAATTCATTGGTGGATGGGACCTATGGGCGATTTTGATAAATATAGAGCGGCCGGAGTCGATTGGTTTCTGCTCCGTTGGCTCACCGCCCGCAACATCGTTCAATTCTTCTGTCTGATTGTTTGTATTGTTAATTTCATCGTAGCGTGAAGAAGTTATTTTATTTGGCACAATGGTTTTTGAGGGCACGTCTTTTTGGACGTAAAGCCCCTTTGCAGACGGTGCTGTTTATCTCGGATATCTGCAATCTTCGTTGTAAGCATTGCAGCGTGTATGAATTGAAAAATCCGCACAATATGACTTATGAGCAGGTGCGTGAGCATTTGCAGTATTCCTATGACCAGGGCTCTCGTTTCGTGGATTTTGAGGGCGGTGAGGTAACCATTTGGAAAGATGGCGAGTATCGCATCAATGATTTGATTGATTTGGCCAAGAAAATAGGTTTCTATTCCTGCACGATTACGACCAATGCCCAACTTCCTTTTCAGGGCAGCAAGGCGGACAGCATTTGGGTAAGTCTGGACGGCGTGAATTTTCATGAAGAGGTGCGCGGAAAAGGCACCTTTGCCAAATTGGAGAAGAATATCGCCGAGTGCGGTCACAAGGATTTGAGCGTCAATATGGTGGTCAATACCTTGAATTACACCGATGTGGATGCTACGCTTGAGTATGTAAAAAACAATCCTCATATCAAGTTGATTTCCATCAATTTCCATACTCCTTTTCCTGGGACGGAATATTTGGCTATACCCTTGGAAGAACGTGCGAAAATTATTGATAGGGTGATTGAATATAAGAAGAAAGGCTATCCCATTATGAATTCGATTTCGGGACTTAAGTTGATGAAAACCAATCGTTTTACCAAGCGTTGCTGGGTGACGAACTTCATCTATCCCGATGGTTCTCGCGGTCTTTGCATCGGCCACGGAACCGATAAATGTGATCAGTGCGGATTCTGTATGTCGGGAGAGATGGCCTCTGTATTCTCATTTAAGCCCGATACCATTTTTGCGGGACTGAAACTCCGTTGCTAAAAGCAAGATATTATGACCCTTTTTAGGAAATTATTTGTTTCTATTCTTTTCTTCTTTGTCGCTCTCACGGCATACGCGCAGTCGTATTCGATTCGCGGTCGCGTGTGTGAGGAACGCAAAAATACGCCGATTACGGGGGCTGTTTTGCGTTTGGGCGAAGATTACCTGTGGACGATGACCGATGCACAGGGCGGCTTTGTCTTTGAAAATGTGCAGGCGGGTCAATATGAAATAGAGATTTCCTGTTTGGGATATGTGACGATTAAAAAGCCTTTGACGCTTCAGCAAGATGTAAAAGATTTGGTTTTCAAGTTGTCCGAAAATTCTTTGGCTTTGGATGAAGTGCTTGTGACCGCCAAGCGTTCAGATGGCTTGAACACCTCCCATAATTTGGGACGAGACGCTTTGAATCACTTGCAGGTGACCAGTTTGACGGATATCTCGGCGCTTTTGCCCGGTGGCAAGACTGTTAATCCGGATTTGACGACGGCCAACGACTTTTCTTTGAGAAGTGGCGGCTCCACCATGGGAAATGCGGCATTCGGAACGGCGGTTGAGGTGGATGGAGTCCGTATCGGCAACAATGCTTCCTTTGGGGAGATGAAGGGTGTGAATACGCGCAGCGTGGCGGTGGAAAATATAGAGTCGGTCGAACTGATTACCGGCGTGCCCTCTGCCGAATATGGCGATATGAACAGTGGCGTGGTGAAGATTCATACGCGCAAAGGTTATACCCCCGTCAATATCACATTTTCCATCAATCCCCGTACCTATCAGGCATCCGCCTCCAAAGGTATTGATTTGCAAAAAGATAGGGGCATACTCAATGTGAGTGCGGAATGGGCGCGTTCTGTAAAGAAACTCGTGTCTCCTTATTCCTCTTATTCCCGCGCCGGTTTTTCTGCCGTTTATAGCAACAGCTTTAAGAAAAATCTTCGTTTTGAGGCCGGATTTACAGGGAATGTCGGCGGTATGAATGAAGAAGACGATCCAGATAGTTATAAAGGTGAATACAAGAAGGAGAGGGATAATAATTTCCGATTCAACACCTCACTGACCTGGCAGTTGAACAGACCGTGGATTACCCAGTTGAAATTTGATGCCTCTGTCAATTTCAATGACAATTACAGTCATCACCATCGTTTTATGTCGGCGGGGTCCTATCAGCCGGCCGTGCACGCCGAGCAGGAGGGATATTTCCTCGCAGATATCTTGCCCAATGAACCTTATTTTTCGGATGCTGTCAATGACTCCAAGGAGTTGGATTTGGCTGCTTCCGTCAAATATAATTGGCATAAACGCTGGGGAGATATTCGCAGCACGCTTAAAGCCGGTATCCAGTGGAAAGCCAACGGCAATGTCGGCGAGGGCGAATTTTATTTAGACCCGTCGTTGGCCGCCAACGGCTATCGTCCCCGTCCTTATCGTGATTATCCCTTTATGCACAATCTTTCCGTATATGCGGAGGAACATTTGGTCGTGCCTATCGGACAGACCCAACTTGATTTGATGGCGGGTATCCGTATGGAGAATGTTTTTATCAAAGACTCTCCGTATGAACAGAAAAGTACTTTCTCACCCCGTTTCAACGCCAAATGGAAACTCAATAAACAGTTGTCCGTGCGTGCAGGATGGGGTATTACGGAAAAATTGCCCTCTTATTTCATTCTCTATCCCAAACAGGAATACCGCGATATTCTGACTTTCGGATTTACCACAGGAAGCGGGAAGGCGCATTATCTCTACTACACCCAGCCCTATACAGTCAGTTATAATCCCGAGTTGAGGTGGCAGCGCAACAGCAATGCCGAATTGGGCGTAGAGGCGACGGTGGAGGATTTCAAATTCTCTTTGGTAGGCTTCTACAATCTGACAAAAGGCCCCTATAATTTCCTCAATGTCTATACTCCCTATTCCTATCGTATTCTGGAAAAACCGGTCGGTTATACGATGCCAAACGATCCGGAAATCAAGGTGGATACTCAAAACGGAATGGTAGAACTTCGTGAGAACGGTGGGGCTTGGACGCCAATGGCTATCAAGGTGACGGACAGGACTTTTGCCAAGACCACCCGCCAGAACAACGGTGCCGATGTGAAAAGAGTCGGTGTGGAATTGGTGGTGGATTTCCCCGAAATCAAGCCGATTCGTACCACTTTCCGCGTGGACGCCTCCTATGCCTACACCGAGTATCTCAATGAACAGTTGGCGGCTTACTATCAAAGCGATTGGTCGCATACCTATCTGCCCAACCGCTCTTATCAATATATAGGTATCTATGCCAATGGTGGAAGTTCGAGTGTCAATAATGGTAAGATTACCCATAATCTCGACGCTAATCTGACAACGATTACCCACATCCCGCAGGCCCGTCTGATTATTACTTGTCGTCTAGAAATGACGATTTTACGTCGCAGTAGAAATTTGTCTGAATATCAGGGACGTCCTTATGCGTTCACGGTGAATGAGTTAGATAACCATGCCACAGGCGGTAACATTTATGACGGTAATTCCTACACCGCCATTTATCCGGTGGCTTATATGGATTTGGACGGAAATACGCATCCTTTTACTGCTGCTCACGCCGCAGACCCTGAGTTCGAGAGTTTGATATTGAAGTCTAACAATGCTTATACCTTTGCCCAAGACGGCTATGGTTTCTATATGTCTGCCAACTTGAGTATTACCAAGGAGATTGGCGACCATGTCTCTCTCTCTTTCTTTGCCAACAATTTCACCAATGCCCGTCCTTATGTAAAATCTATGGCGACAGGAGTGGGAGCGATATTCACACCGGCATTTTATTATGGTCTAACCTGTCGATTGAAGTTTTAGAAAAGCATGAGAAAACAAATCATATACCTATTTATTTTCTTGCTGACAGGACTTTCCTGTGCGCCTTTGGATAAGGAAAATCCTTATGAGGAGCAGCTCAACGATTTCCAGCTCTCGGTGAAAATGCCGGTGGGGTTTGAAAATCACAGCGTTGCAGGTTTTGAAATGCTGATTGAAGAAATGAATACCGGAAGCAGTTATCGTACGATGACCGATGACAAGGGAAGTGTTTCTATGCGTCTGCCGGGCGGTCTTTATCGTGTAACGGTCAATGGCAAGGTGTTTACAGATGTCTTCAACGGGACTGCCGATAAATTGCCCCTGACAAGCGCGGGGATTCAGATGAATCTTCCTCTGGTCCATTCCAAGGCGGGTATGATTGTGATTAAGGAGTTGTATAATGGTGGTTGTAAAAAAGCGCCGATCGAGGGTGATTATCAGTCTGACCAATATATGATACTGCACAACAACGATTATCAGGTTCAGTATCTGGATAGTTTGTGTATCGGTTCGTTGTCTCCGTTTAATGCGACGGGTGCCAATTATTTTGTCAGCAAAGACCCCGAGACCGGTGAGAGCATCTTCCCTGATTTTCTGCCTGTTGCCCAAGCCGTATGGCAGATTGGCGGTGATGGGGACGATTTCCCTTTGCAACCTGGAGAGGATGCTGTGATTTGTTTCCGAGGAGCTATTGACCATACCATTCAATACCCTCTGTCTGTCAATCTGAATAAAGAAGGGTATTTTGTTTGTTACGATATAGCCCAATTCGACAATACTTTGTATCATCCCGCTCCCGGAGATAAAATTTCTTCCGATAGAATCATCAGCGTGCTGATTAAAACCGGTAGGGGAAGCGCTTATACCTTGTCTGTCTCGTCACCGGCGGTGTTGATATGGAAGTCTAAAGGCATAGCGATGGGTGATTTTGTGCAAGTTCCCGATAATCTGACCTTTGTTCCAGGCAGTACCGACAAGGTGGTAAAAGTGCCTTACGATTGGGCCTACGACGCACTTGAGGTCTTCAATGCCCAGTCTTCTATCAACAGCAAACGCTTCCCTCCTGCATTAGATGCTTCTTATGTGCTTCAAACCGATGCCTTCCTTGGACGAAGCCTGATGCGTTATGTCGATGAGGAAGAATCAGCCAAAGCCGGTTATGAGGTCTTGAAGGATAGCAACAACTCCGGCAAGGATTTTTATGAAAGCGAAAAACAGTCATTACATGAATAAGAGCAGACGCATATTTTGGGTATGTAGCCTTCTCCTTGTGAGTATGGCTGTATCGGCAACCACCCCTTATGAGAGGATTCGGAGAGCCAATGATTGGAATGTTTCGGAAAATATCGCCGGTGTTCGTCAAGATAGTCTTTCCGTATCTTATGCCGAGTTGTCAGGCGGATATATAGGAGGGGATTTTAGGGAGAGTTATCAAGCAAAGCAGTCTTGGAATGTAGGTGCCTCCACCGCCAGCATTACCCATTTGCAAAAGATGTCTTTGGTGGGATCTTTCTCGTTCAGGCAGACCGAACACTATGATATGTGCGGCTCTATGTTCATCCAACCGGGTTTCTTCCCCGTGGATGTGATGGAGTTTACTCCGGGGCGTAAAAGTTTGCAGGAGTATGCTTTTGACGGAGGCATTGCCTATGATGTGAACGATACTTGGCGCATCGGCGCCCAGGTGGATTTTGTCTCTGCCAATATGGCCAAACGAAAAGATCTGCGACACACCAATTGGCGGCTAAATTTGAGTGCCAAACCTTCTGTGATGTATCATAAGGGTGATTTTGCTTTTGGTGCCAGCTATATTTTTGAAAAGAACAGCGAGTCGGTCGAAGCCGAGCAGGTGGGCGTATCTGCCTCTTCCTACTATGCTTTTCTGAATAAGGGACTTTATTATGGTATCTATTCCGTGTGGGGTGGCAGCGGTCTGCATTTGGACGAAGCCGGTGTCAATAGTTTCCCGGTCAATGAGCTTCTTCACGGAGCAGCCTTGCAGATGCAGTATAAAGGATTTTTTGCTCAATTTGCGTACCGTCACAAAGATGGCGTGGTGGGCGAAAAAGACAGGGTGTGGTTCCGTTATCCCGCGCATCGTTTCGATTTGATGCTGGCCTATCAGCAGAAAGGGCATTTTGCTCATTTGGATATGGGGGTTGAGCGCCTGCGCCTTTTTGAGACCATTTTGGAAAGTATCTCGGCCAATGGCGTGACCACGACCACCGAATATGGGCAAAATCGTATTCTCACGCAAGCCAACTACCGAATTGCTCCGTCCTACGAGTATATTTCTTCGCAGTGGGAATTGTTGACAATGGCAGAATATAAGATAAAAGAAGGTTTATCCTCTCAAATTTATCCTTATCTTTACCACCAGACTTTGAGTACATGGAATGTTTTTGTCAAAGGAACCGGCCATGTGTCGGCTTTTGATGTGGAACTGGGCTTGGGAGCCGCCGGTGGCAATGTGGTGGAAGATCAGAACATTTTGGAGCACAATATGACAGTGCTTTCCAAACCGTATCGTCATAAAGAGTGGTATCAGTGGGATATGGAGTACCAAACGGCGCTTCGCCTGAATGCCGAATTGTCTTTGCGTTACAATTTTTGGAAAGGACTCTATGTAGAGATTAACGCTGCGTGTCTCTATGGACTTGGTTTGAAACAGATTACAAGTCCGATACGATACCAGGTCGGACTGAAGACAGGATACAATTTTTAATTTTTATATAAAATGAAGACTTTAACTAAATTTTTTGCAATGGCCGCTATCGCGGTATTTGCATTGGCAGCTTGCCAAAAAGGTGATTGTGGATGTGAAGATGACGGTACCCTTAAATATGGTGGCGTGACTTATCGCATCAAAACATTCTCTAACGGTGCAACTTGGATGGTAGATAACCTTTGCTATGTTCCCGAAGGAAAAACCGTTTCTTCCAATCCTGCCGATTCTTCAGGTTTGTGGTATCCCTATGTAATTGAGAATGCTGCGGCAAAAGTTCTTACCGACGCTGCTTCTGTTCAGAAATACGGTTTGCTCTATGACTATGCTACTATTTTTGGCGTAGAGGAAGTAACGGAGGCCAACTTCAAAACTTTCGAAGGCGTTCAGGGTATTTGTCCTGCCGGCTGGCATATTCCTACCCGTGCCGATTATTTGGCACTTTGTGGTATTACGACCAAAGCGGATGGTGAAACTACTGCGCCTGTTGTAGAAACAGCTGAATTTTATGATTCTGTGAATCAAGGAGGTAGCCTCAAGATTGCTCAGGAGAAAGGCTTTAATTTCGTTCCTGCCGGTTACGTGAGTGTAACGACTCCCGCCAATAAGAAGAAAGGTTCCTATCTGGTAGCTGCCATTAAAGATACTGCCAACGAGGTGGACGCTACCTGGACTGGCGCTCCTTCTATGACTTATTACATGGCATCTACTCCTTATAAGGTGAATTCTACCAGCGGTAATATCCAGTTCTTTGGTATGATGACCACTTTTACAGCTGCCACCAAATCTTATGGCAAGTTGAGCTTGGCTTATTCAAATTACCTCTCCGGTATGTCGCTTCGTTGCGTGAAGAATGCTAATTAACGAGTAATTTTGATTACCTTTGCGGGTTATTATGACTGTAAAGGATTTTAGACAACTCTTTCCGATTTTGAATCGGCAGATATACGGGAGAAATCTCGTGTATTTTGACAATGCGGCGACCTCACAGCGTCCGCAGTCAGTTGTCGAAAAATTCACCGAATTGTCATTGTATAGCAACGCCAATATCTATCGTGCGGTGCATACCTTGGCAACGGAGGCAACAGAATATTATGAAAAGGCGCGAGAAGCATCCCGCGCCTTTATCAATGCCTCGTCGCGAGAGGAAATTATCTTTACCTCGGGCTGTACGGCGGCCATCAATTTGGTAGCATACAGTTTTGGTGAGGCCTTTGTGGGTGAGGGAGACGAAATTATCGTTTGTGAAGCGGAACACCATTCCAATATGGTACCTTGGCAGGCACTGTGCCAACGCAAGAAAGCGCATTTGCGTATTTTGCCCATTGATGATAAAGGACATTTGGATTTGCAGACCCTATCTGCTTTGCTTGCACAGGGCGGTTCTCGCGTCAAATTGTTGGCGCTGGCTCACATATCCAATATCTTGGGTTTGGTGAATCCTGTGGAAGAGGTGATTGCGCTTTGCCATGCTGCCGGCGTTCCCGTACTGCTCGATGGCGCCCAGGGTATTGTACATGAAAAGGTGGATGTGAGGGCGTTGGATTGCGATTTTTATGCGTATTCGGGCCATAAAATTTATGCGGCCACGGGTACGGGAGTCCTCTATGGAAAGAAAGAGTGGCTGGAGAAGATGCCGCCTTTCCTTTATGGAGGCGAAATGGTGGAGACGGTCAATTTACAGGAGGCGACCTATGCTCCACTTCCTTTGAAGTTTGAGGCGGGTACGGGTAATTTTGCTGCGGTGGCGACTTTACCCCAGGCGTACGAAGTGGCCTTGTCGGCGCGTACCCCTGAAATGGAGGCTGCTTTTGCGGCTCTTTGTCAGTATGTAGAAAGCGCCCTGCTTTCTCGCACCGATGTGCGTTTGTATGGCGTCGCGGATGAAAAATATAAACGCTGTGGCGTGTTTTCCTTTACGGTTGAGGGCGTACACCACGAGGATTTGGCCCATTTGCTGGACAAGATGGGTGTGGCGGTTAGAAGCGGGCAGATGTGTGCCGAGCCGGCCGTGAGACATTTTGGCGTGCAAGGCATGGTGCGTGTCTCTTTGGCCCCCTATAATACGATAGAAGAGGCACAGTATTTTATGTCAGCCTTGGACAAGGCTGTAAATATGCTACGATAGAAAGAATAGGTTTTTGAAAATGACGATACAAGAGGTTCAGGAACAGATAATAGAGGATTTTTCTGCTTACGATGAGTGGCTCGATAAATACGAGTATCTTATCGAATTGGGTAAAAATCTGACGCCCTTTGCAGAGGAATTGAAGACGGATGAGCGACTGATTAAAGGTTGTCAGTCCCGCGTGTGGTTGGATGCCAAGTTGCAAGACGGAAAAATTGTATTTTCCGCGGATAGCGATGCCATCATTACCAAAGGGATTATTTCTATGCTGATTTCGGTTTATTCCGGACGTACTGCAGACGAAATCTTGTCTTCCGATGATACTTTCATTGATCGCATCGGTTTGCGTGAAAACCTCTCTCCTACCCGTCAGAATGGTTTGTTGTCCATGTTGGACACCATTCGTTCCTTGGCAAAACAAGAAGGACTGAAGTAAGATGAATTTGGAAAGAGATATAGTTTTGGCGCTCAGGACGGTGTACGATCCTGAAATTCCGGTCAATGTGTATGATTTAGGTTTGATTTATGAGATTAGAGTCAATTCCGACCAGACCGTGTATGTAAAAATGACCTTGACGGCTCCGAATTGTCCTTTGGCGGACGAGTTGGTCGCCCAAGTGAAAGAGGCGGTGGAAGATGTGCCGGGCGTAGTGAGCGCCGAAATTGATTTGGTTTTTGAACCGGTGTGGGACAAAAGCCGTTTGAGTGAAGAGGCGAAATTGGCCTTGGGGATGGATGAGGACTGATTTTCTTTATCTGTCTTTGGGGAGCAATCAAGGCGCACGCGAACAGCACATTTGCGACGCCTTGGCGCTGCTTGAAAAGAAATTTGGTGTGCCTTGCCGCGCGTGTTCCGCTATGCTGGAGACCCGGCCATGGGGGAATTGGGGTGAAAACCCCATCGCGCAAGAGGATGCTTGCGCCTCCCGCCCGTGCGTTGAGAATTTTATCAATGTGGCGGTGTGTTTTGAAGTGTTGCAGGAGGCCTTTACGCCCCATCAGATTCTTGCCATTTGCAAGCAGGTGGAGTCGGAGCTCGGGCGTGTTGAAAAGATTGAATATGATGTGAACGGGGAGCGGGTGTATCATTCCCGTCCCATCGATATAGATATTTTGCTGTGGGGCGATTTGCTTTTGGATACGTCCGATTTGAAAATCCCTCACCCGCTTATGTGGGAGCGCGATTTTGTCCTGACTCCCTTGGCTGAAATAGCCGATGAAACATTGAATTTGAAAATTATAAATAATAGAAAATTATGACACAGGAAGAACTTTTCAAAGTATTGGTCGCTCACTGTAAGGAGTATGGATTTATTTTCCCGTCCAGCGAGATTTATGACGGCCTCGGAGCGGTTTATGACTATGGTCAGATGGGCTCTGAATTGAAGAACAATATCAAAAATTATTGGTGGGCTGCCATGACGCGCTTGAACACCAATATCGTAGGTATCGATTCATGTATTTTCATGCATCCTCGTATTTGGGAGGCCTCCGGTCACGTGGGCGCATTCAACGATCCTTTGATTGATAACAAAGATTCAAAGAAACGTTATCGTGCCGACGTGTTGATCGAGGACTATATTGCCAAATTAGAAGAGAAAAATAACAAGGAAGTAGAGAAAGGTCGTCGCAAATTCGGTGAGTCTTTCGATGAGGAAAAATTCCGTCAGACCAACCCCAACTGTGTTCGCAACAACGAGAAAATGGAGCAGGTGCGTAAGCGTATGGCGGATGCGCTCAATGCCAATGACCTCAAAGAGTTGCGTCAGATTATTATTGATTGTGAGATTTCCTGCCCGATTTCAGGTACGAAAAACTGGACGGATGTGCGTCAGTTCAACTTGATGTTTGCAACCCAGATGGGTTCTGTGGATGGAGAGGCGAATACCATTTATCTGCGTCCTGAAACAGCCCAGGGTATTTTTGTGAACTACCTCAATGTGCAGAAGACCGGCCGCATGAAGATTCCTTTCGGTATTGCGCAGATTGGTAAGGCCTTCCGTAACGAAATCGTGGCTCGTCAGTTTATTTTCCGTATGCGTGAGTTTGAGCAGATGGAAATGCAGTTCTTCATCAAACCCGGTACCGAGTTGGATTGGTTTGCCAAATGGAAAGAAAATCGTATGGCTTGGCACGTGAATTTGGGTATGGGTGCCGAAAATTATCGTTTCCACGACCACGACAAATTGGCTCACTACGCCAATGCTGCTACCGATATCGAGTTTAATTTCCCCTTCGGGTTCAAAGAGTTGGAGGGTATTCACTCACGTACAGACTTCGACTTGGGTAACCACCAGAAATTCTCCGGTAAGAAAATTCAATATTTCGACCCCGAAAGTGGTGAAAATTATACGCCTTATGTGGTGGAGACTTCCATCGGTGTGGACCGTATGGTCTTGGCTGTACTTTCACATGCTTTGCGTGAAGAGACCTTGGAAAATGGCGAGACTCGCGTCGTAATGGCAATTCCGGCTCCTTTGGCACCGGTGAAAGTGGCGGTTCTTCCTTTGGTGAAGAAAGATGGCCTTCCCGAGGTGGCACAGAAAATCATGAACATGTTGAAGTTTGATTTCAACTGCCAGTACGACGAGAAAGATTCTATCGGCAAACGCTACCGTCGTCAGGATGCCATTGGTACGCCTTTCTGCGTAACCATTGACCACGACACGTTGGAAGATGGCGCTGTGACCGTGCGCTACCGCGACACCATGACCCAGGAGCGCGTGAAGATTGAGGACCTCCCCGCCTTGATTCACAAGGAAGTCGACCTCAGCGTCCTCCTCCGCAATTTGTAGAAATTTACCCCCACAGAGGAAACTCTGTCCCCGCATAAACTTACCCCGCAGAGGTCAAGGCCGTACGCCTCCCCTGCGGGGTAGTGTTTTTTTAATTATTGTGCGGATGCTCTGTCTGTCCGCTGTCTCCAAGAATAAAACAACTCTTAATTAGCGTGGTCTGGAAGCCAAGCGTGAGCCAGGCTTCCTAGACCATGCGTTTTGCGGCATTCCGCTCGCGCCCGGCGCGAGCCTCATGGCTTCAAAGCCCCAATCGGCACAACAAATACTCCATCTTCTGTCTGATAAGCATAGTCACCGACACCGGTAATCACCATCTTGAACGAAGGATGCCTCATCTTCTCAGTGTCAATTTTCCTGGAAAGTTCATTGAGATTTTTGATGCCTTCGTTGATA
>JAEIGA010008946.1_pt1 | contig 15145 bp, 10 predicted proteins | sample 9270691 | NCBI WGS metagenome assembly JAEIGA01 (sample SAMN17057246, study PRJNA624740) | gut metagenome | biome: biome; isolation source: fecal sample | host: Bos grunniens | place: China: Xizang | collected 2019
AAGAAGCTCCTTTTGAATTTGCCCCTGAACGCTTCTCCTCAACTCGCGCATTGAATCTTCTTCGGAGTTTTGCTCCTCATCATTTTCGTCTGCATCAAGATCTGCGGCAGAATCATCGGCAGGATCATCTTCGAGCTCCATATTCTCGACGCCAGGCGCTTGTGACGAAACACGAAACATATTATCGCCTATCTGAGCAACCATTGACTCATCAAGAACAACAGCACCATCGATAGGTTCGCCATTGACAAACGTACCATTGAGACTGTTTAAATCTTCAAGGACAACGCCACTCTCCCTAACCGTGATAACAGCGTGGCGCTCACTTACAGCCGGACTATCAAACCTAATACGACATGACGCTGCGCGACCTATAATCCATGAACCTTCGGCAAGCTCACACGTTTGGCGCTGTCCATCTACAAGTGTTGTCAGATAATACATTTTCGTACCCCAAATAAATTAGCGCGTCTTACGCCCAACGGGATTTCTCAAACGGTTAAGCTCTGTAATCTGCTCGCGAATTTTGTCAAATTCGACAACAGGAAGCTTACCTTCAGTCTCTGTATCGTTCTTGTTGCGCAGGGTAAGAACCAAGCGGCCTTTAATCTGCTCAGCAAAAGCGAGCATCTCGGCCTCGCGGGGCGTAACAAGCAAAGTGACGGTGGAATACCCAGAGGAAGTTGTTGCCCCTAAATTACGAGAACGAGACTTCGCTGTCTCATCGCCTACAGCCAGTACTGTAACCTTTTGCAGAATAGTACATGTCGCTGGATCGCCACGCTTATTGCGGCCTTCGTCACTTGGGAATGTAAAAGTACCAATTACATCAACTTGATCGCCGGCACGTACCATTCCAGACACAGAAGCCGAGCCGGTGACATTTATCGACATAGCCCTATAACCAGATTCTACATCGGCCGAAAGACTCTTGCCTCTAACGGCTCCCTCAATGTCTGTCCAACGAATTGGGATGCCAGCTTCAACATGCGACACAAGCGTCCTACCCACTATATCAGACATATTTTCACGCGTGATAACATACCCCTCGTTACCAAGACGAAATGTATTGCACACTTTCAAATCTTCTCGCGTAATAACACTGCCGGAAGTCTTTGCGGCAACAAAACATAGCGCCTCCATCTCTCCGTACTTGCGTTTCAATGCGCGCTCTCTGTCGCGAAACTCACCCTGCTTGCCGCTGATATACGCACTTGTAAGCAACGCTGCAATCAAGCCAGCTATCAAACTTGCTATTAATACGAACTGACGTTTCATATTAGAACAACCCCTTTACTTTTCCTGTCTCAACATCGACATCTACTCTGCGATACGCAGGAGACGCGCTCGTTCCCGGCATCAGTTTAATTTCGCCGGCGACAGGCACAAGCAATCCCGCTCCGGCATAAACCAAAATATCCTTAACTGGAAGCCTCCAGCCTTTTGGCCTGCCAAGAAGTTTCGGGTCATGTGAGAGCGAATACTGCGTCTTGGCAATGCATATAGGAAGCTGAGCCGTCTCGGGATTGGATTGATATGCCTTGAGCTTCTCAAATGCAAGAGGCTCAAAATCAACTCCGTCACCGCCGTAAACTTCTTTAACCTGCTTTTCGATTCTGTCCTTTATTGGCTCGGACAAATCGCACAAATAAGCAAAATCATTCGGTTCATCGCACGCTTCAATAACCTTACGAGCAAGCTCTTCAGCGCCCTCACCGCCCTTTAGCCAATGATCTGAAACTGCAAACCTTGCGCCGGCCGATTCAGCGACACGCCTTACAAGATCGCGCTCTGCCTGCGTATCTGTATAGAAAGCATTCAAGCACACAACAGGCTGAACTCCGCTTCGGCGAATAATGTCAATATGCGCAAGAAGGTTCTCGCAACCCTTCTCAAGCAACTCGAGATTTTCGCTCGTATATACAGGGTCAAGCGGAAGCCCCGCCTTAACCTGCGGCGCACCTCCGTGGGCTTTAAGCGCACGAACCGTTGCGACAAGAACGACAGCATCAGGCTTAAGCCCTGAGCAGCGACACTTAATATTCCAGAACTTTTCAAAGCCCATGTCGCTCGCAAAACCGCTTTCAGTCACCACATAATCGCCGAGCGCGCAGGCCAATCTGTCGGCAACAACCGAATTCTGGCCAATCGCAATATTTGCAAAAGGACCTGCATGAACAAACATCGGCTGGCCTTCAATAGATTGCATCATCGTTGGCTTGATGGCATTAACCAAGAGCGCACACATAGCTCCGTCGACCTCGAGATCGGCCGTAGTAACCGGAGCGCCCGACTTTGAATAGGCTACAATAATCTTGGAAAGCCTCTTGCGCAAATCAGCCAAATCCGAACTCATAGCAAGAATCGCCATAACCTCAGAAGCAACCGTAATATAAAATCCGCTGTTGCACTCAAAGCCATCAAGCTTCCCGCCATGGCCAATTGTTATATTGCGAAGGCCCTGCGCACAAAAATCCATCGCCCAGCGGAACTGAATACGCTCAGGATCAATATCAAGACGCTTAAGCCCACGCTCTGCAAGCCACGCATCATCGTGATTGCGCTCATGCTGCATTCGCGAATTGAGAGCAACCATAGCCAAGTTGTTCGCGTTTGTAATCGCATCTACATCGCCGGTCAATCCCAACGAAAGCGACGTAAGCGGAACGACTTGAGCCAAACCGCCACCGGCAGCACTTCCCTTGATGTTAAAAGTAGGGCCGCCAGAAGGCTGACGAACGCATCCAATCACTTTCTTACCAAGCCTACCAAGCCCCTGCACCAACCCAAGAGTCGTGGTGGTTTTACCTTCGCCAAGCGCAGTAGGCGTAATAGCCGTAACATCGATATACTTTCCCTTGCGACCGGCGTTAACGCGCTTAAGCACCTTTGTGACATCAATCTTGGCTAAAACATCACCATAAGGAGTCCATTCATCTTCTTTAAGACCAAGCTCCTTGGCCAAGTCAGATGCTTTGCGCATATTCTCTTCGGCAGCTTCCGCAATCTGCCAATCTTTCATTTTTGTGGGATCTAATTTCATAACACTTATTATATCATTTAGTTGGTAAGCCGACCACAGTTGCAGGAGGATAAACCGCGCATGCCTTGCGTGTTTCTTCCGTAAGAGGAACCGACCAATCGGCAAATACGGCACCTATATCCGCTCCTGCCGCAGCAGAGAGTTCCTTTGCTAAAATCTGCCACTTTTCGCTATCATTACGAGGACGATTGAAGTCCTTGCGCAAGTACCTGGAAAACACCTTCTTGTATAAGTCCCAACCGTATGCCTCCTTAATGCGAACGAACATTTCAAGAGCAAGGAAGGGATTGGTTTTCATTTCGCTAAACGGCTTGCCTCGCGACACCCAATCGTCAACATATCTCTTGGCATGGGTAGTGCTAGAATGGAACACATCGTCACGAATATTCTTACCAACAACAGTTTCAATGGTATGGAGAGTAAAAAGATTTACAGTAACCTCGACCATGCCATCGGGCGTCCAGTCGTAATTTTGATGATTATGACCGACCTCATGATAACAACCCCACGCCCCGCCCGCTTCAAGGCGCGCGCGATCAAGCGCCCAGTCAATACGATTTGAGAATTCAATATGAGTCATAATAGGATAGCCTGCATGCATAAAGCCAGCCATCAACTGAACGTCGCTACATATCCTCTCCGGCGACTTGCGCTCCTTCCACTGGGCCAATTCCTGCGAAGAAGCAAGAATTTTATCCCAATGTTCCGCCATCCAGACCGGATCGTCAACTTTTTTTAGCGACACTGTTTCAGCTGTAATTATAATGTCTTTCGCCTGAATCTCACCGTAAGGAGCTCCAGTCTGGCGGCACTCGCGTTCGAACGACTCTTTAGTGTCGCGTCCAAGGCGGAACCACGGAGCCATAACGCCGCCGGAGAGTTTTACAGAAACAACTCCAGCCAAATCTTTCTTTCCTTCGGGCACTACAATATAAACAAGACCGCCAAAGGGATTATACACAATAGTTTTTTCTTTGACCAAAGGCACCTCGCACGTTACATACGGAGCGCGATGCCATGCGGGCTTGTTGCACAAAGTGCCTACAGTTGTGCCAATACGCACCCTAAGCCCCTTATCCAACGCTTCCTTAGGAAGTTCAACAGTCACGCCCTCACCAGCTACTGCATATACGCCTGTTGAATGCCAGCGAGGCACCGAAAGATTAATGTCGACTGTCTTTTCTATGCGCGGCGTACCTTCCTTTACCGCCCCAGGGTATGTAGAGGCGCTCTTCTCGGCACGAACCGGCTTTTCGGGATCGGCGAGCCAAGCATTTTTTCTCACAAGGATGGCAAACCTCGCAAGAGCTTCATTTTCTCCAAGCGGTTTTGTGTGCGTTGGAACTTTATCGGCATCTGGATGATTAGTCAACTCTTTGATTTTATCATGTAAATCAGGACGCATTGAACTTGGAAGCGATTCTATAAGATTGGAAAGAGTACCCATAGCCTGCACACGAGTCTCCTTCGCCATTTTGACATAATCTCGCATATGCGGTATTGCATCGTTAACAGTAAGCCCGGGCTTCGGCGAGCGCACGACTGGATATGTGCCGTTAATGGCGCTAACATATCCCGCACACATCATAACACCCATTTCAGCGCCCACAAAATTGTCGGGGAAGGTGTCGGCAAAACTTTCATGGGAAATTTGCTGACTATGAACCCAGCCTAAATTGGCATTAACAAGCCCTACTCCGTTTTTAACAAGCTGAAGAATTTTAGGAGCCTCGCTCTTTGGCATTCCAAAGGCGACTAAAAGATCAATATCAGAAACCTCATCTACCGAAGAAACAAGCTTAACGCTCGCATAGCCGATTTTCTTCAAGGAATCAAACACTTGCCGGTTGCGTAAAACGGCAATTCGCGGTTCGTTTTTTCCTTTAACCGTCCATGCGACGGCGTTCTTCATAAACCTGCTTGTCTGCGGATGCTGCTCACCAATCAAATATCCCGGGTGGGCAATATAAATAGCGCGGCCAGCACCATAAAACGCACCCGCCGCGACCACTCCATCAGAACCATCTGCACTACGGCATAATGCAATAGGAAATGAATTGCCTCCCTCGACGACATACAACCCAAGTACTGCACCAGCACGAGGCGGCAATTCCGTAACACCATTAAGAAGCTCGTTGTACGCGTTGATGATATCTTTTGGACCTGCACCGAAAACAGATAAGTTAAATAAGACGCTGCAAGCGATGGCAAATAATTTCTTCATATGCCCGTGCCTTTCTTTTAATCTAATTTTTTACGCCCAAAACTTCGCGCGCTGCGGCAATAGCCTCCGCACTTGGCACGCAAACATTTGCAAGGGTATAATCAAGCCCCAACGCATTCCATTTTGGAACACCAAAATCATGATACGGCAACACCTCAACTTTTTCTACATTGCCAAGTGTTGAAATAAATTCTCTTGTCGCTTCAAGATCTTCTGGTTGATCGGTAAGCCCCGGCACTATTACTCGCCTAATCCAAACTTTAATGCCGCGTTCGGCAAGATAACGAGCACAATCAAGAACAGGTGCATTATCGACGCCTGTTAATCTTTTATGAAGTTTGGGGTCAAATGCCTTAATGTCGAGAAGCACGGTATCGGAACTTTCAAGGAGAGACAGCATAGCCCTGTCGGCACGCGAAAAAACCGCCGCCGAAGTATCAAGACAGGTCGTAGCTCCAAGCGCATGAATTTTCCCAAACAGCTCCGCTCCAAAAGCGGCTTGCATCATTGGCTCACCGCCGGAAAGCGTGATACCTCCCTTTTCTCCCCAATATTCTCGATAACGCAAGGCCTTGCGGACAACATCATCGGCCGTCACCTCGTGACGCGGGGGAGTCGCCCATGTATCTGGATTGTGACAATATGCGCAGCGGCAAACGCAACCGTGCATAAACACCACGAACCTGACGCCAGGTCCGTCAGCTGCACCAAAGGACTCAAAGGAATGTACCCTGCCGATTATCATAATCTTTTATGGCAAGTGCGGCGGATAACATCCATTTGCTGCTCACGCGTTAGATCAATAAACTTAACGGCATAGCCACTGACGCGAATTGTGAAATTCGCATATTCTGGCTTTTCTGGATGCTCCATTGCATCGATAAGTTTATCCGTGCCGAACACATTAACATTGAGATGGTGCGCGCCACGCGAGAAATAACCATCAAGCACAGAAACAAGCGTGCCGACGCGCGCCTCAGGATCATTGCCCAACGCCGAGGGGTGGATTGTCTGCGTGTTTGATATTCCATCAAGAGCATACTCGTATGGTATCTTCGCTACCGAATTAAGCGAAGCAAGAAGCCCATTTTGCTCAGCACCGTAAGCTGGGTTGGCACCAGGCGCAAACGGTTCTCCAGCCTTACGACCGTCGGGCATTGACCCAGTGGCCTTTCCGTACACAACATTTGATGTTATAGTCAAAATTGATGTTGTCGGCTCAGCGTTGCGATATGTATGATGACTCTTTATCTTACGCATGAATTCAGTAAGCAGCCAATCAGCAATCTCATCGGCACGATCATCGTCATTGCCAAAACGCGGGAAGTCACCCTCTGTCTCATAATCGACAGCAAGGCCCGTCTCATCACGAATGACGCGAACCTTGGCGTATTTTACTGCCGAAAGAGAATCTACAGCATGAGAGAATCCGGCTATTCCCGTTGCAAACGAACGACGCACATCCGTATCAATGAGAGCCATCTGCGCAGCCTCGTAATAATAACGATCATGCATAAAATGAATAAGGTTAAGCGTATGGACATAGAGCCCGGCAAGCCAGTCCATCATCTGCTCATAAGAATGGATGAGCTCGCCATATTCAAGATATTCAGATTTAATCGGGCGGAACTCAGGACCTACCTGCACACGTGTTTTTTCATCAACGCCGCCGTTAATTGCGTAAAGAAGACACTTTGCAAGATTTGCGCGCGCACCGAAGAACTGCATCTCCTTACCAGTCTGTGTCGCCGAAACGCAGCAGCAAATGGCATAGTCATCATTCCAAACACGACGCATCACTTCGTCGTTTTCATACTGCACGCTACTTGTATCGATAGACACTTTAGCCGCATAATCCTTAAAGTGCTTCGGCAGACGCGGAGAATAAAGAACTGTCAAATTAGGCTCTGGCGAAAGCCCCATGGTCTCAAGCGTATGAAGTATGCGGAAATCAGTCTTTGTTACCATAGAGCGCCCGTCTCCACACATACCGCCGAGATTGATTGTCGCCCATACGGGATCGCCGCTGAACAACTCGTTATAACTCGGCACACGGGCAAATTTAACCATGCGGAACTTCATGATGAGATGGTCAATAAGTTCCTGCGCTTCTGTTTCAGTGATAAGGCCGCGCTTTATGTCTCGCTCAATATAAATGTCAAGGAATGTTGAAACACGTCCAATTGACATCGCTGCGCCATTCTGCGTCTTGATCGCGGCGAGATAACCGAAATACATCCATTGCACTGCCTCACGGGCATTTGCCGCGGGACGCGAAATGTCAAACCCATACGAGCGCGCCATTTCTTTCATCGCCTTAAGCGAACGAATCTGATCGGTCACCTCCTCGCGGCCGCGAATAACATCCTCAGGCATAGAGCCGACACCAACCATCGGAAGATCATGCTCCTTCGCCGCTATAAGACAGTCAATTCCATAAAGTGCGACGCGGCGATAATCACCGACAATTCTTCCGCGGCCATACGTATCGGGAAGACCGGTGATGATTTTGTTCTTGCGCGCAAGACGCATCTCGGGGGTATATGCGTCGAAAACACCCTGATTATGAGTCTTGTGAAAATCTGTAAATATGCGGTGCAGTTCAGCATTAGGCGTATAGCCGTATGTAGTCAACGCCTCCTCAGCCATCTTTATGCTGCCGTAAGGCATGAACGCGCGCTTAAGCGGCTTATCTGTCTGAAGACCAACCACCTTCTCAAGATCCTTATCGAGATATCCCGGCGCATGCGACGTAATAGACGAGACGACATCGGTATCCATATCAAGCACGCCGCCCTTGGCACGCTCCTGCTTTTGAAGAACCTGCAGCTTCGACCACAGTTCGTCAGTGGCTGGTGTTGAATCGGCGAGAAACGACGCATCCCCCTCGTATGGGGTGTAATTCATTCTAATAAATACGGCAGTATCAATATCTTTCTGCCAGCGTCCTCCAACAAACCCTTCCCACGCAGATTTCATCAAATCGCTAATTTCCATAGCACTTCTCCCTTCTGTTTGTAACCGTACTACTTTTCTCCGGTCAACCCCTGCTGGCGCAACAATGCCTCTGCAGTAGGTTTTCTTCCTCTAAAATCTACAAAAACATCGTATGCGCTCTTGGAGCCACCAAGACCATACAACGTCTCTCTTAAACGCCGCCCGTTCTTTTGCACGGCTGCGTCATCATTTAATCCATCGTCCTCAAAAGCGCCGAACGCATCTGCGCTCATCACCTCGGACCACTTGTAGCTGTAATACCCCGCGCTGTAACCGCCACTAAATATGTGCGTGAATGCGCAAAGGAATTTATCGTCTTCAATCATCGGCATACCGAAATGAGAAAAGACTTGTTTCTTTACTTCGTTGCTTTCAACCTTGGTCGTAGCTGAATAAAGATCAAAATCAGTTTTTCCAAGAGCAAGCTGCCGACGACAGAAATTCGCAGCGCGGAAGTTCTTCGCCGCGACAACCTTGTCCTTGAGATCCTGCGGTACTACAATACCTGTACGGTCGTCGAGACACCAATTCTCCATAAACTGGCTGGCAACTTCGACAGCATCCCATTCGACCAGATTAATTCCCGCGGCATCCTCCTCGCCGATACGCGTTAAAACACACTGCATAGCATGCCCAAACTCGTGGAAAAGAGTTTCTACTTGCGGGAACGGAAGATAGCATTTCCCATCAGCTTCAGGCTGAGGAAGATTCAAAACAATCAACGAAAGCGGCTTGACGCCAAGTCGGTCATTGCGATTGGCAAATTCATTCATCCATGCCCCGCCGCGCTTCAGTCCATTGCGCACATACGGATCAAGATAAAAATGCGCTATCACTACACCATTTTCCTTAACAGCAAAAAAGCGCACGTCCGGATGCCAAACGCTTGGTTTGTCTTCTCCGGTAAGCTCAACCACTTCAACGCCAAAAAGGAAATCGGCCATTGTAAAAAGCCCCTTAAGCGCTTCGTCAAATTCGAAATACTTCTTAAGTTCCTCTTCACTGTAGGAATATGTTCTTTCGCGCAAACGCTCGGCAAGAAATGCTACGTCCCACGGCTCAATCCTCGAGCCTTGCCCAAGAAGTTCCCCTGCAAGAGCCTCCAACTCCGCATTCTCGCGCTCTGCTATCGCAACGGTGGCCTCATCAAGTTCTTTATACATTGCGTAGACAGCATCGACCGAAGGCGCGCACTTGCTGTCGACTGAAAGTTCTGCATAATTTGAAAAGCCCAGCAACTGAGCCTGCTCGCGCTTAAGATCAAGAATTTTATCTACACGCGGAGCATTCTCTGGAGCTCTCGTGGAGCGCGCGCGATACAACACCTCGCGCACTTCACGATCTTCGCAGTTTTTCATAGTCAATGGATAATTGGCGTCATCAATCGTATAAGACCTGCCGTCCTTCTCGTACTTAAATGCACTAGTCGCATCGAGCACGGCATTGAAAAACTCCATTGACAATTTTGCTACTTCGGCATTAACCTCGTTGAATCTGTCTTTTGCCGAACCGGTAAGCGCAACACCTGCGTGTTCAGCGCTCTTGACCATATCCTCAAGAATTCTCTTGCGGACAGGACCGTTGCCACCATTGAAATCACCTTTCTCGAGAAGCGATTTAGCAGCGGAGTAAAGTTCTGCAGACTGACCTATGCGCAAGGAAAACGCAACGATATCGGGCTGAAAACGCTCCTGCGTTTCGCGCCACGCGGCCGTATTCATCACCGAGGCAATATGCGAAAGCATTTTCCACATATGCATAGGCTCGCGCGTTGCATCGTCTATCTTCCAGACCAAATCTTCAAAAGTTACCGGTGAGGACTTCTCTATTTCGCAAATGGACTCCTCTGCCTTTGCAAGAAGCTTAGGCAGACTATCGCATACGTACTCCGGCGTAAAAACTGTCCAGTCTGGAAAACTGCGCATATACAAACTCCTTATATTGTAGACCTATCGCACAAAGCCGAGACAAACAATGCCTTGATTGTGTGCATACGATTTTCTGATTCGTCGAACACTTTTGAATACTTCGACTCAAAAACTTCGTCCGTAACTTCAAGAGCACCAGTTGAGCTCGTCACTTCCGTATTAAAATCATGGAACGCGGGGAGACAATGCAAGAACATCAACTTGCCGTCAATATTCCCGGTCGCCCTCATCAAATCCATATTTATCTGATAGGGACGGAGCATCTTAATGCGCTCTGCCGTCTTTGACTCCTCGCCCATAGACACCCAAACATCGGTATATAGCACATTAGCGCCCCTGACGCCCTTTACGGGATCGTCAAAAACACGTATGTCCACTCCGTTACGTTTGGCGACATCCTCGGCTTCGGCCAGACAAGACTCTTCCGGCCACAACTCGCGAGGCGTACAACAAACATAACGTACACCCGCCTTGGCACAGCCCATCATCAACGAATTAGCGACGTTGTTGCGGCCATCTCCAACATACGCAATCGTGCAATCCTTTAGCGAGCCGAAAGTCTCCTTAACCGTCAAAAGATCGGCAAGAATTTGCGTAGGATGATATTCGTCAGTCAAACCGTTCCATACCGGAACGCCAGAATACTCCGCAAGCTCTTCACAAGTCTTTTGAGAAAAGCCGCGAAACAGTATTCCGTCGTATATCCTACCAAGCACGCGAGCGGTATCTTTAACAGACTCTTTCTTGCCGAAATGGATATCGGGACGTGTCAAATATTCAGCACCACCACCCTCATCGCGAACTGCTATAATCGAGGAGTTGCGAGTTCTTGTTGAACTCTTCTCAAAAATCAATGCGATATTTTTACGCTTGAGCAAATCTCCGCGCACGCCCGCTCGACGGCGGGCTTTTAACTGCGCGGCAAGATCGATAAGGTCAAGCATCTCCTCATCCGTGAATGACGCAAGACGCATCAGCGAGCGATTGCGTAACGAATCCATCCAATTCAACATTTCCTTCTTATCCTTCCGTGTCTTTTCGTATAACATTACACCAAGCGCATCACTTAACGCGCCCAGTATAGGCGTCTACGGCAGAATTGTCGATTTTTGCTTTAAAAAACTTATCGGCAGCAGTGCGCATAGCCGCATCCCATGGACGAGGTCCACCGTTGAGCTGTACAACCCAAAGTTTGAGCTGCTTCTTGTGCCAGTTAATGGAGCAATTTGTACCCCATGCTCCGCCATGACCGAACCACGCATCCTCACTGTCTTTACGCGGAGCGGTAAGTCCGAGAGAATAACCGCCAAAATTCATGGGACGAGTTGAAACAGCAAGAATACTCTTTACCGTTTCTTCCTTGAGAATGCGTACGCCGTTCTCGCCCATGCCGAGGTTCATAAGCATTTTATAAAACTTGAGCTGATCTTCGGCTGTGGTCCAAAGGCCAGCTCCTGCCGAAGCAAATACATGACCATCGTTATATGGACGCTGGCTCATGTTGTTCTGGAGGCGGTAGCGGGCAGGCTTACCTTTAATGCAGTCATACATCTCAACCTGCGTTTTGAGCATCTCATCCGTAGGCCAGAATGTGGTGGACTTCATGCCGAGCGGATCAAGAACCTCTTTCTTGAGGTAATCCTCCCACTTCATCCCTGTAACTGTTTGAACAACCGCAGCTCCGATATCAATACCGGTATTGGAATAACGCTCAGACGTACCAGGCTCAAACAAAAGCGGCATCGCAGCGGCTGTTGCCGCAACCGACCTTAGCGGCATACCGCCAGACCAACCGCCGCCAGGGATATTGCCTTGCTTTGCTGGAATCTCAAACGGGAAGCCTCCTGTATGATTTAAAACCATGCGAACGGTCAATACATTCTTTGCTTTGGTCAATGTCCTTGTGCCGTCTTTGTTAACCGTCTGAACCCACAGCGTCTTAAACTCGGGCAAATACTTCGAAACAGGGTCGTCAAGCGTAATCTTGCCTTCCTCAACAAGTTTGGCTATAGTAACACCGCAAAAACCCTTTGTCTGAGAGCATTGCATATAGCAGTCCTTGAGTGTTATTGGACGCTTGGCCGCCACATCAGCATAACCATTGCACGAAATTTCCTCGACCCCGTTATTGTGCAATACGGAAATCGCGCCAGGCAACTCTCCAGATTCAATCCATGGCTTAAGAGCATCTGCAGCAAAAGTAGTCCCAGACGCTTTGGCAGCACCAGAAGCGCCTGCGATTGCAAAAACGCAGAATAAAGCGCATATCAATGTACTCAACTTCATTATTTATCCTCCTTGTTTAATTTTGCAAGTAGTGCAATTGTTGCCGTGTCAGTCCTTAAAATTCTTTGACCTAAAGAATAACGAAAAAAACCTTTATCTTCAAGCATAGCTACTTCTTCATCAGTCCAGCCGCCTTCAGGGCCGACGGCCAATACAAGACGCCCGGAACATCCCTCTAAAACTTTCGCGCCGCCAGCCCCGTAAGGATGAGCGATAATTCTGTTTTGAGAAGGCAGAAGTTCATCAAGTTCTTCTCTTATAAAACTTTTGAAATTTCGGCGTGGCTCAACTGTTGGCAGAGCCGTTGTGCCAGCCTGCATCAAGCCATCAATAAGCAATGGCCTGTAAACATTTTCCTTGAGAAGAGTCGCGCCCCAAAAAGCCTTTTCGACCTTTTGCGCACCAACGAGGAAAATCCGCCCTACCCCCATAGCCGCTAATTGAGGTAATAGCCGCTTCATAACACGCGGACGGGGAGGCGCAAGAATCAAATCAACCCACGGTTGAAGCGAGGGAAGGTTGTGGTCAAGTGAAATTTTTACGCAATATGACGGCTCACCACCTGACCCATCCTTACCAATCGATAAGACCGTACCGCTACCGATAAGACCATCTATTTCACCCGTTTTTAAAACCTGACCTGCTTCTGCATGAAGAATCTCTACGGCATGAGTAGCACGCGCATCGGAAAACTCCGCCACGCCATCAGCTATCTCATGTTTCTCGAAAAGGATTCTGTTCATTAGAGAGGTTTACCGATTTTTGGCACGCTCGCCATCAAATACTGAGTATATTTTTCCTTAGGATTCGAAAGCACTTCCGCACATGTTCCGCATTCAACAATTTTGCCCTTGTTCATCACAATAATTCTGTCGGCTACATGCTGCACAACACCAATATCATGCGTAATAAAAATTATGCTGAGCGAAAGTTTTTTCTTCAAATCTGCAAGCAAGTCTAACACTTGCGCCCGAATTGTAAGGTCAAGCGCAGAAACTGCTTCGTCACAAATAAGAAGTGTCGGCTTAAGTGCAATAGCGCGTGCAATGCAAAGACGCTGCCGCTGACCGCCTGAAAACTCGTGCGGATAACGCTCAAGAATATCGACTGGCATACCCACTGATTCAAGAAGTTCAATTGCCCTCTCGCGACGCTCCTCCTTAGTGCAAAGGCCGTGATAAACCATACCCTCTGTAAGAATTTCCATAACGGTATGACGCGGATTGAGAGCCGCTTGCGGATCTTGGAACACCACTTGAACCGTTCGCCTATACTCAAGCGACTCTTTGGGCGTAAGCTTGGTAATATCCTTGCCGTTTAGTTTTATTGTTCCGGCACACGGCTTATTAAGCTTGAGTATTGAACGACTAGTCGTAGATTTACCACAACCCGATTCGCCAACTACGCCGAGAGTTTCACCTCTTTTCAAATCAAAACTTACACCGTCGACGGCTTTAATATAATGATCGACAAGTCCAAAAAGCCCTTTTCTAACAGGGAAATAAACTTTAAGATCGCGTATCTCGAGAATATTATCCATAAATTCTATCCTTTAAATCCTTTTAAAACCGTCTGACGAACACGTGGCGCCATCTTGGGGTAATCAAGCGTAAAATGAAGGCCTCGACTCTCACGACGCTTACGTGCAGAGCGCACTATTAAATCTGCACATACAGCCAAATTGCGAAGTTCAAGCGTATCAGGCGTAACAAGATAACGAAAATAATAATCGCGTATCTCGCGGCTTAATGTCTTTAGCCTTCGCGCCGCTCGGTCAAGCCTCTTGTCTGTACGCACAATGCCTACATAGTCCCACATAAGACGACGAATTTCGTCCCACATATGCGCAACAAGCACCGCCTCGTCTGGCGGAACCGCAGAACCCGTCTTCCACGCAGGAATCTTAGGCGCTTTCCCACTTAAAAACTTTTCTGGGCGCGGTCCAAGACGCATAGCAGTCAACCTTGCACAAACAAGCGCCTCCATAAGTGAGTTGGATGCCAGACGGTTAGCGCCATGCAAACCAGTAGAAGCACACTCTCCTACAGCCGAAAGCCCCAATATATTCGTCTGTCCTTCCGGCGTGGCTTTAACACCACCACACGCATAATGCGCAGCAGGAACTACCGGTATCAGATCTTTGGCCATATCAATGCCAAAACCGAGGCATTTCTCATAAATATTCGGGAAGCGCTCTTTAAGGAACTTACGGCCTTTTTTACGAATGTCAAGATAAACGCAATCATCACCGGTGCGCTTCATCTCAGAGTCGATTGATCGAGCCACAATATCACGCGGGGCAAGAGAGCCGCGCGGATCATACTTATGCATAAACTCACGCCCGTGTTCATCAACAAGGACTGCGCCTTCTCCACGAACAGCTTCTGATATAAGAAAGCGCTTGGCTTGAGGATGGAATAGGCACGTTGGATGAAACTGGACAAACTCCATATTTTCAATGTCCGCGCCAGCCCTCCAAGCAAGCGCGACTCCATCCCCCGTGGCAGAGTCGGGATTGCACGTATAAAGATATACCTTGCCGCACCCGCCTGTAGCTAAAATCGTGTTGGCCGCACGTATAGCATAGATCTCGCCGCTTACCCTATCAAGAACATACGCACCAATACATCTATTCTCAGATTTAAGGCCTATGCGGTTAGTCATTAT
>JAEIGA010008947.1_pt1 | contig 15144 bp, 13 predicted proteins | sample 9270691 | NCBI WGS metagenome assembly JAEIGA01 (sample SAMN17057246, study PRJNA624740) | gut metagenome | biome: biome; isolation source: fecal sample | host: Bos grunniens | place: China: Xizang | collected 2019
GAGATCCTGAAGACTGACGAGGCTTCTTCATTCTACCGTGAGAAGTTTACCGAGATCTTTGTCGATGAATATCAGGACAACACAAGACTTCAGGATAAGATAATCGAGACATTTGAACGTGCAGAGGGCAATGTTTTCAGAGTCGGCGATATCAAGCAGAGCATCTACAAATTCCGTTTTGCAGATCCGAATATATTCGGCAGCAGGATGGATGAATACAGCAGCGATCCCTCAAAAGGAAAAGTTCACTATCTCAAGGAAAACCACAGAAGTACTTGCGAGATCCTTGCTTTTGCAAACTATGTTTTCGGACAGACGATGAGCAGGGATGCATCAGAGATCGAGTACGACGATACGCAGCGTCTGAGCAAAGCCTCAGAGTCCAAGCATGGTCCGATCCCGAGGATCGTTGTTGCCGATAAAGGTCTTCCGAAAGATGAATCAGGAGACAGAATTGAACCTGATACAAAAGCTGTTTATGCGGCTGTCGAGAGCGAAGTCAAAAGATATCTCGAAGAGTGTACCAGAGTGGACGGAAGCAAGACGGAATTTAAGGACATCTGCATTCTTACTGCTTCGAATAATCAGGCTGAAAACATAGCGAGATATCTTAACGGATGCACATTGAAAGACGGAAGAAAGATCGAAGCTTCAGGCAGATTTACAACGGATGTTTTTGAGGACCGTGACATTCACAGACTCATCAATTTCCTCATTTGTTTAGGCAACGAATACAGAGATGAATATCTTGCGGGAGTAATGCTCTCCAACTATAAGTTCTCGAATTTTACTGTCGACGAACTTGCTGCGGTTCAGGTATTCATTCACGAGCTCGAGGGACCTTCTCTTGATAAGGAACCTCTGATGCTGAGACTGAGAGTCTATGCTGAAAAGTGTGACTCTGAACTTGCATCACGAGTTAAGACATTTGTAGATGTTTTCGACAGGATACGAATGAGTTCGATGGTTACTGACATCGATGACATAATCGAACTCATCTACCGTGAGACCGGAATCAAGGCCACGATTGAAGCAAGAGAAGGGGACAGCAGCAAGTTTGACGTCTTTAAGGACTGGCTGTCCGAGAGCTTCAAGAGAAGAGGTTCTGATGTTTCGGGAATCTCATCCGAACTCGAACTGATGAAGATCCAGATCAAGAAAGCTGATATCGAGATCGTTGATGCGAACAAGAATAAGATCACGACCATGACGGTACACAAGAGTAAAGGTCTTGAATATCCGTTTGTTATCCTTGTTGCGACAGGCGGACAGGATGAGAGGAAGGACAACCTTTCGAGCATCATGTTCGACCGTGACGACGGCTTCATCACGGAAGATTACAACTTTGAAGACATCACGAGAAGTCATTCTTTCGAGCAGTATATCTACAAGATGAAGATGAGACTCGCATCCAATTCTGAGACCGTAAGACTTCTTTATGTTGCACTGACGCGTGCCGAAGAAGACCTCTCGGTAATTACTTGCTGCGACTTTTCAGATGACGGCAAATCAAGTGCGTTAAGAAAGGCATTCACGCAGGCTGTGGATTACGAAGAAAAGGCTTTTGACAAGCGTCACTGGCTCGCAGGAGACATGAAGCTTCCATACTGTCTGTTCAGCGCTCTTGCAAGAAGCGAAGACGGAGATGAGTTAAGAGATCTCGCGCGTTCAAACGATCTTAAACCTTCGAATGCGATACCGTTCTTTGATCTCGACGGCAATAAGACCAAGGGTTATGAAGTTGTAAAGGTGCCTGCAGAAAAGGTCATCGAACTCTACGATGCACACAAGGCTGCAAACCAGGCTGAAGAGAAGGCGGAAGAAAAGGAAGAGGAGTCTAAGAACCAGTTTGATCCCGAAGGAAAGCTCATCCTTCCGGAATACAAATATCAGGAAAGCGTTGATATTCCGTTCAAGGTATCCGTTACCGGAATAGGCGGAGACGGAAAGCCTTCAGACACTACGCATGTTGACCTTCAGATCAGAGGCATAGATGATTTTGAAAATGCCAACATCTCTATGCTCACTGCTGCCAACAAAGGTACGATCCTTCACAGGATCATGAGGTTCATTGATCTTGAAGGATTAAGATCGGGCAAGGTGGCATTTGAAGATGAGATAAAAGATCTCATCAAGTCCGGATATCTTAATATCTGCACACCTGCAGATGCTTTGAAAGTCGCTTCGGAATTTGAAGACGGCATAATGGCATTCTGCAAGGATGCAAGATGCGAAGATGTTATCAGGAGCTTTAATGAAGGAACGGCACGTTCGGAGAAACCCATAGTATTTGCTGTCTATATCGACGGGAAAGAAGGAGATTCCGCTCTTGTTCAGGGAATTATCGACCTGATCTACAAGACGCAGGAGGGTGTTACGCTTCTCGACTATAAGACTGACTGTCTGGAAGGTGCTACTTCTGAAGAGCGTGCAAAGGAAGCTTTGGAAAGACATGCATTCCAGCTTAACAGCTATGCAGCCGCATGCGAAGAAGACGGCCTGAAGGTCGCTCACAAGCTTTTATATCTTGTCCGTTACTGTGAGTTTGTGGAAGTCTGATTGCCGGATCTCTTTTTGCCGGCATCACGTTTTCTGATAGCACGGAAGAAGTCGAGCATCATCTGGGAGCATTCCTTTTCGAGAATGCCGCCTTCGAACTCGACCTTGTGGTTATGTCCGTGTGACACTTCGAAAATGTCGTTGCAGGAAACGACTGCGCCACTCTTGGGTTCATATGCGCCGAAATAGACCTTGCGGATCCTAGATTGGATGATTGCGCCTGAACACATTGTGCACGGCTCAAGGGTTACATACATGTCGAAGTCCTCAAGTCTCCAGTCGCCGAGTTTTTTGCAGGCTTTGTCTATAGCGATAACTTCGGCGTGTGCAAGCGCGTTTCCGCGTGTAAGTCTTAAGTTATGGGACCTGACATAGATCTTTCCGTCTTTAACGAGAACGCAGCCTATTGGGCATTCACCGAGTTCAATGGCCTTTTCGGCTTCAATTATCGCAGCGAGCATGAATTTCTCGTTGTCGTTTGAAGGCTTGAAGTCCGGATATAATTTTGATCTGGCTCTCGGCACGGTAATACCCCTTTGCTCATAAGTGATAGGACAGATGATACAGACGGGGAGATACAGGTGTCAAGTGACTTGTAAATAATGCTTGACGAGTAACAAATAGCATATTATAATAAACGCTTGCTATAAGCAGAACTATGCCTACACAAAGGGAATGCCGTATTTACGGCCTGTTTCAACCATTATCCCTGTATCCAAGTAGCGCGCCAAGTTTGCTTAAAGCGCATACTTCAAAGATAAAGGACGATTTTTTGATGGCAACTAAACAAGGTATGTGCAGGAACTGCGGTTCGCTGGTTATGTTCGATGACAGGGACGAGCTTTGCGAGTGCGTATTCTGCAATTGCGTTTTCCCTTCTAAAGAGGCAGCAGAACTTCTTGCAAATCCGGACGGACACGAGTTCAAGAACGAGAAGTTTGAGAAGACGGAAGGTTCAAAGCATTATTATTCAAATCCCGTAATGCCTGATGTTGTTGAGAAGGCAGTTCAGAGGGATAAGGTTTCCAAGACACAGACAGATACAGCTAAGCTTAAGCCGAATGAATTCGAGATCTCGCCTAACGACGTTAAGGCGCCCAAGAAGCTCGTTATCGGTATGGCAGCAGGTGCGCTCGTTATCGTTGCGGTAATTCTTGCCATCGCTCTTCCGCTGTATTTCAGCCGCAAGTCACTGAAGGAATCCATTACTGCCGATATCGGCAACGTTTTCGACAATGCAAGCACAGAAGAAGTTGTTTTCACAAATTTCGATTACAAGCAGGTCAATATCTACGGACTTTCATGTCAGTATGTGAAGCTCGGACTTTCCGACGGAATCACAGAGGATCAGGCAAAGATCCTTTATTCCAACTACACCAAGCTCCGTGCTGACAAGCGCGGTGAGGAATCCGGTGAGGTTGAGATGTATATCTACACACCTGACACGATCTTCTTCGTAACGAAAGACGGCGTTACAACTGATGTTCAGGAAGCTGTTGAGATCAAGCCGGCTACCGAGACAACAAAGTAATCTCTTAAGGCCGTAATGACGGCACAGGTTTTTGCAGACAATTTACATTGATAATCTATGAGGTGTTCTATAGATGACAGATTTTGAGAAAGCACTGGCACAGGCAAAGAAATTCGCAGAGAAGAACGAGAATCAGATTACAGAGACAGAGTTCGAGACACTCACTGATTCTTATAAGATCGAACCCGATGAGATGATCAATCTCAGAGCAGAGCTTGAGAACAGCGGCGTCATGATCAGCGATCCCGATCTTGGTGCAGATGATGACGTAGGCGATACAGACGGCGAAGATGCCAATGTCGTAGATGACTCGGTCAAGATGTATCTCAAGGAGATCGGTAAGATCGAACTTCTCGATGCAGAGCAGGAAAAAGAGATCGCTCAGAGAATGGCAAAGGGTGACGAGGAAGCAAAAGAGCTCCTTATCAATTCCAACCTGAGACTCGTTGTATCAATCGCAAAGAAGTACATGAACCGTGGTCTCTCACTCCTCGACCTCATCCAGGAAGGTAACATCGGTCTTATCAAGGCAGTTGATAAGTTCGATTACACAAAGGGATTCAAGTTCTCCACATATGCTACATGGTGGATCCGTCAGGCTATCACAAGAGCCATTGCCGACCAGGCAAGAACGATCAGAATCCCCGTTCACATGGTAGAGACGATCAACAAGCTTACAAGAGTACAGCGTCAGCTCGTTCAGGACTTAGGCAGAGAGCCTACTACAGAAGAACTTGCTGAGGCAATGGGCATGGAAGTATCCAAGATCAGAGAGATCCAGAAGATCTCACAGGATCCGATCTCCATCGATAAGCCGGTAGGTGAGGAAGAAGACAGCCACCTTGTTGACTTCATTTCCAACGATGAGCTTGCAGCACCTGAAGAAGAGGTTGCAAGAATTCTTCTCAAGGAAGACCTCATTCAGGCTCTTAACGGATTAACAGACAGAGAAAGAAGAGTTATCGAATTAAGATTCGGTCTTAAGGACGGTGTTCCGATGACACTCGAGCAGGTAGGTAAGAAACTCGGTGTTACACGTGAGCGTATCAGACAGATCGAGGCTAAGGCAATCAGAAAGCTTAACAGATCACCTAAGTCTAAGAAGCTCGAAGGCTATTCAGACTGATAAGTCTGGTTCTTAAACGGCCTTCCGTTACGGGGACAGATAAAGTGGCAGACCGCAGGCGATACTCATTTTACAGAGGACTGTTTACAGGGGACGTTTTGAATTTTTCGAAGCGTTCCCCTTTTGTCAAGGAGATCATGTTCGAGAGGATATATCCTTCGAAGGTCATCCTTCCGATGAAGATGCATTATGGTGTGCCCGCAGTGCCTGCCGTTAAGGTCGGTGACTATGTCCGTATGGGCCAGTGTGTCGGAGTTCCTGAGAAAGGATCTTTCTCGGTTCCCGTACACAGCGGAATATCCGGAAAGGTAACAGACATTTCCGAGATCAGACTACCCAACGGTATCCTTACTCCCGCAGTAACGATAAAGAACGACATGAAGAGAACAAGACTTGATTCCGTCAGACCGAGATCAGGTTTTAAGCTTTCCGCAACTGAAGCGATCGGCGTTATCAGAGATGCCGGCATCTGCGGTATGGGCGGTGAGGGTATCCCCACTGCGGCAAAACTCAGAAGAGCAAGAACGGAAGTCGTTAAGGACTTTCTGGTCAACTGCCTCCAGAGTGAGCCGTATTCCACGTCAGATCTCGTTGCGATAACGGAGTATCCCGATTATGTAGTACTGGGCGCAAGCGCCTGTGCGAGGGCTGTAGGCGCTTCCAGGTGCATATTCCTCATTTCCGAGAACAGAAGGGAACAGAGGAAGGCTCTTGCAAATTCCATTGCCAAGATAAAAGACGACTTTAAAGATCTTGAGTTCGACATCAAGCTCTTCAGGGAAAGATTCCCTCAGGGTTATTACAGACTTGTCGCAAGAGCTTTATACGGCAAGAATCTCGCGGTAGGTGAGACCATAGAAAAAGCCTGCAGCGCTGTTGTCTTTAACTGTTCAACGATGCTCGCATGCTGGGAGGCATTATCTGACAACATTCCCATGATGAGCAGAATAGTATCCGTTACGGGCGACGCTTCGGGCGGACACAACATGCTCGTTCCTATCGGAACACCTGTATCAGAACTTCTTACAAATGCCCAGGACATCAAGAACGGAAGCGACAGGATCGTTTGGGGCAACTGCCTTACGGGTATCGATATCAAAGATCCTGATAACACGCCTGTAGTTAAGACCACTTCGGTAATATCTGTCGTAAGACGCCAGGAGGTTCCCAGAACACCCTGTATCCACTGCGGTCTTTGTTCCGAGTGCTGCCCGATGAATCTTTCGCCCAATACCATTTTCGAGATGCTTAACCAGGGATTAAGGCAGAAAGCGGCAGAAGAGGGCGCAAGAGACTGCATCGCATGCGGTTCATGTTCTTATGTATGTCCGGCAGGCATCAATCTTACAACGGCTATAGCAAGCTTTGCGGGTGAAGGAAGGATCATTGAGATCAATTCACTCCTTGATAACAGCGGCGCTGAAGAAAGACCTCTTGACGATCTTAAGCCTGCTTATGTCGGCGAAGCATCGCTCCTTGAAGACTATTCCGACGGTGAAGAGGATAAGAGCAAGAGCTCTCCTGATTCCATTACACTGCCTTTCGAGAAGGATAAAGAAGTATGAGTAGTGATTCCAGACAGCTTGCACCCTTTATCCATACGGAGAAAAGCGCTCCGTACATCTACATGACGTTCCTCGCGGCTTTGGTCCCGTGTGTCGTATACGCTGTTTTCTACTATGGTTTGAGAGCGGCAATACTGATCCTTTTCTCCATGGCTGCATTTGTATTGTCGGACTTATTCTGCGTCAGGATCACAAAGAGAAGATCGGGAGATTATTTCGATCTGAGTTCGCTTGTGGAAGGTCTCCTTATCGCGCTCATGCTTCCGCCTGACACGACTCTTCTGACTGCGCTTACCGCAGTGCTTTTTGCGTCTGTCGTAACCAAGCAGGTTTTCGGAGGCGCGGGAAGCAACATCGTAAATCCCGCATGTGCAGGAAGACTTTTCATCGAACTTGTATGGCCTTCAGGTGTACAGGGATTTGCTTACGGCGAATCGAATTCGAAGATGGCATTGCTCAGCCTTATAGTTCAGAGGCAGCCGGATGAATTACCTTCTTATGAGCATCTTTCATTGCTTGAGCTTTTGAGCGGCAACTATCCGAGCATGATAGGAACGGCATGCATCATCTGCCTCATTATCGGCGGTGTTTTCCTTACTCTTAAGGGAACGATCAGACTTTATACGCCCGTATCTTATCTGGTTACGATAATGGCGCTGTATCCTTTTTCGATGCTCATTGAGACGAAGTCTTTCAGTTTTGACGGACTGATAATCTATATCCTTTCATCCGGTGCGGTATTCGTTGCCGTATTCATTCTTGGTGACCTAACAACGATGCCTTCAAGATTTGCGTCCGGTGTTTTCGCGGGCGTTGTTTGCGGCATCCTTACATTGATAACAAAACCGTTCCTGGCGCCCATGGTATCTATCCTGGCTCCGGTAATTGCAGTTAACTTTATGTCGTTTGTTTTGGACTTCTTCTCGAAAACACTTTCGAGACGCAAGATCCGTTCGAGGGAGGTGGATCTGTCATGATGACTCATGCCCAGCTCAAACAGTTTATTGCTGAAGCTGTCCTGCTGCTGATCCTTGGTGCCGCCATGGTTATCGGAAGTTATTTCGTATCACAGGATAATGCAAACAAGCGTGTCCAGAACGAATACCACGCTAAGTTCGATATTGTTTTGGATTCTTATTCATATGAGAAGGTAAAGAGTAAGGCACTTAATGATTTCCCTGAGATAAAGGGTGTATATATCGGCTTTAATGCTGCGGGATCACCTGAAGGTTATGTTATCGATCTGACGGTTAAATCTCCTGAAGGCCAGGACCTCGGCATACTTGTTGCACTGGATTATGAGAGTACGAGAATAGTAGGTCTCTCTTTAACTCAGGCATCTGGTGACAATGCTTATGTGATATCTGATGAGGTCATGGACCAGATCAAGGACCGTATGATCGGCAGACAGATCCCTCTGGCATTCCTTACCGAAGACAGTTCTGACGACGATGATTCCGAGAACATAACCGTGCCCGGATTAAACGACGGCGTTTACTATGCACAGCGTCTTTACGATGACAGAAACAAGTACATTGATTATGTCGAGATGGAAGTCGAGAACGGCGTTATCACCAAGATCAAATGGGATGCATTCTGTACGGACAGAACCAATAAGGACCGAAGTGAAGCTTCTTTGAGAGGCGCTTATGAGATATCCGGTCTTGACTGGGCTACGCAGTCCTATAACCTCTGCCACGCGCTTCTTGAATGTCAGGACCCCGACCGTCTTGCAATGAAGTCAAATGGTACGACCGATATCGTTGCGGGCGTTACATGTGATATCAGACCTTTTGTCGATCTTGCGAAGGAATGCATCAGTTATTCCCAGGTGGGTTACGACAAGGACGATTACATGAAAGGTCTCAACATGATCCTGTTCAATCTCTATCAGGATAACGCTTCAGGTCTTGAACTTCTTAACGACGACGGACATGTCGTGTTCTCGTTTGAGGAAACTCCTGAGATCTATACGATCTATAACGAAGAGGAAGTAGCAATCGGTTTTATCGGAGTAAGACAGATCGAAGCCAATCTCTACGGAAAGGTTCTTCCCGAGAATCCTTACGAGAACTACAACCGTAAAGACAGCAACAGCCAGTCTGGAACGGTTATCGATTACGATGCCAGTGAAGACGGTCTCACATCAAGCAGCGATCCTGACGATCAGATCATCACAAACAGTATCGATGATCTTCCGATGTCTGAGATAGCTTCGCTCGTAGAACCCGTTCCCGATGCTTACAATGAGACGAGAACGGTCGTAAAAGCCTGCAATACATGCTACAAATTCCTTAAGGAATATCTGAACTGGAAGGTGTGATCAGATGGGTTTATTTACCGAGAAATACGATTCGCCTTTCGATAACGAGCAGACGAGAAGAAAGATAGATGATAAGGTAAGCGCGGTCCATATCAGACCTGCGAAATACCTTACCACGAGAAGCTCTCTGCTCTTAGGCTATTCGCTGGTTTCTCTCTGCCTTGAGTTCATGATCTCTGGCAACGCAATCTGGTGGCCTGTGGCATGCTCTCTGGCTTGTATTCTCGTGTGGTCTCTTACACTGAGATTCTTCATGCCGCGTAATCTTTCAGTGCTTTCATTTGCATTTGTTATGGCGTTGTTTATCGCCGCATGTGAATTCTCATACAGACTGGGCCTGTGCACGCCTTATTCGGCCGTAGGATTCATTCCGATGGCGATAGGTATAATGTCCCTTGCAAGATTCAAGGAAGACGATAACGACGAATTTACGAAGCCTTCTTTCGGTTCGGAGGTCATGCTCCCGTACGGAATAGCTCTTGCATGTTCTTTATTCGGAACACTTATTTCTTTTGTTTTCGAAAAGCGCTACCTGTTCGTATCACTCCTTGCTGCCGTAATGTTCCTTATAGTAATGAGCTGGGCAGTATCTAAGATCACGGGCATTCCGAGATGTGCAACATCCAAGAAACTTACGGAATTCTGGGATATCCCCGTAGCAGACATCTCAGAACTCAGAAGATTTTTGAGCGCAAGGGGAGAGTTTGCCGCTGTATGTCTTATCTGCACGGTGGTCCTTTATATACTTAAGGTCTTTGTTGATCCCGACTGGTTCAGAGTAATGACGATTCCTGTAGCAGAAGTTCTTGCACTGCTGTTCGGTTCAATTGCCGTCTATGCGGCCAAGCACAACTTCAGAAGATCCATCTTCGGATTGAGATATTTCATCAGTGAAGTATCTATTGCTGCAGCGTTTATCTCGCTTCTGTTCCTTGTCCATCCGACAATACCGAAGATCGCGCATCTTTTCATTGCACAGGTATTTATAATTGCCGCAGATATTGTTATGACAGGCCTTTTGTCGGTTATCAGAAGACGTCTTATCTTCGTGTCGAAATCCAAGTATATCGACGGACTTCCGTTCTATCTTGTGCTGATTTCACTCGTTTTGATGCTCGCGGAAACCTGTCTTTATTGCATTCCGGGATTGTGATATAATCTCGGACAGTCAAAATCTGATTGCGTAGCTCAGCTGGATAGAGCGATCGCCTCCTAAGCGATAGGCCAGCGGTTCGAATCCGCTCGCGATCACCAAAAAATTAGGGGTCTGGACTTCCAGACCCCTAATTATTTTGGAAAAGCGATTGATCAATCGACCGGCGTGACAAGGAAGTTGATTGATGTTTTCAAGTGATCATCATAATCAACGATCTTGACAACCACTGTCTGTCCTTTGTGGATGCCTGTATAATTCTGGTCCAGATGCAAAGCATTAGAATCGGTATAGATTCCAACACCAACATTTGCACCCACAGATATATCTGTTTGGGTATATATGAACCCCATGGTTACATCTTTGTCTGCGGTAACCGTCATTGTCTTACCAATAATGTTTATCCCGGACTGTTGGGCAACGATTGCATCATGTGGACTGGCATAATCAGCTTTTTTCGCACATCCGGCAGCAGGGATCAAAAATGCGAAAAGCATTACGGCAACTAGCAGTACGGACATTGTTTTCTTCATGTAATTTCCTCCTTGATATCTGGTGGAATTATCGGAATTCTTTCATATCATCCAGTCTTAAAAGCACAGGCGTTCTTCCAAATCCTGTTCCCACATCGATATCGATCCAGGTCTCAGTTTTGATTATCTTACCGTCAAATTCATCACCGAAGCCAAATGTCGGAGTATGACCGAATACGGTCATGATGTCGCTGTAATATACAGTTGTCAGGTCAGGCCAAGCCCACAATAACTCCTCGCTTGTGTAATCGCTAATTTTCTTATCCGGATCAAACTCGTCCAGCCCGGAATGTACCAGTATGAAATCGCGATTGCCGATCGTTAATGTCTCGTATAAAGGGCAATCGCGGAGATAGTCCAATATATCCTGCTGCGTATCCTTGGGAAGCTTTTGCATGGCTTTGAGAGTCGCATCTCCTCCGTCAAGCTGATATCTGGTAAGCATATCGATCTTTTCGGGAGTCAGGGCACCTATGCTCTCATCAGTTATCTCGTCGAAGACAAACGAACAACCAAGAAGCATAGCTTCGTGGTTACCCATCAGGAGTTGTACATTTGTCTGATACATCAACCATTGCAGCGTCTCGACACCGCCATCACCATTCCGGTCAACAACATCACCTAATATGTAAAGGAAATCGTCCTTGCCAAAGCCTGCCCTGTTAAGCAGGTCAATGAAACTATCATGCGGATATCCGTGAAGATCAGAAATAACGTAGATCATAATGCTTTTTTAACAGGTGAATTATTAAGATTATAATATCACATTGCGACTCGCCGAATATTTCACTTCAATAATAAATTATATGTGAATGTTATAATTCAAATTAGTGATTATCAGCATTTGTTTGTGCATTGGAATCGTTATATGTGGTTTTCGAAGAAAAACAAAGAGCATAATGATATGAACAGGATCGAATTCGATCCTGAGACTCAGTATGCAGTGATAAGAAGTTCCATTTGCACTGGAGAGAAAGTTGCCGGATTCAAGAACAAGAAAGACGGCCACTTTGTTGAGGTTATGATGATCAGATCAGTTGAGGATGAGAAAAGATTTAAGGAAACATATAATCTTGAATCTGTCCGAACTGAGTATTAACGGTTTCAACAATGACTTACTGATAGGGTGGTGGATTAGCCATTCTATTTGTTTTTATCACATAAGGTGGTAAACTCTTTTTTGTGTGCTTATATATAAATTATTATTAAAGATATTTTATTTTTCGCATTACTCAACCAATATAAGATTCTGTTGGAGGAATAATTCAGAATGGATCAGAAATGGCAGGACAGTATCAGCCAGCTTAACCAGCGCAGGGAAAAAGTGGCTTTGGCAGGCGGTCCCGAACGTATCGCAAAGCAGCATTCAACCGGTAAGTTGACTGCAAGAGAGCGTATGGAAGCTCTTTTCGATGACGGCACGTTTGTTGAGATCAACGATCAGATCGCTTCACGCTGCAGTGATTTCGGCATGGACAAGAAAAAGAAACCCGGTGACGGTGTTGTTACGGGTTACGGATATATTCACGGCAGACTGGCTTTCGCTTCGTCACAGGACTTTACGGTCGGAGGCGGTTCTTTGGGTGAAGCTCACGCAATGAAGATCTGCAGGGCTATGGATAAGGCCATGGAGATGAAGGCTCCTTTTATCTCCATCAATGACAGCGGCGGAGCAAGGATCGAGGAAGGAATCGACAGCCTTTCAGGTTATGCTGATATCTTCTACCGTAATACGATTGCTTCCGGCGTTATCCCTCAGATCTCAGTCATCATGGGACCCTGTGCAGGCGGTGCGTGCTATTCTCCCGCGATCACAGACTTTATCTTCATGACAGACTACAGCCAGATGTATATCACGGGACCTGCAGTAGTTAAGTCCGTAACGGGTGAGGTTATCTCATCAAGTGATCTTGGCGGCGCTGCAGTTCACAGCTCGACATCGGGTGTTGCTCACTTCGTATATTCTGATGATCTTTCATGCCTTAACGGCGTTCGTCAGCTTCTCGGATATCTGCCTCAGTGCAATCTCGATGAGTCAATGACGGTTCCCGGTACGGCAGTAGATGAGAGTGCTTCACTTAGTTCTATCGTTCCTGCCGATTCCAAGAAGGCTTACGACGTAAGAAACGTAATTAATTCTTTGGTCGATGCAGGAAGCTTTTTCGAGATCCAGGAGTCATTTGCGAAAAACATCATAATCGGTTTCGGCCGTCTGGACGGAGAGACGATCGGCATCATTGCAAACCAGGCTCTGTACATGGCTGGTTCACTGGAGATCAATGCATCAGATAAGGCTTCACGCTTTATCCGTTTCTGCGACAGCTTCAATATCCCGCTTCTTACATTAGTCGACGTTCCCGCATTCCTGCCCGGATCACAGCAGGAGCACGGCGGAATCATCCGTCACGGCGCAAAGCTCCTGTATGCTTACTCCGAAGCTACTGTTCCGAAGGTAAGCCTCATCATGAGAAAAGCATACGGCGGAGCTTATATCGCAATGAACAGCAAGGGCACAGGCGCAGACGTCGTATATGCATGGCCTATTGCCGAGATAGCAGTTATGGGTGCTTCAGGTGCTGTAAGCATTATCGGCAAGAAGGAAATAGAGAATGCCGAAGATCCTGCAGCCAAGAAGGAAGAGCTCTTAAACGCTTATAACGATAAGTTCATGAATCCTTATATCGCTGCAGAGCACGGATATGTCGATGAGGTAATACTCCCTGAAGAGACAAGATCCAAGATCGCAGAAGCGTTCAATATGCTTAAGACGAAAGAACGCTCATTGCCGTACAAGAAGCACGGCAATATCCCGCTTTAAGGAGGACCTGATCTGTGGAAGAATCATTGATCGTTGCAATGGCGGTTGCAGCCATAGCAGAAGAGAACGGTGTTGATACGAATCGCGTAATCGTCCGTTCATTCAAAGAGGTTCAGAAGAGCGGCCTTGAGAAATACATAGAAGAGAACAACATTTCTTATCATAAATACCAGTTAGGAGAATAATAAAATGAGCAAATACCGTATTACAGTTGAAGGCAAGACATATGAGATGGATGTTGAGCTTATCGGAAGCAATGGCGCTCCCGTACAGCCTGTAAAAGTACAGAGTGCACCCGCTGCACCTGCACCTGTTGCAGCAGCTCCCAAGGCAGCTTCAAAGCCTTCAGCAGTATCTTCAGGTTCTGTTGTTGCACCTATGCCCGGCACAGTTATAAAGATCCTCAAGAATGCCGGTGATGTAGTTAAAGCAGGTGACGTAGTTCTTATCCTTGAAGCAATGAAGATGGAAAACGAGATCTCTGCTCCCGCAAACGGAACACTTGCTTCCGTTAACTGCACAGAAGGCGGCACAGTTGCCGGCGGAGACATACTCTTTGAGGTTAAGTGAGGGTTCTTTAATGAGTGAACTTTTTGAAGTAAAAAAGCCCTTGCTGATTACTGATACGATCCTTCGTGATGCGCATCAGTCACAGGCTGCAACCAGAATGAAGCTGGAAGACATGCTGCCTGCATGCGAGGTTCTTGACAGTATCGGTTACTGGTCGATCGAATGCTGGGGCGGTGCTACATTTGACGCATGCATGAGATTCTTAGGTGAAGATCCGTGGGAGAGATTAAGAACACTCCGCAAGGCTTTGCCCAATACAAAACTCCAGATGCTCCTGCGCGGACAGAATCTTTTGGGATACCGTCACTATGCTGACGACATGGTGGATTCATTCTGCCGTAAGTCTATTGAGAACGGTATCGATGTTGTACGTATTTTCGACGCGCTTAATGATGTTCGTAATATGGAAGCTTCTATCAAGGCCGTAAAGAAGTACGGCGGAATGGTTGAAGCTGCAATGAGTTATACGGTAAGCCCCGTTCATAACGAGGAATACTTTGTAAAGAAGGCTGTTGAACTTGAACAGATGGGCGCAGATACGATCTGCATCAAGGATATGGCAAATCTGCTCCTTCCCAATGACGCATACAGCCTTGTTAAGAAGCTGAAGGAAAAGGTATCGATCCCGATCCACCTTCACACACATAACACTACAGGTACCGGTTCAATGGTATATCTCATGGCTGCGATGGCTGGCGTTGATATCGTCGACTGTGCTTTGTCTCCTTTTGCTAACGGTACGTCACAGCCTGCAACCGAATCACTCGTTGCGACTCTTGCAGGAACTGACCGTGACACAGGTCTTGATCTGAACAAGCTTAATGATGCTGCAGTTCATTTCAGATCAGTTGCAGCCAAGATGGAGAAGGAAGGCCTTATCAGTTCAAAGGTACTCCGCGTGGATCCGAATACTCTCATTTATCAGGTTCCGGGCGGAATGCTCTCTAACCTCATCTCACAGCTCAA
>JAEIGA010008948.1_pt1 | contig 15142 bp, 15 predicted proteins | sample 9270691 | NCBI WGS metagenome assembly JAEIGA01 (sample SAMN17057246, study PRJNA624740) | gut metagenome | biome: biome; isolation source: fecal sample | host: Bos grunniens | place: China: Xizang | collected 2019
ATATGACTCGGCGAGAAGTCCCCTTCGTTTACGTGGGGGATGAATCGCCGTTATTTCAAAAATAATTTTCTTGATATTTATTATCAAAGATAATAAATATGCGACGAGCGTGCAAATACGAAATCTACCCGAACAACAAGCCGAAACCAAACCCACAACTAAGAAAACAACAAAGGCTGCGGCTCCGGCACCTGCGCCACCCGCACCAGACGGTGTGGATGACTTGCCATTCTGAATTAGGACTTCTTTTTCGAACGCTCTCACTTGATTGTGGGGGTGTTTTTTGTTTACGGGCGTCCGACTATTTATAAGTCGTATAATCATTAAACGTTTAATATTAGATGACTACAACAATCAAACAACTCAAGGACGTCAACGAACAACCCTTCTATCCCCAGACGTCCGTCGAAGCCCTCGTATCAACCAATGGGGGGGTAAGTTCCTCACAACCAATGAATTGGGTGGAGTGGAAAGCACACTTTCCGTCGAAGCAGTGAATCTCTTTGCAGGCGAAGCGGAAGCCACTGATGCCGAGCGTCTCCAAGCCCTTGCCAATGTGAGCAACCAAGAAGCTGGATATGTTGATTCAACTCCACCTGTCTTCACGGGCAAGATGGGGTATGTGGTTCTCCAACCTGAAAAAGCAGGTGATGCCGCAACCACTTTTGCTTCCCAAATTGCAAATCTTACCAACACAATCTTTGAGATTCGTGATGTGTATGACCTTGGTAGTGTTGAAGGTGAAGAACCTATTACTGTAACTATTCCGAGTGGTTGCACGTTGAAATTTAATGGCGGTGTGATTAAAAACGGCATCGTCACTGGAGACAATACGTTGATAGATGAAACCAAGCAGAAGATTTTCGATACATCAACCATTTTAAGCGGAACGTGGGCTAATACCGAGATATATCCTGAATGGTTTGGAGCAGTACATTACAATGAATCCGACCCAGTTTCAAGCGTTGACGCATTTAGGGCAGTCAATGCAAGTATGCCATTGTGTAAGATATTCACGGTTAAACTTAATTCTATATATTATATTGATGATGAGGTTGAGTTTGTTAATCCAAATGGTAAAACGATAGTCAACATTATTGGCACTGGAAAAGAGACAAGTGGTTTTTATTATCATATTGCTGGAGAAAGCAAGTATGCACTTAAAATCTCACAAGGTAGCACTTATGGAGTAAACAATTCAGTATATAGGGATTTCTTTATTCAATCAAAGAATAATCCTAACGACCAATCTATTGTTTCTACAACAAAAGGTGTGTTTTATCTTGAGAATCATATTGGTTCTACTTGCGAGAATATTAGGATATATGGTTGCAGAGTGAGTGAAGGTGCTTTTGTGATGGCTGTTACTCAAGGTAACATTTTCAACAACAGATTTGTCGATTGCCAAGCGACCCAAATCATGAAGGCATATAATAGTGGAGGACATGGATTAAAGTATAGTGTAACATATACAGATAGTAGTCATCACAGCTGGTTCCCTATTATGCAGACTATTGTTAATTGCAGATTCCATTCTTGTCAAGGTGCTGGAATTGTTACTGATATATTACCGATTAATGCAGGCGGATTTAGTGGTGTGATTGAAAATTGTGATACAGAGGGTTGCCAAGAAGGAGCGATGTTTTTTGGTGGTATCATCAATTTATCCGTAATTAATGGATATTTTGAAGGCTATCAACAAAGGAGTGTTGATGGTGTAAGTCCTTTATCTCCTTTTACATTCGGACTTCTTCAAAGAGGAGAAAATGAGAATTTCAGTAAAACTAACATTACAGAATGTTTATCCATCGACGGGATTAATGTTGGCCATGTTATCCCCACAGGAGAACAAGAACCTCATAATGTTGATTATGCCGTTTATATCGGAAATGATACAAACCCATCAGGCTCTGTTGCGAACAGCTTGGTCATCAATGGCGTAAATGCCACAGACTGTGTTAGTAATTTGATATATCTTCCCATGACTGTTGGAAAATGTGAGATAGGTATTTCGGGACAATATCTTGATGAAAGCAACGTAAAGTTTGTAAAAGGAGCTAAATCAATTAATCTTGTTACTATTACAAAAAGTGTCAATGTTGCAAAGATAATTGAAAGTCGTATTATTTCTATTACAAAAAGTGGGGAATTGCAAAATGTAGGTGTTTTTGCAGATAAGCCCGAGCCAAGACATGTGTATAAGGGGTATGAATATTTATGCACAGATTATGGTGGGATTAAAATTACATGGGATGGTACTCGTTATATAGGCAATGATGGTTTTAGTGCAAGCCCAATTCGTGGTGTTTCAGATAATAGACCGTCTTCCAGATTTAAAACTATTAGTGGGGTTAATTTACCAGCTAATACTCAAGGAAAAAAACTTTTTGTTGGCTTTACATATCAAAAGACAAGTGGCGATGATGCAGGATTCTATGTTATCACCAATATAGCTGCCGATGGCACGATAACATGGGGAGATGAAAGTGTACTATTTGTTGGCAAGACTTCTGAAGAAATCTCAAGTATCCAAAGTGCTGTAAAAAGGAGTGGTACGATTGGGCAAAGACCCACGGCTCAATATGTTTATGAAAATCTTTATGAAGGATATGCATATAGGAATGATAGTATTAATGTATTTGAGAAAGCCTATGCTACTAAGATAGGCGATACCTATTATGTAGATTGGGTTCCAGTTGTTTATCCATTTCCTATATTATTTAATGCCTCTGGGAATATTTTTATAGACCAAGGGTTTAAATATTACGATACTACTTTAAACAAACTAATTTTTGCATCTGCTATAAATGAAAATAGTGCATCTATAACTTGGGTCGATGTCGATGGCACAACAGTTTAATATATGCAAGAGCGCAACATAATAGCAGGTGTCACAGCGTCTGTCCTGTCACCTTTCATCGAGTGGCAGGGGATGCAAACAGAACAATAAACCCGAAGCGGCACGGGAAAATGCCGCACAATCAACACAAAACCAAAAAACGCCTCTCCATTTCCGGAGGGGCGTTCGTTTTTGGGAACTATATAATTGGCAATTATTTTTGATTCAGGCTACCGCGCTTGATTTGTTCGGCTAGGTAGAGTTGGTAGTCACCGTTGAGGTAAGTCACGATGTTGCTCAGTGTGCCCTCCACGGTAATCAACCGTTTGTTCACGTCGTCTATTTTGGCGATGATACTCTCCTGGTTATTGCTGCTTTTCTCGGTTGTTGACTTTACCTGCTCGAGCATCTCCAACATTCCGTGGAAATATTTGTCAGCCATATCCATTTGTTTCATCTGCGTGTCTGTCTCGTTATCTTTGACTTCGTTTTCTACTTTTGCAGTCTCAGCCTGTTTTATTCGTTTGTTTTCCCTGCGGTATCGGATAGCTTCAACGATTCCGCCAAGTGTTGTTCCGCTGAGGAGTGCTATGATTAATGCTGTCCAATCCATGTTTCTTTTGTGGTTTAGTCCTTATCTGAATTTTCGAGCTTTCTCATTGATTCGATGCTCTCGTGCAAAGCGTTGACGTTTTCCTTTGCCTTGTCGGTTGAGGTGAAGTAGTCGGAGCTGTGGTAACCGTATAGATATTTCATTTTTTCAAGTTCGGCGTCAGCCTTCTCCTCGTTCAGACGTTTTTTGGCTTCAACCTTCGTGTAACCAAAGTCCTTGTCGATAGTGCATTCCATAAGATACTCGGTACCTTGGGCATCCATCATGATGAACTTGTTTCCGTCTGTCTTATATTCTTCAGGCACTTTTTCGATTGCTTTCTGTGCATTCTCAAAAATACTCTTTTTGAATTTGAGACGTTTTAGTGTCTGTTTGTTCTCGAAGATTTCTGGGCGTTTTTTGTTGCCTGCGATTCCGGCGGTTTCTTTCCAGTTGGTTTCTTCCGCTCTGTCGTCCTGGAGTTTTTTTCTCCAGTCGTAGAAATCCTCGTTGCCTTCGTAATCCAGCGACTCGTTTTTCTTTGCGTCACTGTTTTTTTCGTTCTCAACCGACGGAAAACCGTGAACTTGGGCTTCCACCCTGTCCTCCCATTCTTTTCCTGGTTGGACTTCGTTGAACTTTACGTCGATTGTTGTCTTGTTCCTGTCGGAAGGTTTGTCAAACTTTCTTTTTACGACTTCGATTCCTCCGTCGTATTCGGAAACGCTCTTCTGGATGTCCTTGACAGCCTTGCCGTTGTTGTTCTTGTTGCCGTCCACAACCCCATCACCGAACTTCGGTTTGAACTCTTGGGCACTCTCCTTGACGGCTTCTCTCAACTCGCTGATCGTGTACCTTTTTCCTTGTTGAAGCATTTTATTTGTTTTTGTACTATTATAGTCTAACGTAGCCGGTGTTTAATTTGAGTCCTTGGATGAACTTCTGGTAGTAAAGTTTCGACAGTTTTTCGTCGTCGAGTTCTCCTTTTTCGTTCAATTCCTCCATTTCCTCGTCGATACGCTCCATAGCGTCCAACGCCGAACATACGTCTGCACTCTCTGTAAAATAAGTAGGCTGCATCTTGTTAACTTGTTTTTGATTTACGGTTTATAACACCAAACAGTGGTATTGAAATGGTGTTTGTTCCGCTTGTTATTCCACAGCTTGTGGCACCACCGCCGTCTTCTTCCAAAACATCCTCTTCAATACCATCAGGCACGTTCCGGTCGAAAAGCATGATTCTCAGTTTCTCAACCTTGTCGTCGAACTTGTTCTTGGGAACCCTGTATTCCTCTTCGTCAGGAATCTTGTCCAACAATTTGTAGCGTACTTTCATGGTGGCTTTGTGTTTGAACGAACCGTCCTTGTTCTTATCATCCAGGCGCTCAGAGTACTCTACCAGCCCTATCCTCTGCATCATATCCAGCAGTTTGTGTCTGGATATACCTGCGATTCCGACACATTTCGGAACTTCGGCGTGCACTGGATCCGACAGGAGCGTGTTGAGAAAACGGCGTATCTGTATGTTGAACGCGTATTTTGTTGGTTTCGTATACTCCTGTACACGTTGCAGTTCGTCCTCAGTCAAAATGATAGTTTTTCCCATGACTCAATTCCTCCTTATGGCACCTTTCCAGAAAGCTTTCCTTGCGAACAGGTTGTCCACAAACTCTTCCGCCACGTCAGCCGCGATGTTTATAACCTTCTTCTTGAACTCGTTGCTTGAGACAAAATCGGACATTGCCTTGTCAATCATCCTGTCGACGTCCTTCTTGTCCAGTTCCTCGTTCAAGCCGTCCTTCTTTCTCCACACAATCATGCAGGTGTCGTATCTTGAGAACGGATCGTCCGTGGTTCCGGCAGCCATCATTTTTATATACCCTGACATGGAGACACCGTCCGGATATTCAACTTCTATCTCGTATTGCTTTGAACGGGGCATGTTGTCGTCGGCGTAGTCAGTGTATCCGCCGTCATTGCACCAACATGACATTTCGGCTCCTACAGACTCAGCGGCTTTTTTGTAGTCTCCCAAAGCTTGCCACGCCTCGTCCGTGTATGAGTTTTTTACGAAGTTCCCCACAGCCTTGTACAGTTGGTTTATCCTAGCCTTGATGGTTTTTGGCTGTTCGGCACCTTCGTCCACGCTTATCTTTTTCTTCATGTGTTTCGTAAAGCTTTTCTCGGGTTTCTCACTCTTTGTCTTTTCTTCAGTCCAGTTGCGGAACATGATGTTACCCCTCATATACGCCTCTTCCTCCAAACGCGTCAACGTGTCGTCCTCGCTTGTCCTTGTTCCATTGTACCCAACTAACCTACCTTCAAGGTTCTGGCTGTGATGAACACATTCATGAGCCAAAGTCCTGAGGACGTCCTTGATATGCCTACCGTTCACGAACAGCGTTATGGTTTTCGTCTCCGGGTTGTAGTTTCCCGTGGAGATGAACACGCCGTCTTGGGAACGGTTGCTGAGCTTGATTGTCGGATAGGGTTTGATGTTCAATCCGTGTTCGTTTAACCACGGAACCATGTCCTTTATGTATTTCTCGTAATCAATTCGATGCTTCTTTGACATTTCTAAGAAAAATCTTCTACACAATAATTATCTTAAGAAAAAATTTTGTTTTTCCAAACTTTTGAAATATATTATATATGTCACACCTTATATAAAAACGTGTGTGGCACAGAAAACATGAATGATTTCGGATTCGAACACATAGACAACATTGACAAATATCTCTCAAGCATAGAGAAATACCGTCCGCTCAACGCGAAGGACGAGCAGGAGATAGGTAAAAAAATTCTAGAGGGAGACAATACGGAGCTGGGAAAACTGGTGAACGCCAACCTGAAGTTCGTGGTAACTATTGCGAAACAGTACAGAGGAAAGGGTGTTCCATTCGACGAGCTCATATCGGAAGGAAACGAGGGACTGATGACGGCTGCGATGAAATACGATCCGTCAAAAGGTTGCAAATTCATAACATACGCCGTGTACTGGATAAAATCCTTCATTAACAAGCGTATATCCGATTCCTTGAAGGAAAAAACAACAGACATATACGACACCATACGAGAGAAAACCGTGGAATGCGATAACGAAGAACTTATTTTGAAAAACGTCAGCGCAGCATCAGCGGTTGAAGAAATAACGTCATGCCTGAAAGAAAGGGAATACCAAATGCTCGCCATGTATTTCGGACTGAATGGAGAGAAAGAATCAAGCTACAAAGAAATTGGAGAACGGTTCGGGGTAACATCTGAATGTGCCAGGCAGACAGTCAACACTTCAATAGCAAAAATGAAAAAGAACGCTGTGTGTTCCGAACATTTCAACGAATATAAAAACATTTTTAAGTGAACTAATTATAGTTTGTAAAACATTGAAAAAATGGCAAAAAAAACTACTACCAAAACCACGAAGAAAACAAACGTGAGAACAACCAAAAAAGAAACTGTTGAAAAAACAAATACAGTAGACACAATGAGTGTCGACGAATTGGCTGAAATTTTCAAGAACAACGATACGGAAAAAATTGAACAACTGGCGGATGAAATTAAACCTGTCGTGGAAACAGAATCAAAAGAAAACAACGAACCTGAGTTTCCTGAACACGTGTACGTTGCACCAGAAGAGTTTGTTGAGGAAAAAAAGTCTGAACCAGTAAAAGAACAAAAAAAGACAAAATCCAAAACAGAACCAAAACAAGAAAAGAAAACCGAGGAAACAAAAAAAGAAAATCCAGTGCAGCCAACAAAACCGAATAAACCCAACACCAACAGAGCCGTCTACGGGTATGATCATTTCGGAATGATATACGGTTATTAAAAACAACACACAAAATGAAGAACGAATACATTATATTGTCCGAAAACCTCGGAAAACTTCGCAAACTGAAAAGTGAATTGAACGAGGAAGAGATGGAGCAGGATACAGACACAACAGAAGCTGTGCCGTATACGGCGAACGACGACATACTGGCTGAAATGACAAACGAGGCAAAATCCATTTTCGGTGCCGACTTTTCAAAATCCAAAACGCCACTGTTGTACTACCCGAAAGACGGCGACGTAACGTTGACTGGCGAAATTCCCGGGCTAGAAAACGCAAAATTCCAGTTCAAACTGAACTCTAACACAGACGGAAGCGGAATAATCCTCTGGGTTGACTCACTCCCAATTTCAGACTCCGTTATCACCACGTTGAGTAAACTTAACGGCGCCGGAAAAAATTGGAAAAACAAACTTAACGAAATTGGGCGTCAAGACCTGAAACCGTTGAGTGCCAGGGAAGACGACAACAGTGCAGAACAACTGGCTGAAAGTCGTGTGGACGGTGACGATATCTAAAGATAAATTTTGAAACCCACACAATAAAAATGCCATCCGACTCGATAAAAAAAATCAACACCAACAACGGCGTAACAGGAAACAGTTACCTGACGAACGATAACTCAATCACTGTGGATGGGACGACGTATGATATTGGTAACGGTTTTGATTTTTACGGTAAAACTCTTGAAGTACAAGAAGCCGCAAAATTTAAAAAAACTTTTACAATAGGTGACACAATACCACATGTTCCATTAGATGGCGAAATTGTTTTGAATGAATTATATAATGAAGCGCACAGGTATTCTTACACCACACATTCAAATTATGAAGGTGCGGACGAAAACACACATAGTGTGGACATACCTGACTACATTGTCGGATGGGAATATCTTTCAGGTAGTACACTCACGCAACTCCCAAGCACGTTGAATTCTTCTTTGGCGGAAGAATTTGTTAATGGGAATTTGGATGTTTATGCTAATTGGGCTAACGATTTAAAAGCAGTTAGGATTATCCTGTTTTATAAAGGGTTAAATAACCCACTAATTCCTTCTGGCAGTGTAACTATCAATTCTCAAACCAGTTATAGTTCAGGAGATTTCCGGTTAACACAAAACTATTCAAAAATAATTCATCACGAAAGCTATTTTGAAGAAGATTTGCGTTGGGCTTCATTTGACTACGTATACGAAGAATTTGGAAGAAATACTGGGGATGGCGTCAATGGAAATGGGTGTCCTGTAATTGAAAACAATGGTGTTGTACCTTGCTACTATGGTGTTAAAAGTGGGGATAGCCTAACAATAGTATTAAGCACATTAAACGGGTTATACACCAATGGCTATACCTCTGTTACTTATTCGAACGCGTTTAAACCATACATCGATTCAAATAATTTTGTGTATGAACGCGCCAACCATTTGTCAGTAAATTTTACCGAGAGCAACTACACGCCCTACACTTCAGCATTAAGCGGAACATACTCCATTTCGATAAATGCTTTGACTACGGATTTGACTTTGTTTTTACCAGTGGTTCTCAACTCTTTCTATATTAATGTTAAATGTTCTGATGTCACAAATGTAAACCCAAGTAGCACTCTCGGTATGGTTGAAGTTTTATCTATTCTTAACAATGGTTTTTCCGCTCTTGAAATAACCGCAGAGTGTATCAATAGTGAAACTGTAACCATATCAGCACAACCAAACCAATATTACATATTCTCTCACTGGGAAGATGCTAATGGCAACACAATTTCTGGCTTGGGGTCAACATTTAACTTATTAATTGATTCTACGATAAACGACAAGACTTACGTCGCTTGTTTCGATCAAGCACCGTCTAGCAGTTGCGTATTAACTTATCACAAACACGAGGTATAACGTACAATGAGACCAATACAATACATAGGGGGTAACAACAATAACGATTACATGCTCACAAACGGTTCGGGTGTGAATAGCGTACCATATACACAAACCCTAGCTGAAAACGGAACCATCGAAACGGTTACAATAAGTAGTTTAATTGATTTATCCGAACCTTCAGCCCCAAGAATTTATTCTGACGATACCAGCGGAAGCGCACACCCTTACATGACTACAGGTACTAACGGGCTTATCCCGTATGTTGTCCAAGGTACAACAGTTGTTGCTAACAATATGCCAAAACGGCTGGCTGGGTGGAGAGCAAAAAACAACAATACAAATTTGTATGAAGACTTTGATTACACAACTTTAACCGCAACAGAAATAAGCAGATACGCCGTAAACAATGAAATCGCGCTTTACGGAAATTGGGTGAACATCAGCCTTATTAGGGTGATTGTTTTCATTCCATATGATGACGAAATATGGGGGAGCCCAGTAAAATACGATGTAACATTGACAGCTAACACAAGTTATATTCCCTCACATATCCCATATTATAATTTAACCACAAATTTTCAAAATATTGTTGATTATACAAACCCTTCATTAAAAAAACTTACTGGTGCTTATTACCAATATGAATATGGAGAAGGTTCAGGCTGTCCAATAACCATCAGCAATACACTTTATCCAAAATATTTCGGTGTAAAAAACAGTGATTTTTGTAATATTGAAATATGTCATAAGACTGGTGTGTGGATACCCATATACACGTTTGAAACCGTTGGGGAAGGTGATAATCTTTCAATTACGCCTGTGTACCATTATTACATAACAAACGCATTGAGATGTGACATTAATGGTTATGAAAAAGATTCCACAATGTTAGACTTTTCGTATTCGTCGCCATACACAAATGCTAACAATGAAAAATGTTGGAGTACAGATATCTCTTTCACACCAAATACAGGTGACGTCACTGTTTTGATTCCATTAACAAAAAAACCAATAATATCAACTTTTGTAACACCAAACATAAGCGGATACTACGCCTACATTGGAGGAGATACTAACGTAGCCCCAGAAAACCAAATAACATCAACAACCATAATGCCGGGAGAAAGCTGTACCGTTACAACATACACAAGCATCCATGGCTCAACCTTTGATGGATGGTTTTTGAATGGTCCGCACGGAACTTTTTTATCAAACAGCCAAACATACACTTATACACTCGATAGTGCCAGGTCAATAACTAAACTATATGCAAAATACTCACCATTGGTTCCACCACAAGTTTTAAACCCAATCGTTTATGTGAGCTATTATCTACTTTTCCCACAAGGTTATTCGGATACAGGGTTTGCATCAAACCAACCTGAACAGCCGAAATATAGTTTAGATGGTGGAACAACTTGGACACAATTGAACAACACAAATGAGGTTTCGTTTTCTGTTACAACAAGTCAACAAGTTATTTTGAGGGTGCCAACAAACGGTAAAGGAAATGTTTCTTCAGGTAATTATGACTTTAATGGCTTTTTACAATATGATGACACGCGTATACCGCAAAACGACATATCAAGAAAACTTATATTAAACGGTACTTTCCCAGAAGGCGGTTATTATTCTGTAACACCTGCATCAGTAAACGAAATACAAATAACTTTAGCCAATTTATCTACAGACACAACATACAAAATATATGCGCTGTACTCCCTATATAACGAGCCGCAATATTAGAAATCTATTTTCGATATCCTGTTTTCTTTGACAACGGTTACAACCTGTTCGTGTTTTGAAATTATCTCTTCATTATCTGTGTGTACAATATGGAAAATGAAACCATAATTTGCTAAAATCCTGTTATACAACTCATAAAGTTTGTCAATGTTTTCTGGATTAATTGTACTATCACACTCGTCAAGCGTGAGGTAGTTCGGACGTGAAAGACTGCTTATCGTTGCCAGCGCATTCCTGACGGCAATTCCACCAAACGTCGCTTCGAACCCGGAAGCACCCTTTTCAATGGGCATCGACACACCATCAGAAACAAGATTGATACAAACGTCGTTCTTGTCATCAATATCCAATACCACGTCGAAATCACACAATCCGTCTAACGTACGTTTTATTTCATTGTTTAATATGGGTAACGCCTGTTTGAGAACTATTTTTACAACACCATTTTTCCCAACAAGTTCCTGGTAAACCTGCCACTCCTTTACCGTTTTCTCTTCCTCAACGAGCTTCTTTATAATCTCATTCCTCTCATTTATCTTGAGGCTGTTAAACTCTATGTTGTTCCTGCATGACTGTATGAGACGTATTTTGTCATCCTTGACACGCGTTTTCTCAACAATATTAACACCTATCAACCTTATCTTATTGTCTATCTCGTTGTTGTATTTGATATTCTCACGATTGCTTTCTATCTCCTTCCTTTGGTTCTCGAGTTTTTCCATCTCCAATTTGATTGTGTCAATGTTAGCCTTTATCGCAATCATCGTGGGTTCCAAACGCTGACGTTCATTAACACGCTCCCTGTCAGACTCCATGTCACATATTTTGGCTTCAAGTTTCTCAACCTCAGCAGTTATCTTGTCAATACGCTGCTTGTTCGTAGTGCCGTTCGTAATGAGCCTTTTGATTTCCAGTTCGTTCTTTTCTATGGCGTCATTCTGCGTTGCCTCATCTATCTTCTGCCCGCATGTCGGACACGTCTTCCCTTCAATTAGAGACTGAATGCGTTTATTGTCAGCACGCAACGAAGCAATGGACGTTTTCAGCTCGACGTTTTTCAGTTCTATGGAATGCTTCTTATCACCTTTTTCCTTAATTTGCGTCTTAACATTGTCGTAGTCTTCCTGTGAAAACACGGCGTCTTTAACTTTTGCGTATTCGTTTTTCTTCAACGTCAACTGCCCACGTTTCTGCTCAAGTTCGGAGTGTTTCATTTCCAAACGGTTCTCGATTGTCGTGACATCCAGTTTTTCAAGCTCTGAGTTGATTTCCTTCCTGCTCTTCAGAACCTCCTCCTTCTCATTCCCAAGCGCTTCGATTTCTTTTTCAATAGTTTTCAACTCTTTTTCCTGTCTCTCAATCTCATCATTGTTCTCTTTGTTACATGTCTCGTAATCAATTATCTCAGCAGAAAGTGTGGCTCTGTCATATTTGTTACACAACAACGTTGGTGAAATCTGTTTTTTCCACATGTCTTTAGCCACGTTCTCTTTCTCCTCCAACGACAACAATCCCAGCCATCTTGAAAACAACCTCCCCTTTTCAGTCTGCCCTTTGTCAAAAAGGGAATCCACAGTCTTTTTAGTGGCGGAAATAACCAAATCAAAATCATCAGGACTGCCAACCGTATCCCTTATTATGTTATTGGTTTGTTGTGTACTTTCACCCTCACAATTTTCAATCAAATCGTATTCACCATTTATCAACTTGAAATACTCCACCATCTGCTTTGGTTTGCTTTTCGATGTGCGTTTCTTTAACGCTGGACGCGTAATTGTCCTCCTTATCACATAATCCACGCCATCAATTTCAAGACATGCCTCAACTTTAACCTCAGTTTCCTCCGGACAGAACCTGTTGAAAACGTCGTTCAAATTTGGGGACTTCTCAGCTTTCCCGAACAACGCAAACCTAAGTAGGTTGATCGCAAACGTCGTCTTTCCACCCTGGTTTCCAGGAACACTATTCAAAAGAACAAGTCCGTGTAATTTTGTAAAATCAAAGTAATTGTCACTGCCGTATGAAAGATAGTTACTCCACTTGACATACTTGAACCTGTAACGCTTGTATTTCGTATACTGATTGAAATCCACGTGAGTGTTCACCATCTCATCAATACGCTTAACAGCTTCAAAATCAACATCAATTTTGCGCTCTTCAATGTACTCCTTGAACAAACGCACTTGAAACTGCGGATCCTGTATGTTGTCAATGACTTCCGAAGCCAACGACACTTCCTTCCCGTCCTTCGTCACAGTTATCGGCTTGAAATCTATCGTAACGTTTCGGACAGGCACACCGTATTTTTCCGAAACCTTTTTTCTCAATGCGGCTTTCTTCTCCTCATTGTTGTCCATCTGCGGCATGTGCAGTTCGACTATTATTTTGTCGGTTGGTTTAATATTCTCTACCATAAATTATTTTTTTTGGTTTCTATGTTGAAATGTTTGTAATATATGGGCGGAACATCTTTGTCATATTTCGCCGCCATTTCTTTGTCAAAATTGCCAACAAACGGAAAGTTTTCGCTTTCTCTTCCCCACGGGACTATTATTGATTCATCTGCCATTTGCTATTTTGATTTTAATGTTCTCTTTTTCTTTGTCGGCTCCTCTGGTTTTTCCACCGTCTCCGAAATACTCTCCGGTTCCTCAACCGTTTGTTGTTGCGGTTCCGTAAACTTTTCCTGTTGTGGGATATAAACTTCGGGCGTATCCTTTTGTAACACCTCTTCAAACGACGGCAAATCCTCTGGCTTGTCGAACATAAACGCTGCCTTCTTTTTGAACTTCTCGTTCAAGTCACCGTATTTGTCTATCATGAATTTCTCACTCAGCGATTGTAAAATGTACCACTGAACAGGTAGTTCCTCGTTTGCGTGACACCACGACGAAATGTCGTTGTATAATCTGTCTGGAATTTCAATTGTCATTCTTGTAGTAATAATTCGTAATCATTTATTTTCTCAGCACAATTCAAAAGGTTGATTATCCCCTTCCTCCCGAAGTCACGGAAAACGTCGGACGGATCATAACCTTCCGGACACTTCACCATTCGAACACTTCCCCGGAGACGCGTCGTTTCCAAAAGCCTGTATATCTTCAAAGCCTTCGAATATGCGTCATTATCCAACATCACGTTCACCCGCTCATGGCACAGCTCAGTAATTTGCTTATAAACCGCGAAATCTTCGCCCAGAGCGCTTCCGAGCAACGGGATGGAGTTTGGTACCACTATATGATCAAATGGGCCCTCAACGAGCGTAACAGGCTCGTACCAGTTTATCTTTCCCTCGTTGAAAACGAATTCTTTTTTTGAAATCTCCGGATTTCTCTTGTTCAATGAGGAAGCACCAACCCTATCAGGTATTCCTGTATAGTCTCTTCCAGTGTAGTAATTGAGGTTACCGAACTTGTCGTAAGACGGTATGATAACCATACCCCTATACGGATTCTGGTATACACGCCGTGGTACGTAAAGGATTCCGAACCGTTTTATTATGTCATCCGTCACACCCCTCCCATGAAGGTATGCTAATGCCTCGTTTCCGAACTCTGTACCATCGAAAACAGACGACGCCAAATCCGGAAGTCTCAGTTCGTTGCCGATATCTGAAATATCCTCAATTTTCAAGGTGCCGTTCTCAATCTCATAATACCTACTCTCCGTGATATCCTTCACACACTGCAAATACCTGGAAAACATCTCCTTGTTTCCATACCTTTTTATTAGTCTTGAGAGTTTTCCACTCCATCCACAACGCCAACAATGACAATACGCACCGTTGTCGTAGTTCAACGCTAAATTGAACTTGCCATCCGGTTTTCCGAGGTTCTCTTCAGCACAACTTGGACAATCGTACTCATACCAGCCACCGCTTCCAGGATAAGAACGTTTGGGTTCTCCCAAAATTGATTCTACTATGTCTTTAATTTCATCTGTTGCTTCCATATCGACTGAAACGTACTTCAAAAAACAACACGAACACGATTTTATGTAAACTTTTTTGAAAAATAACATAGTTTTGACGATTGAATGCGAAAAATCACACTCCGTTTTCCAAACACCAGCCTATTTATTGGAAAAACAACACGAATGGATTATAACTATTTCTTTAATACTTACGACTTCCAACCCACCATTGGGTTCGACAGCCGCGAGAAGCAGGCACAGGATGCCGGTGTGGATTCCGAACTTTGTCAGATGTTCGGCTATGGGTACTACGACTGCGAAAACCCACCAACACCTCCGCAACCACAACCG
>JAEIGA010008949.1_pt1 | contig 15142 bp, 22 predicted proteins | sample 9270691 | NCBI WGS metagenome assembly JAEIGA01 (sample SAMN17057246, study PRJNA624740) | gut metagenome | biome: biome; isolation source: fecal sample | host: Bos grunniens | place: China: Xizang | collected 2019
CACATTTTTGCTAAGTCTTCTTGAGTACCTTTACCATTAGTAGATGCTGCCATTTTTCTCATAAGTTTATCATTTAATCTTTCAGTATGTTCCATACTTCTCTTCATATCATGTCTTTTACCTTGGTTACCAGAGCTAACTTCATGTATCATTATTTGTGCGTCTTCTAAAGCACATCTTTTACCTGGTGTTCCTTGAGATAATAAGAATGCACCCATACTAGCTGACATTCCCATAGACACTGTTCTTACATCACATTTGATATAATTCATTGTATTTGCTATTGCTAATCCAGCCATAACTTCTCCACCTGGAGAGTTTATATACATTGTTATATCTTTGTGTGGATCTTCTGCTTCTAGTAATAATAATTGTCCTACTATAGTATCTGCCATTCCAGTTTCTACTGGTCCATGTACAAATATTATTCTATCTCTCATTAATCTAGAATATAAATCGAAACTTCTTTCTCCTTCAGATGTCTTTTCTACTACTGTAGGTATTAATCCTGCTTTTGGAGCTGAATTCCAATTATCTAATATACATAAAGGTCCATTTAAGTTTTCCATAATTATTAATCTCCTTTTTTTTGAAATTTAATTTAGAAATCATTTATATTATACTTGTCATCTGTACATTCTTGTTTTAAAAATTCATATCCTTTTTTAATCGCTTTTGATATAACTGATTTAGTTACATTATATTCTTCTGACAAACTACTATATGTCCTATTATTATATACTGTTTCTACTATATATAAGTAGGAATCTGGTAGTTCTTGTTTTAATAACTCTAATTTGTTATTTATATAGTCTTTTAACTCTATATCTTTGAAAGCCAATTCACTTTCTTCATCTTCTAGTATGTTCGATATACAAAAATCAACAGAATTATTAGGTACATCTGAACTAGAACCTGGAATTTTTATATCCTGTAAGAATTCATATCTTACACTCTTGCCTATTCGTTCAGGTTTCATCTTTCGTAAAAATTGACGATATTGCTGATCAATTATAAATGTTGCATAACAATAAAATGGTGCTGTAGCTTTTTCTTTCTTATAGGTTTTTACTGCTTGATACCAACCTATATTTAATACAGCTAGAATATCTTCATTCATATTCTCTTTATAATATCTGTTTACTTTTTTGTGATAAACATAATATATCGTATCTTTAGTTTTATGCCACAATATTGTCCAATATTCTTGATTGTCCATATTATCTTGAATTAAAAATACTAATTCTTCGTTAGATAAGCTCTTTAAATCAATTTTATCAGTAATAATTCTCGCCCCTTTTTAACAAGAAAACCACTCTAATGAGTGGTTTATCTACTATTTTAATTTTTTATTCTTTATCCTATTATATGCTTCTATAACGAAGTCCATTTGGTCTTCATTTAAAAGTATTTCATAGTCATCATCTTGTATAGTATATAAATCATCTTCAAGTTTATTTAATGATACATATCCATCGCATTCATAAGATAGTGTTATAGGCTTAAACATTGGTAAAGTCTCCTTCTTTTCTGTTATAGTTTTAGTATTTGTTGGTACAGGAAGCTGTTTTACTTCTTTTGGCTCTTCAATCTTTTTAGTATCTTTTTCTGTTTTTTTATTGCCCTTCTTTCTATCTTTGCAAGAATTATTTAGCATATCAGTTAAACTTGTTCCATCTAAATCAAATAATTCATTTAAAAATTGTGGAAGCATATCATTAAATTCTTCTTCATTCATTTCTTCAAATAATTTATATTCTTCTATATATGCTAACATTTCTTCTTCTAAAGTTTGTTTAGTTTCTTCCCATTCTTCATCATCGATTTTATCTAATTCGTCGCTTAAATAGAATGTTAAGTTACTATCTAAATCTAGATCTTGTATAGTATTTATACATATATCAGCATTATTTCTTCTAGCTATTGGACAATATACATCTCTTATTTCATCAAGAGATATATCATATCCATGTACAACTAATGTTCTAAATACATCATTTATTTCTTGCTTTCTGATAACTGCTAATAAGTCATCTTTATCTGTATATATAACATAATCTTCAAGTGATTCATCTATATCCATAGGAATGCCTAAATCGCTATTATATATTATTAATGGAGCTAATAAAGATCTTCCTTCGAGTGATTTAGCAAATTCAGTTAAGCTAAGTTTAAAGTTATGATCATAATCGTCATTATCATTTCTTGGAACTATAGTATATTTTATTATTTTTCCTAAGTCTTTGCTCATAAGAGTATCTCCTTTTCATCTTTTTACTCTTACTATATGCATAATAAAAGAGGCGGTTTACCCGCCTCTAATACTATTTAAGTTCTGCAAATATCTTAGACATTTCAGAACGAACATCCATTGGTAAGTATATAACACCTACTAATTTTTCATCTTTTGATTGTTCTATGAATGCAGATAAACCATTATCATATTTATACTTATCTTCTGTTTGATTCTTAATATCTCCCATCATAACTAACATAGAACCTCTACCGATTCTAGTACCAGCTACTTTTATAAGTTTTAATGATAAGTCTTCTGCTTCATCTAAAACAACTATAGTTCTATCTACAGATACACCTTTTAAATTTTGTACTATATCCATATCAAGTTGATATCCTCTGCGTTTAGCAGCTTCTTCATTCTTAGGGTCGAATGCTTCTTTATAATCAAACATAGTATCATTTGTTAAATATTGTATCATCGGACTGAAGAAATGTCCTAATTTACTATGGAAGTCGCCAGGTAAAGCTCCTATTTCTATAGCGTCTACTGCTATAGGGTTTCTTAATAATAACATTTTATCATATAGTCCAGTATATATCTTTTCTTCCATTATCTTCATAGATAATAGTGTTTTACCAGAACCATAGTTACCTGCTATTACTTTTATAGGAATTGAATCATTATATAATAAATCCATAGCACATTCTTGATAGATATTAAGAGGCTTAACTTTAGAAGTTCTATATTTAATATCTACAAACTCTTGAGCCTCAGCGTCCCATCTAACAGCCGATTCATTATCTGTATCTGTATCGTGTAGTATAACATATTCATTAGCATGTAATGTTCCACTGTCCATTAGTTCATATAGTTTATTATCGTTTTCTTCTTCTGTTCCGAATAACTCTATAAAACCTCTATAAAGTTCTTCTTCTTGTGCTTTTATAAGTTTCATTGAAGGTAATTTAAGCATATTTGCTTTAGCTACCAATCCGTTATCATTAGTTACTAACACTACTTGGTTTTTGTTGTCTTCCATAAAGTTGTAACAAGCATATAATATTTTGTTGTCTGGTTGGTCAAGGTCAAAACCATAAAATAATGTTTCAACTATGAATTTATTAGGCACTTCGTCAACTATATATTTAACTGAATTAGGATTATTATTGATTAACTTAAAAGCTTGTCTTGCTCTCCATTTTTGTTCTGAGCTACCATCATCTTTATGTCTATCTAGTTCTTCTAAAACAGTTGAACATAATACTAATATTGCACCGTCGTTTACAAGTTCTTTTAATTCATTAGGTGCATGCATTAAAGCTGAAGTATCCATAAATAAATATCTGTTCATTTAACCGCTCCTTGTCCTAAAATATTTTATTATTATATTACTTATAAATGAGTAATTTTGTATGATACAACTTTTTCAACGAACACTGGAGATAGCTCATAAAATTCATAATCATCTATATCTAAATCATCTAGCATATTAGGCTTAGCTATAGATATTAAACCTGTTTTTTTATTTATTATTAATAGGTCTCCTTTTTCTATGGATTCTAATGCTTGTTGATCTGAACATCCTGAACAAGATGCACAATCTCCAGTACAGCCTCCACAACCTAATTGTTCAGCTTTTTCATCTTCAGTTATTAATTGTATTTCGTCTTCTTTCTCTTCAGTTTTGGATACTAATTCAACTTCAGCATTAGTTGCTTCATTTAATAGTTCTGATATTTCTGTTACCACTTCCTTATCTTCTGAGAATCTATCAAGACTAAAAACTAGATCTCTGTCTTTATTGTATACCATAACATAACCACATTGTTTACACATGCAATAAACATTGTGCCCTTTAAAAATCTTACTCTCTTTTGTTAAAATTATATTGTCTTTATCTCCTAAAGCTATATTGCAATTTGGACAAAAACCTTTCATTTAGCCACTCTCCTAATCATTTATAGTTAAATATTGACCTATTTCAGCTTGTGTTATATCTAATAAAGAATAACATATACTTATTGAATCATCTTCATTCCATCTGTAACTTGAGCAATTTGATAATATCTTTCTTAATACTACAGAAATGTTTATGGCAGCTCTTAATGTAAATACAGAGCGTCCAAAATGATGTTTAAATTCATCCATTAAATAAATTAATTCATTTATATCATTTTCTTCTAAATACTCTATGCCTAGAACTATACGTTGTGATTTTAAATCTAGAATAGTTAAAACATTTAGTTCATCTAAATCGATGTCTAAATTACTTTTAATATATTCTTTGAATAAGCATATAAACTCTGCGGCAGTTAAATTAATTTCTATGGTAAATGATTCTAAACTCTCTTTGAAAAATTCTATTGTAGGAATACCTTGATTTAAATCTATTTCTGAGTATATATTTGCGTTCAAAACAATCACACTCCTGATTTAATTTATAATAAAATAAAAAACCCACGGCACCAACCGTGGGAAAAAGTAAAAGGGAGATTTAATATGGTAGAACTATGTCTACACTCCTATTATATGCAAAACTATAATATATCATCCAGGGATTTAATGATATTTTTATTTTTATTTTCTTGTACATATTCATAGGCTTTATTAATCAATTCTTTTGTGAATTGCATTTGTTGTACATTATATTTTACTGTTTTCATTGAATAATAACTCAATGGTTTGAAATCTACATCTTGGAATAATTCTTTATATAAAGATGCAAATATAGTCCAGTAATATAATTCAGTTTTATCTATAGGTTTTCCTCCGGCAGTCATACCAGTTTTAACCCAATTTTTATAAGTTCCTGATTTAATCATCTTACAAATGTTATTAGGAATTATAAAATAATGCATATTTGTTCCTTTGTTCTTGTATATTTCTCCTAGATATTTGTTTATTATAGCTAGAGAGTTTACATTTGATGCCATATTAACACCTTTGCATGGTAGCTTGTTATATTTCATATAACAAATTGGCTTGTGTATATTTTCAAATGTCATACTAACAAATGTATCTTTTTCTCCAACTATTATTATATTTTTATATTCTTTCATACCTTAACCCTCCAGCTATAATATTTACCACCTAGTTATACAGGAAATCAATTAAATCCTGCCTGGTGGAATCAGTCTGTTTTAATATAGTTATTAATAATCCTTGTGGCACTGTTCCCCTCATAAAGGGGATGGGTACCGTTTTATTAGATTGGTTTTTATAAATAATATGATCTGATCTCTTTTGTCTTTGCTCTTCAAATCCTATATGTTTAACAAATTTGATTAATTGTTTGTAATCAACTCTTAATCTATTGTTATTCTTTTGTTTCTTCATTTACGGGCTCCTTCCTAGAGAATACTTATCTCTTTTTAAACCACGGACCTTTATGATGCAATAATCCTTTAGTTCCTTTAAAATGATCTTTCACATGGTTAAAATCATTTCTAAGTTGTGGTTGATAAGGTTGATGTAATTTATTCATCGTTTCTACTTCTTCGGAAGAACCATCAGTACTTTTAATTTCATTTATAAACTTCATTAATTTTTTATCGTATTGTTGGTCTGTAGCCCATGAACCTTTTAAAGATTGCACAGTTTTATATTTACCATGTAAATATGGAAAATGACGTGGATCTTTAGTTGTTCCATTTGCTTTATAGTTTTCATTTTTATGCGAAGCACATTCTGGAGAATACTTCGGACAATTCTTAGCACCTGCATATAATCCTAAATGATCTGCATGAGCTTGAATTCCGTCTTCCCAGGATTTAAATTTCATATGGGCACTAGCGGCATAATCGCCGCCACCTTTACTTGTTTTTAATCCACACGTGTTGTGGTAGCTAGAGTCTATAACTCCGCCAAATTTGAAGAAACCTGTTTCTATCATTGCTTGTGATATTAATACTACAGGATCTATGCCATTAGAAATCGCAGCTCTCCATAATATAGGTAAGCATTGTAATGCTAATGGATTATTTGTTTTTCCTTTTAACCAATTTTCACATTGCTTATAAGTTGCTGATGGTTGTCCTAATATATTCATTTGATCACTCCTATTATAATTCGTATCTTTTGTTTTTGCCAATATTTGAGCACATTCTCTAAATGAGGGCAATCCTTCTGTCATAAAATGCTCTATCAATTCTCTCTCAACCTCTCTTAATAAAATACATTGTCATCATAATAATGTAAAGCTGCATTATGATAAAATAATATAGTATCAAAATCAATTGGTTTAAAGTAATGAAGGTCTGTACCAACATTAATACCATATTTTTTAATCATACATAATTTATGAACGTGTCCGAATAAACCAACAGAATTTTCGTCCATATCTTTAGTAGCTATATTTAATGGTTCGTGTGTCAAATTAACATTATATATTTTACCTTGGTGTTCAATGTTGACATTCATTACATCTTTAGGCCATACTATATCAAAGTATTGTTTTAATTCTTCATCTGAATAATGATATCTTTCATAATTGCCTTTAATGAATATTTTAAATCCATTAAGATATTGTGCATAAGACAAATCTCCAAAGTCTCCTAAGATGTAAACTATATCATCTTTAGTCACTGTACTATTCCAATTGTTAATCAATGTAATGTTTAATTCCTCAAGAGAATTAAATGGCCTTTTAGATATATCTATAGTTCTTTGCGCGTTAAAGTGAACTCAATGAAGATCTGACGTAAACCAGATCATATAACATCATCTCCTATTCTAAATTGTTTAATATTTCTTCTGCCATGTCAATACAAACGTTCATATCATGGCAAATATAGAAATATCTTATAAATGCAAATTGTATCTTATCTGCCAATAAAATTACATTAATTATCTCTTTATTGTTATTTATAAAATCAGTAAGCATATTAACTTCGCGTGTATAATCTAAATCTATACCTGCCTTTACAAATCCTTGTAAATCATATTTATTTAAAACAGTTCTCACAATCTCCATATAATCAGTCCTTAAAATAATGATTTAATACTCTTTCAAATATGTCATCTAATATGTCTTCGTTACGTATTAAATAATTTTTCATAGATGGTTTTCCTTGTAGCTTAATTTTATCATAAGTATACCATGAACCAGTTCTGTTAACTATTTCAGCATTACAGGCTAATTCTAATAAATCATCTATTATGTCTATACCTGAATCATAATAATGTTTTACAGATACATCGTCGCCTTTCTTAATGGCTAACTTATTCTTTTTAATAGTTATTTTAACTTTGGCACCTATTATTTGATCATATTTATGCAATTCATTAGTTTGTCTAACATCTAATCTAACAGATGCATACGTATTTAAAGCTCTATCTGCTATCGCTATTTCAGAATTATATTTAGTAGATTTTAAATCATTGCGGATTTGATTAATAAGTACTAACGCGCAATTTGATTTGTACATTAGATTTGATAGCTTTTTAATAGTATCTGTTATTGTGTTGTTATTAGATTGTTTTTTCATAGAACTGTTTAAATCTTCATTTGATATAAGTGACGCTATAGAATCTACTACTATGATATCTACAGAACCACTTGCTATTAATTCTTCAGTTATCTGCACTAATTGTTCAGATGTTTGAGGATGTGCTATAACTAATGAATCTGTATCTATACCTAAAGTTTCTAAATAATTCATATTAATAGTATTGTCTATATCTAAATACGCTGTAACACAATCTTTATTTTGCTTTATCATATTTAATACGAATGATGTTTTCGATGAATTAGGAGGGCCACAAATTTCGGTTATCTTATCTAAAGGAATTCCTCCATTTAAAGATAAGTCCAAACTAATTATGCCACTTGATATTTTATCCATATCATACTCCTTTCAATAAAATAGGGGCTTAAAGCCCCTTATATTATAAAGTTATTGTTCCGTTATATGTTCCTATAACTGTGCAATACCAACGGTCTATTCTATATGTTTTTGCACCCATAAAATCGTTTGCAACTATTCTATAAGCTACTTTGTTTGTAGATGTATCATGTGCTAATACAACAGCTGTTAAGTCCTTTATACCTTCTTTAGGGCAATTTATTCTAACTAAAGTTCCAAATGCTAATTCAATCATAATATCATATACTCCTTTATTTTTTTATAAAATTTATTATTTTTCTAAATATTGTTGAGGGTCTAATCCCATAGATTCTAGGTACATTTCTACAGCTACTTGAGCTCCTGTCTTCTTTGTTCCTTTTGATTCTATGGTCATTCTTTTGCGAAAACCTAAATTATTATTTAATATTTTTTCTATAGATTTTAATGCATTTTTCATTTTTGCTAAATCATTAGATATTTCTTTATAATCTTGTTCATTGTTTTTGGCTTGTCTTCTTAATATACTTGCTGTTTGTAATCTATTTAAAGTATTTATTAATTGCTCATCAGATAATGTTGTTAAATCAACATATTCTATACCATGTATTATATCTAATTCTAATCTAGATTGATAATCTCTATCTGTTTTATTTTGTTGCGCGTCATATATTCTACTTATCTGATGTAATTCCTTACTAATGTTTTTAAATATAGCCATTGCATCTACTTCTTTACCAGTTTTACAAGCACATAAATAATTTTCTTTATAATGACCTGTTTCGTCTAATATATATTCATATGCAACTAGTTTGCCTGGTCTAGTATGGTATACTATATCTTTTATTTCATGGTATTTTGCATAAGCTTCTTTTCTAGTAAATACTTTCACGCTAATGTTTCCATAATTTATATCTGGAGTAAATATTATTCTATAATATCTTTCTCTTTTTTCTATTTTCATTTCATAATTAGTTGACATAAACAATTCCTCCCAATAATTTAAAATAAAATAAGACGGTCTATGCCGTCTTGTTAATTAGTTATCTTTTTTTACTTGTTCTTTTTTCTTTTCTTTTTGTTTCTTTGTTTGAGTTTTAGCAATAGCATATTTAACGTTGTTGTACATAGCTCCACAACCAGCTACTGTTAGTATAAACTTCATAATGTTGTCATCTATGGTTATCATAACTGTAAAAACTAACAATGCAATTATTATTATATCAATTATTGCATCCATTCTAGTAAACTTTTTCTTCATTTGCTATTACACCTCCTTACATCTAATTATTACTTAGATTTAAGTGCGGCCTTTATAAATTTAAAAGCATGATATGCATCAACAGCAAATATAGCACCTACTGCTGCTAAAATAAGTGTCATTATAGTACCAAAACCACATATTGCTGCTATATAACATAAATACACCAATGCAACTATATCTAATAATGCTAAGCTAGTAGCTGTTAAAATTATTTTTCTATTAATCATATAAACCTCCTAAATTTTCTAAATTTTCAAACTTTTAACAATCTCCTTAACATATAGTATAAATAAAAAGGTTAATAGGAGATGTTATTATGGAAATAAAAATATTTGATAATTACGATATTCAAATTGTAATACAAAATGAGGAACCACTATTTGAAATCTATACTACAGGTAAAGCATTAGGTTATTCTAGATGGGATGGTAAAACATATGATGAAAATGGCAATGAAAAACTTTTCACATATAAATCTAGAATAGATAAAATAATAGTTAATGCAGAAATAGAACCTATTGTTATAGATAATAATAAATACTTTACTGAATCTCAATTATATGATTTCTTATTAGAATCAAGAACTGAAAAAGGTAAAGCATTTAGACGTTGGGTCTGTGATGAAGTACTACCTAGTATACGTAAAAATAAATGCTATATAACAGAATCAGCTACTCAAGAAGATATCGATTTTGAATCATTATACGGTATAAGACGTATATACGATACATTTTATAAAGCTGACGATGTTTTAGCTGAATATGATAAATTTTATACTTTAGCTAAAGCTAAACGTGCAAATAACCATCATGCTTTTAATAATCAAGATAGAATTAAATTATCTAAAAAGATATTAGAGGCACTTGATAGTAGAGCAAGATTTGCTATAGCTTCTAAAGAACCTATATCTAAAATAATGTCATATCAGGAATTATCATTAAAGATACAAGCTGATATAACTGAATTATCTAATAGATATAATGGTGGTATCAAAGCTCAACAAGCTCGTAAAATAACTCAATTAGAGCTTGAAAAGGAAAACCTAATAACAGAGCTAAATGATACTAAAGAGTTATTAATACAACAACAAAGTTGTGATATTCCTTTCTTAGAAATACCTTATTGTGGCTTTAGTACTAATAAAATGTATGAGCCAAAACTTGGTAAATTTAAAAGAACTAAAGAATATAATTATTGGGAGAATCATTTCCCTAAATTTTTATTAAGAAATGTTAGTTTTAGTGAACATATAGATTTTGATAAGCCTATATGTGTTGAAATGCATTTCTTAACTAATGGTAAATTTGACGTTGATAACTTTAGTAAACCTTTATTAGATGTCATTAGTAGAACATTAGATGTCAATGATAAGATATTTACTAAAACTATATGTTGCGAATGCAATGAAAAAGTCGATAACCATTATAAAGAGGGTAAAATATACGTTAGAATGTATAATTATGATCCTGATTTATCTTCTCAACTAACAACTAATGAATAAAATAAAGCTCCCATAAGGGAGCTTTTCTTATTTATGAACTAAACGTAAAGCATGTATAGTTTTTCTTATATCCATTTGTGTCTTCTCTGGTAATGAATAGAACCAATTGCTATTTTTCACAAAAACGTCGTAGTCAATACTTTCGATGGCTTCTCTAGGTATCATCTGTTGTTCTGATATTAACCTTATAAATGTGTTTATTATTTCCTTCTCTATTGATTCGGCGTTATAATTCATCATAATATTATGCTCCTTCATATCCATATAATTTATTTAAGATTTTACCCATTAATCTATGCAATGCTATATAATAGCCAGTATTAAAGTCATATTTGTCATCTGGATGTTTCTTAGCTTTGCCAACTAATCCTAGCGAAGACACTAATATAACATCCTCATGCTCTATTATAGTTATATCTAATCTTGTTCCGTCATATAATGTAGCTACATCATAGCTTACATTAGCATAATTATCTTTGTATATATAAGCCACTTCACGCGTATATTCTTGCCAAATATCATCTAATTCTTGATTTGCTTCATCTAATACTTGAAGTAATCTTTTAAGTTCTAAATTTGCTTTTTCTACTATTAAATTTAAATATTTTTCTTTTTCAAAGTTATCAGTTATTTTGGCAACTTTCTTTTCAATACGTTTCATTCTTTGACTCATATAAAATCCTCCTAAGTTATTTGTTTGATTTAAACTTATAGTTTAAAGTGTTATAATCATCAACTATTGTTTTGCTTTTTTCATGTGATATTTTGATAACATTTATATCACTATACTTATAATAAGTGGTATGAGTGCCATCTGGGTCTGCTATAGTTACTGAAAAATAGTCATCATAAAATTGCATATCCAATAGCTCTTGATATATAATATATCGCTTATCGTTAAAAACTATAGTATGATCTGCTATAAATTTTTCTTCATAAGCAGTTTGAGTTCTTAAATTAAAAGCGTCTCTATAAGCACGTCGCATATCATCTTCTTCTGTTAAAGCATGTCGCATTTCTATTGCTAATGGTAAGATAGAATTTTTATTAGCTAATACAATATAAGAATAATCAACTTTTATATCTAATGTTTGATTCGGTTCTAATTCATCTAATAGTTTAAATAGCAATTCTTTAATGTCAATCATCTCCAATCACTTTTTATATAATTAATATATGCCATTGGAGATTCATAAATAAAGTAGAGACCTAAATCTCTACTTTATCTACTACTGTGAACTTTAATTTGTCTCCGTCTAATTCTATTTGAACATAATCGCCAGGTAATATCTTATCTTCTAATAATAATAGACTTAGAGGCTCTTCTATATATTTTATTAAAGCTCTTTCCAATGGACGAGCTCCATATTCTTTAGAATATCCTTGATCTGCTATGAAATCTAAAGCTTCATCAGAACATTTAGCTAGTATATTTTGTTCTTCTAATCTTTCATCTATACGTTTACCTAATAGTCTTATTATTTGTCTTTGTTGTTCTTTATTTAATGGATGGAATACTACTGTAGCTGATAATCTATTTAAAAATTCAGGAGATAACGCTTTCTTTATAGTATTCATTGTTTTTTCTTTAAGTTGTTCATATTCATTTGTTTCTGCTGTCGCAGCATCATTAGTTCCAAAACCTACTGCTCTTGATTCAGCAAGTAGTCCACTACCTAAGTTAGTAGTTAATACTATTATACAGTTCTTAAATGATACAGTAACACCGTTAGAATCAGTTAATCTACCGTCATCTAGTATTTGTAATAATATATTTGTTAAGTTACCTTTAGCTTTTTCAAATTCATCAAATAATATTAATGAGAATGGTTTATTTCTAACTGCTTCTGTAAGCTGTCCTCCTTTATCGTATCCTATATATCCAGGTGCTGCACCTATTAATTTAGATACAGAATGTGATTCACTGAATTCAGAACAATCTATTCTTATCATGCTTTCTCTAGAACCATATCTTAATTCTGCTAACGCTTTACATAGTTCTGTTTTCCCGACTCCTGTAGGGCCTGCAAATAAGAAACTTGCAACAGGTTTGTCTGGGTTTGATAATCCAGAACAACTTCTACGTATAGCACTTGATATTTCTTCTATAGCCAAATCTTGTCCTATGACTCTTTCATGTAAATCATCTTCTAATTGTAGCAACTTAGCTTTTTCAGATGCCATTAATCTTGAAGTAGGTATTCCTGTTCTTACTTCTATTTCAGCTGCTATATGGTCTTCAGTTAGAGGAACTCTATTTACAGGAATGTCTGGTTCAGTTTCTTCATTAAGAAGATTTTTTAAAGTTTGCATTCTTTGATATAATTTTATACATTCTTTTCCGTTTTTTGTTTCATTCATTTTATCTTCTAATAAAGATAATTCTAATTCTTGTTTATTTGCTTCATCATTAAAAGCAGTTTGTGATAGTTTGAGCTTAGCTGATGCACTATCTATAACATCTATAGCACTATCAGGTAAATATCTTTCTGCTACATATCTTTTAGCTAATTTAATAGCGCATTTAAGTGTATCATCAGGTAAAGCTACATTATGGAAATCTTCGTATTTATAAGCTAAACCTTTTAATATTCTAAACGCTTCATCTTCATCAGGTTCATCTAATTTTATAACATTAAGTCTTCTTAAGAATGCGGGATCTTCTTGTAGAATTCTTAATTCTCTAAGAGTAGTACAACCTATTAATTGTAAAGAATGATTAGCTAATTCTGTTTTTAATAAACCTGCTATATCTATTGATGAATCTTTTCCTTGTCCTGATTTACATATCATATGAAGTTCATCTATAAATAATATAGCATTTCCTAATTCAGATAATGCTTTTATTAGATTAGTTACTTTTTCTTCTAATTGTCCTCTATACATAGAGTTAGACATAAGAGAACCAATAGATAAACTGAATATTCTTTTATTAGCTAAAGAAGGTATCTCATTATTAGCTAATTTTAAAGCTAAACCTTTTACTATAGCTGTTTTACCAACACCTTCTGGTGCGGCTATTAATACGTTATTTTTACTACGTCTTGCCATAGTATTTATTATAGCGTCTATTTCTTTTTCACGTCCTATTATAGGATCTATTTGACCATTTAAAGCTAATGCAGTAAGATCTGTACAAGTCTCTTCTATGACTTTATCTAAGTCTTTATTTTCTTGTTTGGTATTAGTAGAATTTCTCGCTGTATTTTTTATTTTTCCTGTATATATAAATTCTACACAATCTTTTCTTATTGCACTTAATGGTATTTTATAATCTCTATAATAGTCAGTAATAGCTCTATTATCAGATTCTAACAGAGCCATAAGAAGATGCGGCACTAATATTTTTTTGCAACCTGTCATTTCAGCATATTCTGCTGCCATCATAAAAGTTTCTTCTGATTGAGGAGATAATACTGCTTCTTTTGTAGGTGTAAAATCTGGCTCTTCTAAAGAACTATTTCTATTATCCACATAATATCTTAATGTAAATAAATTAAAATCATGCTGACTTAAACATTTACCCATTGTTTGATATTGTGTATCTTTGTATAAACTAAATAATAGAAATTCATCTGTTATCCTAGTGCTTTTGCGCTCTTTAACTTCATCAGTCGCTCTATCGATTATTTTTTGTACAGTTTTGTCATAATTAAACTCTAAATTCATATTTAGACTCCCTTCATTTAATTTGATGGACCAATAAATCCGCCTCTACCACCAGGCTGTAATGTGTCTTTAGAACCATATCTACGTAATTGTTTTTTAGTTGGCATTTTTACATTTGGTGCCATTGCTTTTTCTTTTTTCTTAGTAGTTTTTCTTTTCTTTTTTGCCATTGTTAAATTCACTCCATATTTGTCATTTGTTATTTACTATATTATTAAAGTAAGAATGCAGAACCTAATTTAACTACGGATAAAGTTATAGTAACAGGGGCCATTATAGCCTCTATAACTGTTCCTACAAGAGTATCTATTAGAAATCCTACAATGTTTTTTATTGCTGTTGCTACAGTCATACAATCACTCCTTATATTATATTAAAAACTCATTACATCTTCTTCTAGGATCGATAATTTATCAGAACCGTAATCTTCAATATCTATATAATAATAATCTTCTTCATTTTTATAATAATATATATATTCTGAATTATCTTCATATGATTCTTCTAACTCTTGTACAGTTTTAAAGTTTAATTCTTCTAGTGCATTATCTAAAAGTTGTTCTTTTAAAATTGCAAAATATTGTAAAGCGCTGTCTTTATCAGCAAATACTTTTATTGAATTTGTA
>JAEIGA010008950.1_pt1 | contig 15141 bp, 7 predicted proteins | sample 9270691 | NCBI WGS metagenome assembly JAEIGA01 (sample SAMN17057246, study PRJNA624740) | gut metagenome | biome: biome; isolation source: fecal sample | host: Bos grunniens | place: China: Xizang | collected 2019
ACCTGCACCACGGAGGGCAGGATCAATGCCCAGGGGGTTCCGGTCAGACCCAGGGTTCTGACCAGGAAATAGTTGGGAACCATACCAGCGCTGAACACCATGGTGATGATGAAGAAGATCATAATGCCACGGCGGAAGGGGAAATCTTCCTTGGACAGCGCGTAGGCGGCGGAGTACATCAGCAGCACGGACAGCACCGTGCCCACCACCGTGACCATAATGGACACGCCCAAAGCGCGCCAGAAGCCGGCGTCGGTGAGGATGTACTTAAAGTTGAACCAGTTAAAGTCCTTGGGCCAGAAGTTGATCTCATGGCCATGGGCAGAGAAGGCCGTTGCCAGCACGTTAAAGAAGGGCAGGATGCAGACAAAGGCGGTCAGGATCAGCACGATGGTGTTGATCACGTGGAAAGTGGGGCTGTCACCGATCCGACGTCCCTGCTTTTGCTTATTATTTTGTTTCGTCTTTACAGTATTCATAGCATCACCATATTCCCGTTCCCATTGTCTTTTTGGACAGTTTGTTAGCACACAGGATCAGAATCAGCGAGACCAGGCCGTTCAGCAGACCCACCGCGGTGGACAGGCCGTAGTCCGAGGAACCGGCGCCCAGACCCAAACGGTAGACATAGGTGCCGATGATTTCGCCGGTCTCACGGGTGTTGGCGTTGAGCATGGCATACACCTGCTCGAAGCCGGCATCCATCAGATAGCCGATACGGATGATCAGCATGGTCATAATGGTGGGCATGATCAGCGGAACGGTCAGATTCCAGATCTGGCGCAGCTTGGAAGCGCCGTCCAGCTTGGCAGCCTCATACAGGGAAGGATCAATGGCGGAGATGGCAGCAATGTAGACGATGGAGCTGTAGCCGATTTCCTTCCAGCCATTGAGGATGACCACCAGCCAGCGGAACCAACCGGGCTCACCCATGAAGTAGATGCGCTCGCCACCCAGAATCTCGCCGATGTTGTTAATGGGGCCATACAGACCGAAAAGGCTGTTGAAGATACCCACGATCACGACCCAGGAGAAGAAGTGGGGCAGGAACACAATGCCCTGTACCAGCTTGGAGAAGCCTTTGCTGCGGACCTCGGAGATGAGAACCGCCAGGATCACGGGCATGGGGAACAGAATCACGATCTTCATAATGGAGATGATCAGGGTATTGCGCAGGTAACGCATGATTTCCGGATCTTCGAAGATCTTCTGGAAGTTTTCCATGGTCCAATCGGCCTTGGAGAAGGCTTCCAAAATGTCGTATTTCAGGAAGTTAGGTTCGTCCTTGAAGGCAATCGCGATGCCGATCATGGGCAGATAGCAGAACACAAAGGCGAACGCGATGGCGGGGATTACGAAAGGAATCAAGGAACGGTGCTTTTTGACTCTTGCTTGGAGTGTGGAGGTCACATTCATCCTCTCCTCTCAAAAGGGTTAGTTTTTGTAGGATTTGTACCAGGCGTTCAGAGCGTCGGTTGCTTTCTTACCGCCCTGCAGGGAGTTGAGCTTGTCCAGATACTCCTGCAGCTTGCCGGAGCCGTCCTTCATCATGATGTAGAACTGGTCCTGGGCATATTCTTCCATGGCGGCGCGGTTGGAGTTGTAGTCTTCGATGGGGGGCGTGAAGTCAACCACGTTGTAAACGCCCACTTCGTCGGCTCTGTCCATCAGGATGGACCAGGCGCGGAACAGCTCGGGCTGCTTACGGACACGGGCCAGCCAGTACTGGGTGTAAACCTTTTCGTTGGAGCCGGTCAGGTAGTAGCTAGCATCGTCCTTCTCGCCGAAGTTGGCAGAGATGGGCAGATAGCCTTCATTGTGGCTGTAGGTCCAGTGCACGCCTTCTTCGCCCAGAACGATGGAACGGAAGTTGTGAGCATCGTCGGTATCCTTGATCTTGGAGTTCATCCAGTCCAGAGTATAGCCGGCCTTGTCAGCCTGGTAGAAGGGGATGGCAGTGATGTAGGTGTAGCCGCTGGCGCGGTAGATCTTTTCGGGGTCGGAGGCATTCTCCTTCAGAGAGCGCAGGTAGCCCAGATAGTTGGGCAGCTCGCCGGCGGCCTCGGTGGCGGAGATGGTGCCCTTAGCCTGCATGCCAGAGATGATGCTGGGAACGCTCCACAGGGAGCCGGCGAAGCAGGCTGCCTGGTTGTTGGTGAACTTATTGATGGCGTCGGCAGCGGTGTTGGTGGCGGTTTCCAGGTCGATGTAGCCGGCCTTGTAGAGCTTGTTCATGTAGTCCACATAGTCCTTGTAGCGGGGGGCGTTCATGTAGTACAGAACCTGGGTTTCGCCGTTAATGTCATATTCCTGCCAGTCGGCGTAGATGCCGAAGGCGGCGGAAATGGTGTAGACCAGGGGCGTGTACTTGTCGAAGGTCAGGGCGGGACGGCCCAGCTTCTCGGTCAGCACCTTCAGGGCGTTTTCAAACTCAGCCAGGGTGGTGGGGATCTCCAGGTTGTTTTCCAGCAGCATATCCTGGTTGAAAACGATCATGTTCTCAATATTATCGCTGGAGGCACGCTCGGGGATGCCGTAGATACGGCCGTCCACGGTGACCACGTCCCAGGATTCATCGGAAATGCTGGCCAGAATGTCAGGAGCGAACACTTCCAGAGCATCGGTGATGTCCAGCAGCATTTCGTTCTTGACCAGGTCGCTGAACTGATCCTTGGTCAGCTTCATAGCCTGGTAGTCTTTTCTGTCCATCAGGGAAGTGTTGAGGACCTTGGAGCTGTCAGCGGCGGGCAGCTGGGTGTATTCCACCTCATAGCCGGTCAGCTGCTGGATCAGCAGGGCGTTGGAGTTGGAGTTGACAGCCTCGATGGGCTTGCCGGAGTTGGGCATCAGAACGTTCAGCTTGGGCTTTTGGGTCAGGTCGATGTCATAGTTGATTTCGTCGCCGCCCTTATTGGAGCCGGAATTGCAGGCAGCCAGCAGACCGGCGGCCATGGCCATGCACAGCAGGAGGGCGATGAGCTTCAAAGTGCGATTTTTCATGTAAATCCTCCGAATTATTCGTTATGTTCTTTTCTTACTTTTGATTACCAGCAGTACGATCAGCAGGATCACAGCCACGCCGACCAATCCACCAATCACGGCCACGCCGATTACACTGGTACCGGAGCCGTTGGGATTCGTGACGGGCTTTGTGGCGGTGGTGGGTTGGGTAGGCTGGGAGGGCTGGTTGGGCTGCGTAGGTTCGGTCGGTTCGGTGGGAGGTGTTTCAGGCTCCTGCGCCTTTTCTTTTTCCACCAGCAAAATGGCGTTGGACACCCGGCGCATAGAGCCGTCGGAGGGGCTGTTGCGCAGGGTTAGCTGATCGTCGATGCGGACGATGGCTGTGGAAGAACCGCCGCCGTCCAGCTCCAGGGCGAACTTCGCGCCCAAAGCCTTGGCCAGCTGGGCTTCCTTGCCCACGGTGACGCCTACGCTGCCGCCTGCGCCTCTGCCGTCTACGATGCACACAAAGCCGGTGCCGTCTTCTTTGAAGCCGATGAAGGTACGGGGCGCATTGGCGTTGCCGCTGTTGTCGGTGTGGCAGTTGGTGTTGACGGTGCCGTTATCCACCAGGATATCATAGCCGCCCAGCACCCAGGTACAGCCGGCAAAATCCCCTGCGGGGATCTCCACCAGGTTCACTTCCACGCCGTACTGGATGTTGTCATAGAAGAATTGGGCATTTTCGCCCTTGACCACCACGGCAAATTGGCTGCTGCGGAGGGTAAAGGGATCGTCGTTGATCACTTCGCTGGTGGTCATGCGGCGGGATTCGCCCCATACCGGGCACTGATTCAAGTTGGAAGACTCGGTGCCGCAGATATATTTGCCGGCGCCGGCAATGGTATGGGTGCCGGGGTTGGTGTAAATGGTGATGCCGTTCTCGCTGGGCTCCTGGTTGTAGCCTTCGATTTCGTAGAAATAGCGCTGACCGCCAACTACGATCATCAGGCGCCGTTCCACTTGGGTCATGCGGCCAACCACCACCTTGCCATTGTTATCATAGCCGATGCAGTGCTTGGTGGAGAAAGAACCCTTGCTGATGACAATGCCGTTGTTCACGTAGGACTCCATATTGGAGCCGCTGCCAAAGTCAAAATAGTCACCGTTGGCCGCGAACATGACCTTTCTGCCAGTGGTCTGCTCATAGTCCTTGGCAATGTCCATAACCGTGGTCAAGGTGGTTTTGTTGCCTTTGCGGTTGCTGTGGATGACCCACTCATATTCCGCATCCGCGGTGGCGGAGTTGTATTCGCCGTAGAACAAATTTTGCTTGCCGCCTTCGCTGACGGTCTGCTCATAGTAGTTAAATCCGTTTTGCTTTAGCTCGTAGGTGGGATTTTGCAGCAGATTGTCGGAAAAGGCCGCCATAGCGCTTACAGATAGCATCAGCACGGCCAGACAGACTGACACGGTGCTGAGAATTTTCTTTTTCAGGCTCATAGGTTTCAGATCCTTCCTCAAATGCACGGAAAACAAAGCTGTTTTGCCGTGGTGTGTGATCTGCCTCCCGGTGCCGGTGAGCACCGGGAGGATTGGAGAAAATCAAGGTAAATCAGTTTTCCTTCTTGAAGGTGAAGCCGGTCAGAGTGGCGGCCTGGCCAATGTAGCACGTGGAGCCGGCCTTGACGCCACGCAGATCCAGCGCCCACTGACGGTGGATATTGCTGCCGCCGTCATTGGGGAAGATGATCAGGATCTCGCCGTCCTGCAGCTCCTCAAAAGCCACAGTTGCGTAGGTCTTGGTGGTGAAGTGAGCGGTGGCCTTGCCGTCAGCGGTCCAGTAGCCCAGGTTGGCACCGTCATAGAGCTTTACCAGCACGCCGTTGGCATCAAAAACCAGGGCGCAGCCGTATTCGTTGGTTTCGAAGGTGCCGGTGAAGTTCTTGTCGAAAATGATCATGTGCAGGCCGGCAGCCTGAGCAGGAGTAACAGCGGTGTTGTACAGCCACTTGCCCTCTTCTGCGGTGAACTCCATCTCGGGGCCGAAGGAAAGGGTCTTGCTGGTGGTCTTGAAATTGAAGCTCAGACCGGAAACGGTAACGCCGATGTTCTTGTTGTTCACCAGGAAGTGACGGGAGCCGCCGTCAGCATTGTTAGCGGTCAGGTTGGTGGCGATCAGCAGGGTCTCACCCTCCTGCAGGGAAGCAAAGGCCTCGTTCACATAGCCGTCGGGGGTGCAGCGGCCGTCCTGAACGCCGCTGGGGTTCTCTGCGTCGTGGTACTTAGCGCTGGTACCGTCATAAATACGGACCAGGATGCCGTTCTTGTCGATGATGAAGGCGGTGCCGTACTTGTCGTTCACCAGAGTGCCGGAGAAGCCGTAGCTGTAGATGATGAAGGCGTAGTTGCCCTTGCTGTCCAGTTCCTTGTCAACGGCAACCAGATCCAAGGAAACGTTCATCTTCTTGTCGCCGATGGTCAGGGTACCGACACCGTCAGCCATCACCACGACCTCGCGGGTGAATTCGGTGGTCAGGGTACCGTCGGAAACGCTCAGGGTGATGGTGTAGGTACCGATCTCGTTGAGGTTGAAGCCGCCGTCGTTGGTGATGGTAGCTTCCAGCTGCAGATCGTCGGTGGCATCGAAGGTGCCGTTGTCGTCCTTGATGATCAGACCGGCCAGAACGGCAGCGGTCAGATCAAAGCCTTCCTCGCCCTTCAGAGCCAGGATCTTGTTATTGCCGACCACGGTGGGCTTCTGGTTGATGTAGGTGGTCAGATCCTCGTTGGTGTCTGCCCAGAACAGACGGACCACGTTGCCGTAGGCACCGATGACATTCCAGTTCATGAAGCCGCGGCCGTCGGTATCGGTGGTGGAGCCGAAGGCGTTGGTCTGCACTACGATGGCGTAACCGCCGGCGGGAATGGTCATTTCCTTGGCAAAGGCGGAGGAAACGGTGACACTTTCACCGCCAATGGTCATGGTGGTCACGGAGGAGCCGCTGCGGCTGGGGTTCTCGGCGTTGACCAGCTTGCTGTTGGCGCCGTCGCGGCCTTCCAGCACAACACCGTTGGCGTCGATGATGGCGCTGCAGCCGTAGGTGCCGCCCACAGACAGCACGATGGGCTCGCTGGAGGTGTTCTTAAACACGCCGGTCTGTGCGGGCAGCTCGGTGCTGGCGGACAGCTCCACATACTGCTCGTTCTTGAAGGACATCAGCTTGCCGGGCCACTTGTTTTCGCCCAGGATGTTCTCACGAACTTCCACAGCCAGTGCGGACTTGGCGTCCAGAACGATGATGGTACGGGTGGCGGTGACGGTCTGTTCGCCCAGCTTAGCTTCGTAGGTGATGGTGTAGGTGCCGGGGGTTTCGGGATCGAAATCGTTATCATCGGAGATGCGCACGGAAGCGCTGCTGTCGCTGGCGGTGACGCCCATCATGGGGTTGATCTCTTCGCCAGCGTACATGGTGATCTCCGCGGGGACCACGTTGATGGTCAGGTTACCTGCGGGCTGGGTGGGTTTTGCGGTGGTGGTGGGTGCATTGTCAGGTGCCTTGGTGGGCTGATCATTGCCGCCGCAGGCTGCCAAAGACAGCAGCAGCATCAGCGCCATCAGCACGGCCAAGATGTTTCTTGTTCTTTTCATGGTTTCCTCCTAAAAAGCTCTTTATTTTTTTACTTTTCCAAGTATGGATTTACAAATATTACTGCTGGTCGTTGTCCTTCTTCTTGTGGCGGGCCATCTGAAAAATTGCCACACCGGTAACCAGCATTACGATCACGGCTACACCCAGAATGATCCACAGGGTCCGGAAGAATGCCTCGTTGGAATCCTTGTCGCCGGCGGGATCGGTGGGCTTGGTGGGCTTGGTGGGTTTGTCGGGAGTGGTGGGCTTGTCTGCCTCGGGCTGCTTGATGCCGTCCTCAGTGACGGTGGGACGGGCGGGATTCTCCTCGGGGTTCCAATCGCCGCTATCCACCAGAGCGATGGAGATGCGGGTATCCAGCAGGCTCACCATTTCCTTGAAGGTCTCCACCATACGCTGGCCGGAATAGCCCTTGGCGTAGGAGGTGCCGGTGATGCTGTACAGGCCCTGGATGGCCTTTTGGATCTTGTAAACATTCACTGCGCCGTCGACGGGCATGGCCTTGATCTCGTTGAACTTGGCCTGGAGCTGATCGTACTGCTCCTGGGTCATGCCGCCTGCGGGCATGTAGATCCGCTGGGCGCGGTCCAAAATGCGGTCAAAGTAGCCTGCCAGGACCTTATCCAGGCTGTCATGGGGGCGGACACCGGCGGTACTGTTGACACCGGACATCAGCACTTCCTGCACATCGGCGTGGCCGATAATCTGGGTGGAACAGAAGATCACATAGCCGTTGGCACCGGCCAGGTAGGAGGCTTCAATCTGCTCTTTGTTCTGCCAGGCGGGCAGACCGGAGTAAGAGGAGGCCAGGCCGGAATAGTAGTAGCAGATATTACCGGCGGACTGGATCATGGCGGTGACATTCTTCAAAACGTCGGAAGGATCGGTGTAGTAGGCCATGGGGGTGGCGATGTCGATCCAGCCGTTGGCAAACCAGGTCTTCCAGTCCTGCTTCTTCATGTTCATGGACTCGGTGATGGAGGCGAACACGGAGGTGGACAGTACGATATCCTGGGTGTCCTTGATTTCAAGCTTGATGCGGCGGACGTATTCGGTAATGACCTTAGCCCGGTAGGCCACCCAATCGTTGTAGTTGGCGTCGGCCTCTTCCTGGCCGCCGGCCAGATAGTTGGGATCGAACAGCTGCTTGAACTTACGGGCCATCTTTTCCCGGTCGGCCTTCTGGGCATCGGAGAAGGTCATGCCCTTGAGCTGGGCAAAGCCCTCCATGGCGTCGATGGTGTAGCCGGAGTCTTCAGTCCGGTCGGTTACAGGGTAGCGGATGTAGTCCAGGTTCAGGCCGGCAACGCCGGGAACCTTCTCAAACAGCTTCAGATAGTAGCCGATGAGGGCATCCTGCACCTGCTTGTTGGCAGGATCTAGGAAGATATATGCGCCGCCTTCGTTGCGCTGGATGAAAGAACCGTCATCGTTGTAGAGGATCCAATCGGGATGATTCTTGACGATGGGCACTTCCTTCAGGGTGCCTACATAGAAGTTTTCCACCCAGGCGTGGACTTCGATGTCATATTCCTGGCAGCAGGCCACAAAGGCGCTGAGGTAATCGTCATAAACGTGGTCGGCATCCTTGGTGTAATTGGGGGACAGCTTGGGGTTGTAAGGGAAATCTGCCAGATCGCTGCGGAAAGAGGAGTAGCCGTTGTACCAGGTTTCCACAAAAATGGTGTTCAGGCCGATCTTGGCGTACATCTTTACGGTTTCCTCGATCTGCGCATAGGAGGTTTCAATGGGTCTGTGCCATACGCCACGGGCGGAAACGGGCTTGCTTTCCGCGGAGGTAGCCTGGATCTTTCTCTGCAGGCGATCCACCTGGAGCTGATAGTTGTTGTACTCCATCAGGTTGCTCAGCCGCTGCTGCTCGTTCCAGTTGCCGGCCTCTAGACCTGCTTCGATCCGTTCTTTGACGGTCTTCAGCTCTGCCAGGGCGGTACGGGCTTCTTCAATATAGCCGTTGATGGTGTCGGCGTCCACATCATACAGCTGGCGGATGCGGTTTTCCGCCACGGTGATGATGTTGTTGACCTCTGTCACCAGGTTTTCGTAGTAGCTGTTAAGGGTGGTGGACACGGTGTAGGTCTTGGTGCTCTCGTCCAGCACCACGGTGGCGCCCAAAACGATATTGGAGCGGATAAAGTCGCGGCCTCTGCCGTGACCGGAGATAACATAGCCGCCTGCGGGGATCTCGGATACATTGACGCCGATTTCCACTACAACGCCCTCGGCGTTGACAGCGGCTTCGAAGCCGTAGATGTTGGTGCCGGTGCCGGCGGCGTCATTGTAGTTCCAGCCATCCTTATAAATAATGGTCTGGTTTTCACCACGGTAGGCATCAAAGGGGGAGGTTTCGGTTTCCATACCGGCGGGGTTGGATTCCTTGGTGGGGTTGATGTGGTCGTATTCGCCACGGACGGAGCCGCCGAAGCGGATGAAGTCAAAGCCAACCATCTTCACCTTGTCGCCCAGCTGGAACAGCTCGCCCTTGATCAGCAGCTGGCGATAGCCTTCGCCGTAGGCGCTGAGCACGAAGCTGTTGTCGGGGATCTCGGAGCCGGAGTCATCGCCGGCGCCGAAGCCGCGGAAGGAGGCTACTTCAAAAGTGTCGGTTTCGAAGTTGTAGACACAGGTCATTTCGGTGCCGAAGATGTTGGTACCGGTCTTGGCGCCGAACTGATAGTCATAGTAGACCACCATGGGAGCGGAACGGGTCACGTTGGTGTAGTCCACAGCGATACGCTTGCCGGACTCGGATTCCACGGCCTTGGTGGGCAGCGCCAGCTTTTCACCGGTCAGGACGATCTCGTCGCCAACCTTGGCAAAGCCGGGATGATCGGCTTCCTTCAGGGAAACCACGAAGCCGCCAACGGGGATGTAGGTGGTGCCGTCGCCGGTGTTGTTGATCTTGGTTACCAGGTACTTGGCACCGTCGGGCTCGCATACATACTCGGTAATGCCCTCGCCGGTGCGGCCGGTGGTGGTATCCGGATACAGCGCGGTGTAGATCACGGTATCCTTTTCGTTTACGGTCTGATAACGGATCTGGTACTCGTTGAGGAAGCCGGAGGAGGCTTCTTCATAGAAACTGACGGGGTCGGAATAGGCGTTTTCAATGGTGTTGCTGCCGGCGGTCACGGTGATGCCGGTAACGGAGAGGGTGCGGGTGTACTCGCCGTCTGCCAGGGCGGTCAGCGCGGTCAGAGGTAGCAACGCCAAAATTACCAGGCAGCACAGGATGCGGTGCAGGCCGACTTTGTTCATCTTCTTTTTCATGATTTCTTCTTTCCCTTTCTAATAGCATGGAGGCAAGCGACAACTGCCGCCGCAGCGGCGGCGATGGCGGCGCCAAAACCCAGGTTGCGGGCCAGGGAATTGGGTTTTTCCGTCTGTGCCGGGGGCTGTTGCTCCGGTGTTTGCGTGGGATTTTCGTTTTCCTCCGGATTTTCGGGGGTATCTTCTTCCGCAGGGCGGCCGAATTTGGTGATGAGGCGGTTGGTCTTGACGCTGATCCAGCGGTACAAAAGGCTCAGATCCTGCTCTACCAGCGGCAGATTTTCCGCGGTTACATAGGTCGAAAGGTTATATTTGACCACAAGACGCAGCTGTTTTTGTACCTGCTCCAGCTTGCCGGCGTTGGTATCATCGGCCATTTCCTGCAGCTGGTTCAGCTGGGAAAGCAGCTCCTGGATTTTTTCTGCAGGCTCACCGGCTGCGGTGAGCTTGCGCTGGATTTCCCGGGCGGTGGTTTCAAAGAGTGCCTTGGCACCAGTGTGGGGCAGCAGCGTATTGGTGGGTAGGGTATCGGCCAGCAGGTCGATGTAACCGGCATTATTCAAAATGGACTGAGAACCGAAGAACACGAAGCCGTCAGCGCCGGTTTCAATGGCGGTGCGCATCTGAGCCAAAACCTGATCGTCGGACAGATTGTGATAGGTGGGGGAGATGCCTGCGTAGCAGTAGCAGGCGGAAAGACCGGGCAGCATGGCTTCCAGGGCTCTTTTCAGCGTGGGAATGTCATCGTAATAGGCCATGGGGGTGATGATGTCTAAGTACCCCCGGGCCAACCAGGTATTGAAATCCTGCTTCTTGTCGCCGAAGGATTTGCCCTGCTCGGGGAATACGGCGGTGGACAGCAGCACGCCGGGATGCTGGGTTTTTACCATTTCAAAAACTTCACCCACAAAGGTGGTGACCTGGCTGGCGCGATAGGTGACCCATTCGCCGTATCGGGTGGCCACAGCCTTCACCTTGTCCTCCCGGGTAGCGTTTTCCGGGAAGGTGATGCCGTGCTGGGCAGCAAAGCCGTTCATTGCCACTTCCGTGTAGCCGGTGTCATCGCTTTGGCTGGAAACGGGATAGCGGATGTAGTCCAGGTTCAGGCCGGCGATCTCCGGGAAGGTGGTCAGCAATTCATTATAGTATTTAATAAGGTATTGCCGCACCTCGGGATTGGCCGGATCCAGGAACAGATAGCCGCCAAAATCCTCACCCTCGCTCTGGCGGATGGCGCCATCCTTGGTGAGCATCAGCCAGTGGCTTAAATGCTGGGTGAAATAGTTTTCCTTGACGCCCACATAGAAATCTTCTACCCAGGCGTGTACCTCAATGCCCCGCTTGCCGGCCTCCGCTACGAATGCAGAGAGGTAATCGGGGTAAGGGGAATAATCAAACTGATCGAATCCGGTGTAATAGGGGATTAGGGAAGAGCGGTACACCGTCATTCCGTGATAGAAGGTTTCCAAAAACACCAGGTTGATACCGGCCTTCTGCAAAGTATCCAATACATTGCAGATGCCTGCCAGGTTGGTTTCTGTGCCGGTGACGTTGGGTCTGTGCCAAACGCCCCGGGCTTGAATGACACCGTCCGTCACCATGGGCACGGACGCTGCGCTTACTTCTTGATTGCTCATAATTCCTCCTGCCGACAGCATCATCAGCGCTGCCATGATCCAACAAAACAGTCTTTTCTTCATATGCAGCCCCTCTTAACGGTGCCGAAGAGTCAAATCCACCTCGAACATCCGCTTCCAGGGCATTTGGCAACGGTCGATAGTGTAGTTTTCCGCCACCTGGGGCAGCAACTGCTGCATATACGCCTGCAGATGCAGACGTACCAGCTTTGCCACTTCGCCGTTGGTTTCGCCCGCGTCAAAATAGCCGAAGCCCATGGGCTCGATCAGAGCCGTCACTTTTCGGCGGACATGACCGCAATAGCCCACATCCTCGTAAAGCCGCTGGGCGGTGAACAGCTCCAGGTTCTGGCTGTGACCGAAGAGCCAGCGGAAAACCGCCTGGCAGGCCACGGTGCCCAGGGTGTTGGAGGAAGTGTTCCAGCCTGCGTAGGCTGCTAATTTGGTCAAATCCGTTTTGCTGGCTAGCAGCTGTGCCAGCTGGGCGTCGCCGCCGTTGCAGTAGGCGCAATCGGCTACCGCTGCCAGTTTGCCTGCCCGGACATCTTCGGCAATGCGATTGCAGAAGCCTTCCAAATCCCGCAGGCCATAGCCTTCGGAGGGTGCTTCCCATACTTCCACCGGGCTGTGGGCGGGGTAATTTAAATATAATGTAATGTCGCCGGTTTCTTCTGTGATCCGGCAGCCGCTGGTCTGCAGCAGCACCGGGATGGTGCGGCCCACAGGCCGGTCCTCGTACAGCGGCACCATTTCCGGGGATTTTTCATGGGCATACACCAGCTTCACCGCCGGTTTGCGGCCCATCAGGCTACAGGCGGCATTGGCAAGTAAACTCATGCCTACTTCGTCGGCACCGGGATACATGGGAATTTCCTCCCGGCCGGTGGCGGCTACTGCCTGACGCAGATATTCCCGATCCACGGTGGTGTAGCCGTAGGCGGAGGAGTCATCCTGGGGGATCACCAGCACCTCGAACAGATCCCGGTATTGTGTCAGGATCTTTTCCAGCACATTGCGGTTGATCTGTCGCCGCTGCTCGAAATCCGCCAGATACGGGGCGGTTTTTTCGCTGTAGCTTTGCAGCAGGGCATCGGCCTCTGCCGCAGAAAGTACGCCCAAGGCTTTTTTGTGCTTGACCTGGCCGGTGAGGAAAAGTTCCCGGCCGCAGGTTTCGTAGTAATCCGGCTCTTCGTCCGCCGAAGAATAGCTGGGGCAGCGCATGATCAGCGCGAAAGCAAAGATTTTAAGCTGCGGATTTTCCGTTTTCAGCTGACGCACCAGCTCCAATCGCGCTTCCAACGTCTCCTGGGTCAAATGGTGCAGACGGGAAGGAATGATGCCGCCGTACAGCAGCATATCCAGCGAAAGCACGCAGCCGTCCGCGTCCCGGCATTGCTCCTGAAGGAAAGCCATCAGCCGGTCCACCTTTGCCGGGGTCTTTTTCACACCCAGCATGTCCATTTCCGGTACGATCAGCTCCACCGGTGTGCCCCTGGCGATCTGCCCGGCAAAGGCATAGTTGCAGGGTCGTTCATCCAGAGGAAGATATACAATTTTCATAGGCATCTCTCCCATGTTTTTTATAAAATGCGCAAAATTTTCCTTTGTATATTATAGACCTCTAATATCTAATTGTCAATGAAACCCACTTCTTTTTGGCATTTTTTTAGAAATCGTTTACAAGGATTTGTGCAATTCGGCCTGCCGCCCGTGAGGGCGGCAGGCCGAAGGTGCTTTATCTAATTTTTACAGTCTTGATTTCAAAGGGCCTAAATGCCAGCGTAATTTCCTTGCCGGCGGGCATTACCTGCTGGGTATCCTCCAAAATATTGCACAGTTCAAATATCTGATCCTCGGTGGTGCGGATGGTCACTGTGCCGCTGGTGCCCAGGCTTTCGTACAGACGCAGCACAATGCCGCCCTCCTCGCCGTATTTCACGGTTTCCGGGATCACGGACTCCATGCCCTCCAAAGTGAAGGGTGCCTGCAGTTCCTGTCGGGCCGTCAGCACCGGCATCTGATTAAAGGCATAGCCGGCGTGCACCGTTTCCATGGTGCAGTTGCCTACATGGGGCAGCAGACCGTAGCGGAAGAAATGGGTGCCCCGGTCGCCACGGGCATCGGGATGGGTGCCGCTCTTATGCAGAGTCAGCCCCAAGGTTTTGCCGTGGCAGGAAACGCCGTACTTGCTGTCGGACAGCAAGCTCAGACCCATATTGGCTTCGGAAAGGTCGGTCCACTTGTGGGCGCAAACCTCGAACTTGGCATGGTCGGTGACATCGCTGGGGTAGCAGTTGCGTTCCACAAAGCCGAACTGGGTCTCACAGCGATAATGCTGGGCAAACAGCGTAGTATCGAACCGGGCCTGGGCTAGGGTTTGGGTATCATTCCAATCCAGCCGGTTTTCAAATTCGATCTGCTGGTTGTCTGCCCGGAATTTCATATCCACCGTCAGCCGGGAAGCCTGGCCCAACTCGTATACGGACCGCAGAATCAGCAGATCCTTGCTCTGTAGCACGGTTTCCATGGACACGAAGCGGGCATTTTGCAGCTTTTTGGTGTAATCGGCGTCAATATCCCAGTTGTCGTAGATGTAAGGCACGTCTTCACCAAACTGAATCATACCCAGCCCCTTACCGGCCAGTTCTCGGCCGTTGCAGACCAAAGAGGTGATCACGCCGTCCTTAACTTTGGCAGTATAGCAAGCGTTCTGCACAGTCTCGCCGTCAAAGGTCAGCACATAGTCCGCCGGGGCAGGCATGCCGTAACCGTAGGCGTCAAAATGAAAGCGGGCAATGGTTTTGGTTTCACCGTCCAGGCCTATGTAGGTGTGGGCGCCGGGCGTATTTTCTTCAGCGGGCAAATACGCGTCACGGCTGAAGAATAGTGTGTTAAAATACCGCTTTTCTCCTTCACCGCCGCCGATCAGTGCCTTGGCCTGGGCAATGGCAGCAGTCTGCTCCGCAATGGCAATATCGGTGGCTTCGGCGATGCAGGTGCCGGGCAGAATGTCATGGAACTGATTGAGCATCAGCACATCATACAGCGCATCGGTCTGCTCTTTGGTGTTTTCCCCGGAGAAGACGGAAATCAGCTCCGCGTCATGCATAGCCTCTTCCAACCGACGGTTCTTTTGCTTCAAATCATGGCCGGAGGTGTAGGTGCCACGGTGCAGCTCTAAGTACAATTCGCCAAAATAAGGTGCCAGGGGGCGATCGGTGGCCTTTTTCATAAAGTCAGAGACGCTGGTGTGCTCCACCACCGCGGATTTGCAGTTTTTTTCCGTGTACACCGCACGGCTGACCATTTGGTCGGAGGGACCGCCGCCGCCATCGCCGAAGCCGTAGGCCATCAGCACGCAGTCGCTTTCCCGCTTATCACGGATGGCTTCCAAACGCTTGCCAACGCTTTCTTCATCAATCCAGGTTTGGATGGAATTAAAGTGCACCGGCACGGAAGAGCCGTCGATACCCAGCCACAGGAAGGTTTCGTAGGGGAAGGTGTTGGTGTCGTTCCAGCTGAGCTTAGTGGTGAGGAAATATTTCACACCGCACTGCCGCAGGATTTGGGGCATGGCAGCGGAATAACCGAAGGTATCCGGCAGCCAGAAGGTGTCGGATTCA
>JAEIGA010008951.1_pt1 | contig 15139 bp, 12 predicted proteins | sample 9270691 | NCBI WGS metagenome assembly JAEIGA01 (sample SAMN17057246, study PRJNA624740) | gut metagenome | biome: biome; isolation source: fecal sample | host: Bos grunniens | place: China: Xizang | collected 2019
AGTACTGCATTTTGTTACTTCTCTGCTCGTGGTGGGTTATAGAAGACTCGAACTTCTCTTTTTTCATATAACTTTCTGAGGAGACCCATCCAAGCTTACCTAGGCGCTCACGCAAGGCGGCAGAGGGCGTTTATCTCCTCGCCACAGTTTTTACTCTCATAGCTTATTATATTACTTATTCGCCCCGTGCGAATCAACCCATATTAAACAGTAAGTCCATCTACGCCCGAACATTACTAAAACCCAACCGGTGATGCGTAAAACCCAAGTCAATCGTAACGTGATTACTCACTCATCCGTATCGAAATGTAGTACTCCATCTTTTCACCGACGGCGCTCGATAATCGCCTCCCCGCGTGTTTCCATTTATAAAGGTCTGGTTGCAGCCATACACGGTTTCAAGCATCGACCCTGGTGGAGGATATGGGAATCGAACCCATCTGAATATCCTGCTTGCAAGGCAGGCGTCCACCCCTTGCAGACCCATCCCCCATATTAAATAATTTACAAGACTGGATTCCTTATCTCTTTATCGGAAGTAAATTAATTCCGTCTGATTTCCATGTACTTTTTTGAAGTTTACTACGTAACGCCAAACTTCCAGGTGAGTAACCAGCAAGAACTGTTTTTAAAGACGCAAGTTATGCTATCGGGCATTCTTGTTAAACGCTGTACTATCGTAACAGTGAACGTGTAGCCTTGATCAGAGGGGCTCAACCTCCTGGTGGGCAGGGTGGGTGTCGAGCCCACTATTCCCGAAGGAAGCGGATTTACAGTCCGCCGCGTTTGCCGATTCGCTACCTACCCATATAATAGAGTATAGATAAGATTGGATTTGCACCAATGAAGTTGAAATGACCACTTGTGCACTCAAGTCTAACAACGGAGATTTTCAGTCCCCTGCTTTGGCTACTTGCATACTTATCTACAATAAAAATAAACGAGAGTCAAGAATGTGTGCGGCCAGCTACACTATCCGAATCGAACGGTCTCTCCTTAGCACTCTCAGGACTAAGGCGTTTCACCATGAGTACTTCTTCTGAGTTGAACAGTTCCTCATTCTTGCCTTTGGCGGAGGGGGAGAGGCTCGAACTCTCGCGCCACCTTGCAGTGACCTACAGGTTTAGCAAACCCGCCCCTTCACCTACTTGGGTACCCCTCCAAACAAACATTATATTATACTATACAATAAAATTTTTATATTTTGATATTTTAGGTTTGTATTATTTACCACATACCCTAACGGAGTCGAACCGTAGCCCCTCTCGCGTATAACCTAAATAACTCTGCGAGACTGAACCTCTGAGTGCAGAATTGAACTGCAATAATACTGTTTAATAACTTCTAATTAGCCTTGTGCCTCAAGAGCTCTATTCTTACGAATAAGCTTATTAATAAGGCGCATATTCATTGTTTCGCCACGAGACTTAAGAAGTGCGATACGATTGTTATTAGCCTTAATCTTTTCTGTAGTAGTCATTAATAATCTCCTCAACATTATTATATTTATATTATATAATACGATGTATAAACTTAATTTTTAAATATCTTCCAAAATAACTTCCAAAAGAAATTTGCAATCTTGTTAAGCATCGGACCAAAAGTACGTACAAACCAATTATCTGCAGGGCGCACCAAAGAGCCAGCGTCCACAATCTGGTCAGTTACGGCCCAAGCTTCACGCCATTTAAAATCAAAAGGTACTATAAACTTGCCTTTGTTGCCCCAACTCGTACCCCAGCTATTATGAACAAGCCAACCTTTTTCATTCCAACCGTAGATAACTACGCAATGGTAACCTCTCTTCTTGTTGGAAGTATAGGTATATACTCCATCAACGAGCTTATAGTCTTCATGCCAACGCATTGAAACTACCACATAGCCAAAATCTGTAAGCGCCTGCTTGATTTCAGAAACGGTCTTTACTTTTGCATATGTAGAAATTCTATGTGGATAAGCCAAGTCTTTAAGCTCATCGATTTTAGCTTCAACTGCTTCCATTGCCTCAGCACACTTATGATTTCCTCTAAGCTCGCTTAGAGGACAATCTCCAATTTCACGCAAGGTCTTAAGAGCATTACGAATATACATACCCTCACCGACGTAATACCCGGCAGGACGATACCCATAAATAAACTCCGTGCTAAAAACAATGTCAGTTCCTTCCTGACGTTTGTTATGAAATTCAACTACCGAAGAACAAGCATGAGCCACACAACTTCCAACACTACCCTGATTTTTTACAGAAACCTCAGGAAGAGAAAAAGTATCTGGAAAATCTCTTTCAACAGCAGCAATTTTATAATCTCGTATATCAAATGGAGATACTAAAGTACTAAATACGCGATTAGTTACGTTCATTAGAAACTCCTTAAAAATTAACTCGCCAGAGGTATTTCAGATAGCTTTTAGCGTACTACATTAGTATTGTCTACTTGCGTTCAACCCCAGTCTTGCTATCAAGGCTTTTGGACTCACTCATAATGCTTAAACAGACTCTCACTACCAGTCATTATGAGGTTCGGTGATACTCCTTATATACCGCTGCTTTCCCTCTTCCCTTGCGGTATCCGTTTTTCTTAGCTACGGACAAACTTTGGTGAAATCATAGAGGTGTGACCTCTAAGGTCTCATATGGTACGCCCCCGAGGAGTCGAACCCCGAATCGCTGGATATAAGCCAGGCGCAACGAACCGCATCACCTGGGGCGCATATAATAAGTTTTATTTAAAATTTGGCAACCAGTGGGCTACATACCTTTCTTACTCTTTGAGTTTGCAACCTCTCCGAGGAACACCACTTCGTCGAATGACTTTGTTATCCGTCAAAACTAGTATAAAACGGGCTGGTCTGGCACCGGATAAATGATTCGAACATTTGGCTTACCGCTTAGAAGGCGGTTACTCTTCCGCTGAGTTAATCCGGCATAAGTGGAGCAATATACGAGAGTCGAACTCGTGACTCAACCTTGGCAAGGTCGCATTTTACCACTAAACTAATACTGCATAATAAATGGTGCACCTTCGGGGACTCGAACCCGGGACCCACTGATTAAGAGTCAGTTGCTCTACCAACTGAGCTAAAGGTGCATATGGTGCAGGCGGGTGGACTCGAACCACCGACATTCCGCGTATCAGACGGACGCACTAACCAACTGTACAACGCCTGCATTTGGTATCTCCTTAGCCAGCGCCGTTCCTAGCGCTCTTAGCCTACAAGTTAGCTAATGGAACTAACTAAGGAGAGTGGTGCACGATAACGGACTCGAACCGCTGACTTCAAACTTGTAAGGATTGCACTCTACCTACTGAGTTAATCGTGCATAAAAAGCAGATAGTAGGTCTCGAACCTACGCCGTCAGCTACTATTCGTAGCCCGCTCTACCACTCTGAGCTATATCCGCATATGGTGCCTGCCGGTGGAGTCGAACCACCACCCTCCGGTTTTTCAGACCGGTGCTGCGGACCGCAAGTAAGCTAGACAGGCATATAAATGGTTGTTTATAGTGTTATCTCCTCACTCATTAGCTAGCTAGACTAATGCTCTGTTTTAATTCGTTACTAGTTAATACATGTTTCTCATGATATGCATCTCACGTCAACTCTATTAAGCTTCACAGGGCAACAGCGCCCATTTAAAACTACTTTTATAGCGTCCTTCTTCTAGACGACGGGCTCGCTTAGCTTTCGCAAGCACCGAGACGGATCTTCCAGCGTCTGTTTCTACAAAAGTATATGTGGCATTCGCACTGAGCTGCTTTTACTTAGCCGATCGCTAAACTCGGTACCACTCTGTGAGGATAGTCCGTTGATCATTTCCTCGTACTGATTGCCCCGACGGACTCGAGCTTCTTATTCTATTTCTATATATCGAAGTTTCTTATCAGGCCCATGGTTTCCTATAATAAGATATGCTGGGGTGAGAGACGAGATTCGAACTCGCGATCTTCAGAGCCACAATCTGACGTGTTAGGCCAACTGCACTACTTTCACCATATTAAAAAACTAGATTTTGGCGTCAAATGTTCGGCAAAGGAAGCCGTCCTTTACATTTCCGTTGGACCATCAATTAAGCTATACGAACCTGAACGAATAGCTCTAGTCTTTGGAGATAACAGTTGGATTCGAACCAACGAACAGCGCTTTTGCAGAGCGTTCCCTTAGGCCAGACTCGGGCATGTTATCATATTAGGAGCTGCGGTGGACTATAAGACTTATTTTGCCTGTAGTGTCAGACTTTTACTATCTTATCGTACCCTTTTGGCTACTAGAAGTCACTACTCTTCGTTCACGATGGGCCCGCAGCGAACCACACCTTCATAATAGCTATTCATGAAATGGAGCAAGATAAGAGATTCGAACTCTCCCTTACTGCTTGGAAGGCAGTCGTGCTAGCCGCTAACACTAATCCTGCATATAAAAGAAACAGTATTTGAAGCGCTGTTTCTAAAACCACTAATAGTTAACCTTACGACTTTGTACAGACCGTAGCAACTAATAAGCAACATCTACTGTTGGTAGGGGCGACCCGGATCGAACGGGCGTGCCCTGGTTCCCAAAACCAGTGCGTGACCACTACGCTACACCCCTCTAGTACTCCCTTTTTAACAGCCACATCCGAACAAGCAGCCTCACAGCCTTCACTCGATCAAAAGGGTAACGGGTTGCTTTACAACATTTTCCTTGTTGGGTTTTATAATAAGTTTTCCTTCTTAATAAGATCTGCTTTATCTGTTCGCGACCAGACTCTTTTAAATTATTAAGATTTAGCCTCCGAGTTCAAGTATGACTCGACAGGGGATTGAACCCTGTTCCTAATAATCCATTCTTACTTGCTCTCCGTATACGAATCAGAGCTATCCGAGCGAGTTTGTTAGATAAGCTTTGCTTTTCCTCTCACCGCGGGTACCACATTCATCTGGCTTGCTCTACTTATCGGGTTTGCTTTCCCTTCAGGTATTTAACCGTATAAACCAACGTGATATTACGGATTTTGATGCGGCAGACCGTTATTACTTTAACTGCCCTGGTGGATAAGGTTGGAGTCGAACCAACTTTGCGCGCCGTCCTTAGGACTACATTCCACAATGTTACCTACCCATATAAAGTTGACCCACAAGCGACGAATCACTCCGCTTATACAGCACGTCCTAGTAACCGCCGGCATCCGATTTTCCGGTCGTCTGGGTCATTTGTTTTTGTATATGTAATACTATCCGATTTTCACCATATACGTTTAAGCTACCCGCGTTCTGGTGGCTAATCCATACTAGCTTCTTTGCTCTCGATACGCACCACTAACAGAGAACTGTACAGTGGAAGCCGGCTGCAGGGGCCAATCGGTGCTTTGGTATAATATCAGAAATTAATTCTGGTTATTATCAACATCAAATTCAGCTTCCTTAAGCTTTAAATTTGCACATACTTCTTGCTTGGTAATAATATGTCTTCCATTATAATCTTTTCCACGACACATTCTACAAGAACAATGAATTTTATTCTTAGAATAACTTCCGTCATAGGCATAATAAGGAAAAATATCAGATCCCGGATAATGAGAAGTTATTCTTTTCTTACGCCTAATATGCTTTGCTCTCATTTTGCGTGTATACGCCCGAGTTCTTTCTACCATAATTATACCTCATAGTAAAGTTAAACACTGCTTAATCATTCATGTAGTCTACTTGAGCTCCCTATGTTTGACAACCGAATTGAACGGTACTTTAACTACACCACACTAACCATAAGAATTACATAGGATTTAGAGTATTTATTGAGAACCAGAGCATCCTAGACATTCTCACGGAGATAATCTTTATACTGCCATCTCGTCTCTCCCGCCGTACGCATCGGGCTACACCGAACAAATGCAGATACTGGTCGCTCCGCTTGGGTTCAAACCAAGGACCTTCCGGGTATGAACCGGATGCTCTAGCCACTGAGCTACAGAGCGAAAAGAAACAAGCTGAACTATATCAGTTTCAGACATAGGAGATGTGTTTGCCTATCGTTGCGCACCGTTAAGCAAAAGTGGTCTACTTAATCTACCATCCATCTTTACTCCCAGACTAAGCGGGCTACTTTATGTAATAAGTTCTAATAAGTAGCACAGGCCTAATTTGTGGGCACATCTTTTTCATTCGCAGTATTTTTAAGAGACTTTCTGCATAGTCACGCTCATCGGATTCGAACCGCTCCACGCCCACTCAAACCGGGCGGATGCTACCCTTACACCATCTTTGCGCTAATCTCTGCCTTCCTACTTCGGAGATTGTACAGGTCTCATATGAAGCAGCTTGTACATGAAGGCATACTAGGAATGGATTTTTACTCACTATTCAGCTGTTATATTATACAATGTAAATAACTAAATTTTAATCGTAATTCCAACGATCTTCTACTTTTTTATAGAAACCTTTTTCTCTTACAGCAACATCATCTTCAGTAATTTTAATGCGACGATTGCGTCTCGAAGTCTGCTGCTTCATAAGCTGCTTCCAGCTATTTCTACCATACTGATACTCTAAGATGCTATAAGGTACTTCAGGGCGCTTCCAGGTAAGATAAAAGTCATGGCCTCTGTATTTGCTGTACACGGACCAGCAACTGTAAGGATATCTATATCCAAATTCACGTATGTAGCGAGGATCAGGCTCCTGTGTGACAAAATACACATTAGTGTATCTACCGTTCCACTGGTTGTAGCTAGCTTCGAGCTTTTGCTTGTAGCGAAGGTTTCTAAAATACTTGTGTCTGTTATTCATTTTGCTTTTACTCCTTAATTAAAAATCATAATCGCATAATGAATACCTCTACTTTCTTAATTTTTTCGAACCACCTCTCACTGAAACAGGCTTGAGATGGTCCTTTGAGAATGCAAACCCAAAACTCGGCTTCATCGAAACATTCTCATGCTGCTCTTCCACTATCTCTCTGATGTAGGGTAAATCGTACCAGGCAGCCTATAACTATACTCGCTGTGGTAACCAATATAGTCGTATGACCTCATCCCTCCGCATAACGCATTCGTTCTAGCCGACACCCCTCTGACAACACCCTATAGTCTCATCATGTGCTGGAGGACTCGATGCGCACACCCACGCGGGAACTCCTTTTTCGAGCAGTTTTCCAATTGAATAAACAATGATTTTTCCGTGATAGGTTCATTGTGAAACCTACGCACACGCACACCATAAGCCGCTCAATATGAGCCTACAGTAAGTTACTAACGGAGTCGTAACTTTCTAAACATTCATCTTTAACACAGTTAGGTGTCATATAACTCGTAAATGGAGACGAGCGCAGATTCGGACAATTACGGATGCTTTCCTCTTCAAACGGCAGTTTTTCAATGCTACTCTGCTTCGCTTATGGCGCCGGAAGTAGGATTCGAACCCACGTGACTGTTACGTCTAACGCATTTCAAGTGCGCCTCGTTATGACCACTTCGATATTCCGGCATTATTTATCTTCTTCACGAATTTCACGTAAAAATTCTTTACGCTTTGTCCGCGCTGAATTCTTATTTTTAGATTTAAAAGTATCTAATTGACTATCACAATTTGGGCAGATCAATCTTAAATTTTCACGTGCTGAATAAGATGCATCACCATTAATATGATCTAATACAAATACTAATGGCTTATTATTCCACTCATCAGGCATGCCACAAATTGCACAACGGTGATTTTGTTGCTCCAGTATATAATTTCTAAAAATACCACGAATTGTAGTAGCTGCCCCTAGTCCTATATCACCAGTTTCCAGCCAACTCTGCAGCTTTACTAGCTGTTTATGCTCAGTTAAGTGCTTGGCACATAAACCAGTGACGTTATGCTTACCGATAATTGTGCCACAAATAGTACATAGCTTAGGTTCTGCCTTATGGCGAACTCGCTTTTTCTTAAGCTCTTCTGGCTTAATTAAAGACAGGCTAATTTTAGCTTTTGTTTCCTCTGAGAGATCTCTAGCATTAGCACAAGATCTAGAGCAAAATCTACCAGATCCAAACTTAATTGTCATAACTTTGCCACACCGTTCACAGGTATGCTGCTCGGCAATCCAAGCTTCAAGCTTACGCTGTTTCTCAGTCTCTGCCTTCTCATGTACAGCCTTACCAACAGCTATATGTTTAGCTTTTGTATGTACCTCATACTCAGCTAAACTGCCGTATTTATGTAAATAATGTTCTTTACAATGACTCTTATGACTATTAAATTTTTGAGAATTGTCAAATTCTGCGCCACAAACGCAAACTAATTTCGACATAATAAATTACCTCAATTCAATGTTTTTACATTAAATTTAGCAAATTATTTTGGCGATAGTGGCAAAAATCGAACTATCGAACCATTACACATTAAATTTTGACAGTTAAACGGACGAAACACTGTCCAGAAGGTTAAGTACTTCTTTTTTATAAGTCATTACGTACGATAGGCTTATCTTAGCTTCCGTATACTATAAATCTGGATTGCGTTTGCGGACATTTCAGCTACCCACCTAGCACCTCTTTAACAAGGCTGGATCAAGTCGTTTTTATTCATCCATTAAGCCGACCTACTTCTTAATTAAGGCACGGTGACCTGCAATCTAAAAGAAGCTTATAACATATTCAGATATCCATTTTCCCAGTTGCTCACCCATGCTGGACCAGGGTTAGTTTATACAATAAAATCATTCACAAACTAACAAGTTGAACGAAGTTTAAATAGGCTGTTTATCACATTCCATTTACCACAGCTTCTGGCTCCCTAGCTCATGTTTGGCTCCCTGGGCTTCGTGGCACCTAATTAAATTACTTCTTTTCTGTATACCAGTCTAGCCATTTACGGCCATCTTTACGTTCCATAAAGTGATAGCCTGCGCCACAATGTTGACACTTTAGCAACTTCCTAGCCCCAAGATGTGGTGTAAAAAACCACGTCCAAAGGCTAAAAATATAGTTAGTTCTATTACACTCTTGGCAGGTATACTCTAATTCTACCTTCATATATATAAAACTCCTATTATAGCGTATCTTGATCTAAATCTAAGTACTCAGCTGGTATATTTCCAACCATAACTTTTTCAGTAGGTTTACCATTTATCATTCGTGTATAATGCTTGCCATCCGGATTTAAAGCTATGATGTGCTTATTAAATCTATTTTCGAGGATATATTGAGCAACCTTATTTGGAATAACCTTACCACCTAGCACGTCTAGATAAATATGCTCAATAGCTTCAGATACCTCGCCATAAGCACCGCGATCAAGTAATACAATATCATCTTTAAGCAACTTGTATAAAGCATTCTTGCCTTCTTGCGTACCGTCAGTTCCTCCGACATTGTATTTCCTATTATTGCCGTCTAATTTATAGATTAAGGCTGCAATAATTTTATTATCTTTTCTTACTAGCTTCCAAAAATACTTATCAGCCAAATAGTCCTGCATATCATGTGTTGGGCGACCGCCGATCTTTTTATATGCAGGAAGAATCAAGCTAGAAACTTCAGCTAAATATCGTTCTTTCTCCGCACGATCATTAATAATATTTATATAATGCTCTTTTAAAATTTTCATACACAACGATCCCTCAATGAGTCAATAAGCGGAATTAATTCATGCTCAATATTTTCATTAGTCAATCTATGCTCAGCATCAATTAGCTTGGCTTGATAATCTCTATAAATACTTTTAAAAATAGCATAATTTGAAACTACTGTATCCTTTGTTCCAAACAAAGCAAAAGTCTCAGCCAACATTTCATCATCAATAAAAGCGTCCTGGATGTCTGCAATTTCTTGAAGCTGACTAACAAAGGTATCATTAATCGTATAAGTTTGTTCGCCAGACTGTCTAGGCTTTAAAAATGAATATGTGCCGTAGCCGACCGCCTTAACAATGTCTGTGGGCAGCATAGCTGGGTTAATTAAAATTTTAAGCGGACCGTGCAAGTATCTTGCATAAAAGCCGCCAAGAGAAGTACCGATAACAATATTAGGTTGCTCAGTCTTCTGAAGCTCTAAGATGAAATTAAAAGCATCTATCGGCATAACTGGCAGCTCTGGCGCTAAGATTTCTACATCATCATTTGCAAAATAGTTAGCAAGTTGACGTGCAGTATTAGAACCTGCACCACTACCGAGACCGTGTAAATACAAAATTTTCATAATACTGCCCTTCCTAAAATTAATGGTGTGCCCGGCGAGATTCGAACTCGCGACCCCATGATTAATGGTGCCGGAGGAGAGAATTGAACTCCCGTTCATTATCGGTCCTGCCTTACTGTCCTTACCTATTGGATGACTCCGACAAGTCATGTGCTCTACCTACCGAGCTACGGGCACATATATAACAGAAGTTGCTTATGGTGAACAACTGCATCTTGTACGCCTCGGTGAAGGGCGCGGAAGTTATTAGATATAGGCCGCAATATATCTAACCGATATTATAACCGTGATAACGTTTTCTATATTTAATATACAATATAAAAACATAAAAATTAAAGCGTCTGGAAAACTTTTCTTAAAAAATCTCCAAACGCTGATATCACAATGTACTTATATTTACATATAACAAAATATCAACGTTTTAAATGAGCTGGTCTAACTTTTGCGTAGGAAAAAGAGGGCATAACTATGCCTTTAATAAATTCGGATTTATTACTTGACGATAGAATAAACATAACTATTTCTCCTTTTTACTAATTTTTGGCTTCTAAGTAATTTAGCGAATAATTTTTTGATAAATTAATAATTTAATAAATTCCTTCTTTGTTTGTGCTCTACTATTTTGCGCTAGTAGCGTTCTGTTTTCTGTTGAAGGATAGTCATACTCAGCGGCTGGCAGCGCCTAGTCGACTCGAACGACTTCCAACAGAGTCAAAGTCTGTTGTGCTGCCATTACACCAAGGCGCTATATTTGGTGGGCCATGTAGGACTCGAACCTACGCCAACCTCGTTATGAGCGAGACGCTCTCACCAACTGAACTAATGGCCCAAAATTAATAAATGGCACGGCTCAGGGGATCGAACCCATACCTTCGGTGTTGGAGACCGACGTTCTGCCAATTAAACTATCGCCGTATAAAATAAAACAAGAGTATCAATGAATTAAATAACTTAACCTCTACTCTACGCCTAGACACTAATATTAAAATGTGTTCCTAAGGACTCGAACCTTAATCTCTGTCTCCCGGTTTAGCGACAGTATGCTATCCATTTGCACCAGTGTTCACATTGTTTAAGTTGGTCTGCGTAGCCACACCTCATCCTGGACTCAAAATCTTACACAATACTTTTCAGCGGAAATGTAAGCAAAACAAGCGCGTGGTTTTTCTCAGCCTTCCATATATCTCAGCTTGTTTATTTCTCCGGAGCCCTTTGGCATTGCTCTGTCTCTTAAGTGTTGTCTGCCGCCTCAAGGTGTTATTCAATTCGCTAATACATCTTGTCGAGATAACCAGTCAGCACAAATGCTGTTCAACCCAAAGAAGTAGTCATCATCCTTCTTGCTTAACCAGTTATTCGAAATCACATTAATGAACAAGAAATCTATTAATGCCCCTCATGATGAATACAAGAGATTAACGCACTCTTGGTGGGCTAACGCTGAGCTCAATTGTAGGATATATCATTTCACCTAACAATAAGTATTCAGATTCAGTAAAAAAACAAAACATAACTCACTAGTAGGGAGGATATGCACTAACAACCTTACTATTGACTCCCTTTGCAGTTTCTCTCTGCCCATAGCCTACTTACCGTTATTGACGTTATGAGTTATCAGCAGTTATTGTTGTATGGGCTTACTGCCATATCCCAGTCGATGCTTCTAACCACTACGCACCGGAACCGTCGGTTGTCTTTCCAACTGTCATTTGAGCTTTCGCTCTGGTGCGGGAGACCGGACTCGAACCGGCACGAGAACCAAGTTAACCTCACGAGATTTTAAGTCTCGGGTGTCTTCCATTCCACCACTCCCGCATATATAAAGCTGACTCCGGAGTCGAACACGGAATCTCCTCCTTTAAAGGGAGGGGCACTGCCTCTTAACTTGGCGTGTGAAACCGCCCAAGGTTTGCCGTTATGCTAATCAGCTTATATTATACTATACAATGTTTACTTAGTAATTTTTACTTTAAAACTTCCAAACTACTTCATAATTTAAATGTTTTTCTGTAGCACATTTGCGTTTTCTAGGGTCTAAGTTTGTCCAAATATAACACGCACGATCATAATAAATGGACGTCTTACTTTTTTCTTGCCAATCTTGCAAAATTTTCAAATCTTCTAAATTGTTTGCATCAAAAGGGTGTCCGCCATGTGTCCAATGAAAATTACACTCAATAAACTTATCTTCAGACTTAATATAAAAATCGCAATAAAAAGGATAACGCTCTGCATCACGATACTGTGGAATGATGTCATCTTTCGAGTAGCGGGTCAACAAAAAATCATAATATTGTTTTTCTGGCTTAGAAGTGTTCCAAGTTTTATGTAAATTTTTAGTCGCCCTGACCTTTTCTGCAAAATTAGCTTTGTATTCTTTAGAAAAAGTAAGACCACAATTCCAGGCTTTCCGGCCCTTATTATTAAAGTTCGGCACTACGACAGGCAAACGATCAGGATTTTTAACACACCTAATTTCATGCTGCCTTAAAGCATTAAAATTTATAAATTCTTGATTACAAAATTGACAGATAAATTTTGTCTGGCTTTGTCGTCTTTCATGAGTTTTAAGGTGTCTTTTCAAATTCTTATATGAACGACGTTCTCCGCATATTGGGCAATCAACAAAATCAAACTTATATCTTGTATTTGGCATAGCTAACTAGCTCCTTAAATTTATTCACTATCATTTAATTTAGCAAATAACTTTAAGATAAATTGCCAAGTGCTCTGCTGACTGAGCTACATAGTAAAGGCCAAGCTAATAAACGCTGCTCTACCAAATCTGAGCTATATCGAAGCACCCCGAAGAATAACTCCGACAGCAGGACTCGAACCTGCGACACGCGGCTTAACAGGCAGTAGAAATAAGCATTGGCTCTGTATTATATAATACGATATAATAAATGTAATTTTTAACTAATTTAGCAAAATATTTTTTATAAGGGCGCAGCGTTATACCACGCCCTATGTTACTTACACGTTTGCAATAGCGTTAAGCTTTTCTACGTCGAAGGAACGAATAATTTCAGGCGCCTGAGTATCAACAACGGTACCATCTTCAAGAGTCTTTGCCTTGTGAACGTACTCATCCGAGAATACAACATTAGCTCTAGTAGGATCATCTACCAACTCGCCTCTCCAGCTTGCAATAAGACCCATATTAAGCTCAAGCTTAGCAGGATCCATAAAGGCCATGATAGCCTCAAAATCCCTAGTATGAACCACTCTAGAATCTTCGTCTCGCATAAGATTCAGCACAACAATTTCCATAGTATCAAGGTCAACTGCGAAAGCTACATAAGCGCGCTTCTCACCCTTTACATGAATCTTAAGCTCAATATTCTTAGGATCCCATGCCTTGGTATTGAAGTCTTCCTTGTTCTGATAACCGCAGTAAATTTCACCCCAATTAAGAGTAGAAGAATAACCGTGGAAGGTAAATACAACCTTCTTAATCCCCTGTGCCTTAAGAGACTCAAGGTCAAGATCGAAGTACTCAGTACCCTTACTACTAGTTACATCTCCAGAAAAACGTACAGCACCGTTGTAATTCTTATAGCTATAGCTGCTGAAATTAATAGTATCCATTCTACCTGCGCTATCTTGAATGACTACCGAGGAGTCAATATCAAAAGCGTTTTCCCAGTGCACAAAAGAACGAATCTTAGTACCGCTAATAGGAAGTCTAGTACCAGTCGAAGGAACGTCAATACCCTTACCAGAAGCAGAGGTATTTACAGGCATTGCGACACGGTAAAACTTAGGATCGATATAGACCTTTCCGAGCTTCTCGGCTGCCTGATAATGTCCAGCAATCTTATCAAAGCATACGTCATGGACGAGCTTCTTAGTTGCATCATTCAGACGAGACTTTCTCCAGCGTGCCTCATACTCAGTCTCAACGTGAGTCTTAACTCTGTTCTTAGCAAAGAAGGAGAAGGTACGAGCGTCCTCGTTATCGGCAATAACAGTAGACATGATCTGATAAAGAACAGTAGGATTACTATCAGAAAGCATATCAAGAATCTTTACAGCCTCGATAGGATTTGCTCTCGAAAGAAGGAACTTAAGATTACGCTCAAGAAGAGAACCACTCTTAGCAAAGACTTCAGCTGCACCAACTACATCGCCAGCATTCAGCTTCTCAAGGGCTCTACGGTTAGGAGACGCCTCATTAGAAACCTTCTTCGCCTTTGCGCCAGTAAGCTGAACAAGCTTATTAAAGAACTTTGCCTGCTTCTTAGACATAGGACAATCCTTGACAAGAGGAATATAAGAAGCAATATCTGCAAGAGTCTTCTTAAACTGCTTATCTCTGTAGCTAGAGCCGCTTGCCTTCAGAGCGTCGAAAGACTTAAGCTCGCCAAAAGCCCGAGTAGAGAGCTTAACAAGATCCTTTTTAAAGAGGAATTGCGCAAAATCTGCGCTTTCAGCAAGCATAAGAACTGCGTTATCTCCACAAAGAATAGGCATCTCAGTAAATCTATAGAAACCGGCACGATAAAGCTCCAGGAACTCTGCTGCCTCATCCACTCCCCAAGGACGCTTATAAGCTGCATAAGCCTTAGTGATATCAAGAAGCTCATTCAAATATTCGTCTGCCTCGAGAATACGGAACTCACGGATCTTGATTTCATCACCTATAGGATAAGAAGGAAGCTCTTTATCAAAGATATGAACGTGAGAATCCTCTGCCCCATAAGCAAGGAAATAAGAGATGCACTGCTCTACGAGAAGCTCCTCTGCGGTATAAAACTTAGTATCCTGGGGATTCGCAAAATACGACTTGGGTACATTAAGCTTGTAGACCTCAGAAATTTCCTTAATCATCTCCTTGGTAAGGAGCTCAGGCTTATCTACAACAATACCGAAGTTGGCAAGAAGAAAAGCATTAAGATATGCGCCTTCAAGTCTAAAAGCAGCTTTGGTAGGAATAGTATCTGCTACGAGCATACGACGAGAAATAAGAATCTTCTGAATA
>JAEIGA010008952.1_pt1 | contig 15138 bp, 12 predicted proteins | sample 9270691 | NCBI WGS metagenome assembly JAEIGA01 (sample SAMN17057246, study PRJNA624740) | gut metagenome | biome: biome; isolation source: fecal sample | host: Bos grunniens | place: China: Xizang | collected 2019
ACGTAAAATGTCTTTAGGTATCAAACAACTTAAAGAAGATCCATGGTTAAATATCGACGCTAAATATCCAGTAGCTAGCAAACACACTGCAAAAGTTCGTAACTTCACAAACTTCGGTGTATTTGTTGAACTAGAAGAAGGCGTTGACGGTTTAATCCACATCTCTGACCTTTCTTGGACAAAGAAAATCAAACATCCTTCAGAATTCACTTCTCTAGGTGCTACTATCGACATCCAAGTTCTTGAAATCGACAAAGAAAATCGTCGTTTAAGCTTAGGTCACAAACAACTAGAAGAAAATCCATGGGACAACTACGAAACTATCTTCGCTGTTGATACTATCCACGAAGGTACTATCGCTGACCTAATGGACAAAGGTGCTGTTATCACTCTAGAACACGGTATCGAAGGTTTCGCAACTCCTAAACACTTAACAAAAGAAGATGGTTCTCAAGCTAAAGCTGGTGAAACTCTTCAATTCAAAGTGATTGAGTTCAACAAAGAAACAAAACGTATCATTCTTTCTCACAGCCGTATTTTCGAAGATGCTCAAAAAGCAGCAGAAGTAGCAGAAGCTCCTAAAAAAGCAGCTAAAAAAGCAGCTAAAAAAGAAGAAGCTCCAGCAGCTCCAGCAGTAGAAAAAACTACTCTAGGTGACATCGAAAGCCTTGCAGCTCTTAAAGAATCTCTAGAAGCAGCTGAAAAAAAATCTAAAAAATAATTTTTAGAAACCCTATAAACAAAAAATAGTTCCGAAACTTTTCGGAACTATTTTTTTATTTAACTTCTAAGTGCTTTCCCTGTATACGACCCTTCACAATGCAATATCTCCTCTCGTGTTCCTGCGAAAATAAGATATCCACCATTATTTCCACCTTCAGGACCTAGGTCTATGATATAATCTGCCTGTTTTATTACATCAATATTGTGTTCGATAATAATCACACTATGACCTCTTTCTATTAATTTTTGGAAAGAATTCATAAGCACTTTTATATCGGCATAATGAAGTCCTGTAGTTGGTTCATCGAAGATAAACAACTGATGTCCAATACCTTCCGATGCTAGGAATGCTGCAAGTTTCACCCTTTGACTCTCGCCACCAGAAAGAGAAGAAGAAGATTGACCAAGTTTTATATAACCAAGACCTACTTGTTGAAGCAGACTAAGTCTTTCAACTATAGCCCTACAAGTAGCAGATTTCTCATCAGAGAAAAACTCCACCGCTTGGTTTACTGTCATTTCAAGCACATCGTATATGCTCGCACCTTTATATTTTACTTCAAGTATCTCGTTTTTAAATCTTTTACCTCCACATTCCTCACAAGTAAGCACCACATCTGCCATAAACTGCATTGGCACTGTAATTGTGCCCTCACCCTCACATTTCTCACATCTACCACCAGGAGTATTAAATGAAAAATAAGCAGGAGTATATCCCATTTGCTTAGAAAGTTGTTGATCGGCAAAGAGTTTTCTTATATAATCGTATGCCTTAATATATGTGGCAGGATTACTTCTAGAAGACTTTCCTATTGGATTTTGGTCTACGAGTTCCACACCTTTAAGTAGATGCAGACTACCAGTCATGCTCTCAAAACTACCCACTTTTTCCACAGGTTGTTCAAAATGACGGCAAAGCGCCATATATAGCGAGTCTTTCACAAGAGTAGACTTACCGCTTCCAGACACACCTGTCACTACAGTGATAGTATTTAGTGGAAATTTTACTGTTATATTCTTCAAGTTGTTTTCACAACAACCTTTTAATTCTATATAGTTCGACGAAATACGAGGAACACCCTCATATTCAGTACCATCACTTCTTAAATATTCAAGAGTTTTAGACACAGAAGAATCTAAACTACTGCTGATTAAATCATTGGGATTTCCCTCTAAAATCACTTCTCCACCCAATCTACCTGCATTAGGACCAATATCTATAATCCAGTCGGCAGCCATCATCATTGTCTTATCATGCTCCACTACCACTACCGTATTGCCAAGATCTCTAAGTCTTTTAAGCACAGCAATAAGTGCATCAGTGTCTTTAGGGTGCAAACCTATACTCGGCTCGTCTAGCACATAAAGTGACCCTACCAACGAACTTCCAAGCGAAGATACCAAATTGATACGTTGGCTTTCGCCACCAGAAAGTGTATTCGAAGCTCTATTAAGAGTTAAATAAGAAAGCCCAACATCCATAAGACATTGAATTCTATTATTTATCTCCATTATAAGTCTTTTTGACGCACTCACCTCATAATCAGTAAGTTTTAGAGTATCAAAAAATTCTTTAAGCTCAGAAATAGGCATACTTACAAGCTCAGAAATAGACTTTCCACCTACTTTCACGTAAGAAGCCTCTCGTTTAAGCCTAGTACCGCCACAAGCATGACAAATAGTCTTGCCACGATACCTATTCAGCATCACTCTATACTGAATTTTATATTGGTTTTGCTTTAAAAATCTAAAGAATTCATCAAGTCCCTCAAAATACTCATTACCAGTCCAAAGAAGTTTTTTCTCTTCTGCCGACAATTCAAAATAAGGTTTATGAATAGGAAAGTTAAATTTATGTGCATGAGTGATAAGCAATTGCCTATCCACTCCCATTTTCTCTCCTCTCCAAGGAGCTATAGCACCAGAAAACACAGATAGCGACTTATTTGGCACCACCAAGTCTTCATCAATACCTATCACAGAACCAAACCCCTCACACTCAGGACAAGCACCAAGCGGACTATTAAAACTAAAAAGTTGCTCGGTTGGTTCTTCAAATCGCATTCCATCTGCCTCAAAGTTATGAGAAAACTCCACTCTGCTCACCTCTTCCCTCTTTTCATTAAGAGTAAGCACCCTACAAACACCAGCACCTTCATAAAATGCAGTCTGAATAGAATCTGCTATTCTATTCAAGAACTCCTCTCCTTGCTTAACAGTAAAGCGCTCAATAAGCAATTCTGCATTAGGTGGCAATGTTTCTAAAGAGAAAAAATCATCTAGAGTCCAAAATTTTCTGTCAGCATAAATACGCGTAAACCCCTGCTGACTAAGAGTTTCCTTACAATTTACATTACTTATATTTAAAGGCACAGTCAACACCATAGACGTGCCTTCATTTCTAGAAGATATATAATCTAATACGTCAGATGTTTGATGTTTCTTCACCACCCTACCAGAAATAGGAGAATACGTTACGCCTATTCTTGCAAACAATTTTCTTAAATAGTCATATATTTCTGTAGAAGTACCCACTGTAGAACGACTATTTCTAGTCTTAACCTTTTGTTCCACTGCAATAGCTGGCGGCAACCCCGTAATAAAATCTACCTCAGGTTTCGCCTTTCTACCCAAAAACTGACGAGCGTATGAAGACAAACTCTCCACATACCTCCTTTGACCTTCTGCATAAAGAGTATCAAAGGCAAGTGAAGACTTACCACTACCAGAAACCCCCGTAATTACCACAAGGGAATTACGAGGGATCTTTAACTCTATATTCTTTAAATTGTGAACTCGAGCACCCTTTATATGAATGTTATTTTCCAATTAGATAGAAAGTGTTCTAAGGGTTGAAATAAGTTTCATATTAATAGGTTTGTCGTCACGAATTGCCTTTGTAAATGGTACATAAACAATTTCATCATTAACTATACCTACCATTAGATTGCGTTGTTCTTCAAGAAGTGCTTCAATAGCAGCCGCACCTATTCTACTCGCCAATATACGGTCTTGTGCAGAAGGAGAACCACCACGTTGCATGTGACCAAGTACCACCACGCGAGCGTCATACTCTGGGTGTTCTTTTTTTACTCTATCAGCCACACCTTGTGCTCCACCTGTAGCATCACTCTCAGCAACTAACACGATACTTGAGTTTTTGCTTTTTCTAAAACCACGCTGAATTACTTCAGACAGCATATCATCTTTAATGCTTACTTCTGGGATTACTGCAGCTTCTGCACCTGATGCTATTGCTGCATTAAGTGCCAAAAATCCAGCATCACGACCCATCACTTCCACAAAGAAAAGACGTTCGTGAGAAGATGCGGTATCTCTAATTTTATCCACTGCTTCAATCACAGTATTAAGTGCAGTATCATAACCTATAGTAAAGTCTGTTCCGTATAAATCATTATCAATTGTGCATGGCACACCCACTATTGGAATATTAAATTCTTGAGCGAAGATACGCGCACCTGTAAATGTACCATCACCACCTAATACCACTAGAGCATCTATCTCATGACTTTTAAGATTATCATAAGCTAATTTTCTACCCTCTTGAGTTTTAAATTCATCACAACGAGCGGTTTTAATAATAGTACCTCCATGCTGGATAATATTACTTACGTTTTGAGTTTGAAACTCAACAATCTCGTTTGTTACCAAACCCTTGTAACCTCTCATAATAGCTTTAACCCTAATTCCATTACAAATAGCAGCACGAGTCACTGCACGTAGGGCTGCATTCATACCAGGAGCATCACCACCTGATGTAAGAACACCAATAGTTTTAATCTGATACATAATCAATTATAGTTTTTAGTTTATCTTTTACTTCTTGCATTTGCCATCTAGGAGTAGAAGTTGCTCCACAAATTCCAATCAATTTTGGCTTCAATGCCAACATATTCATATCAACTTCATCCGCAGACGACACAAAATATGTATTTGGGTTTTGTTTTTTACATTCTTCAAATAGCACCTTTCCATTTGAACTTTTCTTTCCACTCACAAACATTACCAAATCGTGCTCACGAGCAAACTTTCTTATATTATCCATTCTATTTGCCACCTGACGGCAGATAGTATCATAAAAAACAAAGTTTACACCTTCATACATTTTAGAATTAATTTTCTCAACCAATTTCTTGAAACCTTCAAGCGATTTTGTTGTTTGAGAAAACAAATATATCGGTTTTGAAAAATCAATATTTTCTATTTCATCTTCGTGCTCCACTACTATTGCTTCTCCTTGAGTTTGCCCAACTAGCCCATTTACTTCTGCATGACCCTTCTTTCCATAAATAACTATCTGAGCATCTGGATTTTCTTTCCAGGCTTTCAATATTCTCTTTTGTAAAGCAAGCACCACAGGACAAGTAGCATCTAGAATTTCTACATTATTGGTTTCTGCCATTTTATATGTAGCAGGAGGTTCACCATGCGCTCTAAGTAGCACTTTAGTATTAGTAAGTTTAGACAATCCCTCGTGGTCTATAATACGCAACCCCTTTTTAGAAAGTCGCTCCACTTCGTCACTATTATGCACAATGTCGCCTAAGCAATACAAACTACCTGTTGCATCTAGTTCCTCTTCTGCTTTTTTTATGGCGTTAACTACACCAAAACAGAATCCTGAATCCTCATCTATTTCAATAACTACTTGTTGCATGCTTCGTTTACTTTTTCTAAAAGCCATGAGTTTTGCTGCTCTATGGTCATATAGCTATTATCTAAAAGCAGAGCATCTGGCGCTTGTACTAAAGGACTTACCTTTCTGTTTACATCATTGTAGTCTCTCATTTTAATATTTTCAAGCACTTCTTCGTATGTAGCAGGCGAACCTTTTCTTAAAAGTTCATCATATCTACGTTTTGCTCTTACATCTGCATCAGCAGTAACAAAAATCTTAAGTTCCGCATCAGGAAGCACTACAGTGCCAATATCTCTCCCATCCATTACCACGCCTTTTTGAGCGCCCAACTCACGTTGAATGTCAAGAAGTTTTTCTCGCACAAATCCCACAGCACTTATCTTACTCACCCAATTAGACACTTCCAGACCTCTAATTTCATTCTCAACATCTTCTCCATTTAGATACACTTTTGCATTTGCATCAAGACTTATATCTAGAGTATTTACACATTCTTTAAGTTTTTCTTCGCCTACATCGCCACTTTTCATTACACCAGCACGAAGCGCAGCCAATGCCACCACTCTATACATAGCACCAGTATCTACGTATATATAAGAAATTGCCTTTGCCAATTCCTTTGCCATTGTACTCTTCCCACAAGAAGAGAAACCATCTATTGCTATACTAATTTTTTTCATAATGAATTTTTCTTGTTAAATCCATTTATATCTATCGCCATAGAAATATGACCTGTTACCCCAGCCGAATTATATACTGCCACAGCGCCTGCTAAACTAAACATCTTTATTTTAAAACCAACACCACCTGTTAAACCTGCCACAGAAAAAAGATCTTCATTTGCAAGAGCCATACCTCTTTCAAAGTTGTAAGCTATAGAAATCCAGAACTTTTTAGATTTAGGAATAAAATCTACCCCAAGAATAATTTTTCTTGCAAATACTTCTCCTAAACTCACCTTTCCCGCTTCATCTGATTGCGAATTAGTAGCATAATCACAATTCCAATCTTGAAGATTTTGAAGTGTTAAGTGCAAAGCTATAGGTGCTTTAGAAAAACTTTTACTCACACCTACAGATACATTTATTGGCAATAGTTTGCTAGTCAAATGAATATCATTAGGTCCACAAATCCTACCACCAATATTTGTCACAGCCAAGCCAGCAGAAACCAAATGTGTTGTATCAGAAAACATCACACCTATATCCGCTGCCAATGCAAAACTTGTATAAGTTTCATATGTAGACAATACAGGTTTAAATGTAGCACCTATAGTAAAGTACTTATTTAGTTGTCTAGAATAAGTAGCATTAATAGCAAATTCCTGAGCCGAAAATTCTCCCGTTTCAACTCCTGACTCATCAAATCCTTTCATTCTACCATATTGCGCAAACTGAAAAGACCCTGCGAATGCATCTACATCACTAAACTTTGTAGAATAAAGTGCACTTCCGTAGCCTGAATTTGCCATATATATGGAATAATTCAAATATAACAAATTATCTACTCCTGTAGTAAGAGCAGCTGGATTGTTAATTGAAAACATAGGATCTTCACCAACATACGACACATTATGACCACCTAGAGCAGCCACATGTGCAGAAGAAGGGAACTCCAGAAAACTATCAAAAACTCTTCCTGCTCCTTGAGAAAATCCACTCAATGAGCACAAAAGAAACACACATATATATACTATTCTTTTCACAATTTCCAAAAATTGTTCAAATATACTGAATTTTACTCACATAATATTAAAATGATTGTCATATTTTTAATAAAAAAAAGTCGTTTTGATATTCTATATCTAAAAAAATAATGTTACATTTGCAAACGAGACTCGTTATAAAATCATAAAACAATAATATGGAAATTAAAAAATCACCTAAAGCCGATTTAGAAAACAAGAAAATGATGGCGGTTTTAATCGGCTTGGTAATGGCATTAGGGATTATGTACATTGCATTTGAATGGTCCCAAAATGAAATCACCGTCTATGAAGAGGCACTACAAGGCCCAGTGGAAATCGACGAAGAAATGGTAGAAGTTACCTTCCGTGAAGAAACTCCTCCACCTCCTCCACCTCCACAACCAGAAACTGTATTGAGTGACATTATTGACATTCAAGACAACGAAGCAGAAGTAGAAACTACTGATTTCAACTCAGAAGACGAAGCTGACGCACGTGTAGAAATCCAAGCTCCTATCGCTCCTCCAGAAGAGGAAGAAGAAGAGCAAGTAATCCACATCCGTGTAGAAAAGATGCCAGAGTTCCCTGGTGGCCAAGAAGCTCTAAACCGTTACTTAGTTAGAAACATCAAATATCCACTTCTTGCACAAGAAAACGGCATCCAAGGTCGTGTTGTTTGTCAATTCGTGGTTAACTCAGACGGTTCTATCGTAGACATTTCAGTAGTTCGTGGTGTAGAAGAAAGCTTAGACAAAGAAGCTATCCGCGTTATCCAATCTATGCCAAAATGGACTCCAGGACGTCAAGGTGGTAAAAGTGTACGTGTTAAATACACCTTACCTATTCGTTTCAAACTACAATAATCAAACTTAAACTTAACATAAATAGGGTGACCCAATCAGTCACCCTATTTTTCAATACAACCAACGCAACTAATAGTTATGCTTAATAGTATCAATACATCTTCAATAGAAACACCAGCAGAAAGAGCCATTCTTGTAGGTCTTATCACACAAGAACAAAACGAGAGAAAAGCTAAAGAATATATAGAAGAATTAGCTTTTTTAGCAGATACTGCAGGAGCTGTGGTTGTAAGACATTTCTTCCAACACCTTGACTATGCAAATAAAAAAACATTCGTAGGCACTGGTAAACTAGAAGAAATTCAAAAATACGTAGAAGAAAATGATATACAACTAGCCATTTTCGACGACGAACTTTCTCCCTCTCAACTGAGAAATATAGAAAACGAGCTAAAAGTAAAAGTTCTAGACAGAACTAGCCTCATTCTAGACATTTTTGCAAAAAGAGCTCAAACCTCATACTCTAAAACCCAAGTTGAACTAGCTCAACTACAATATTTACTACCACGACTAACCAGAATGTGGACTCACTTGGAACGTCAACGTGGTGGTATCGGTATGCGTGGTCCTGGTGAAACCCAGATAGAGACCGACCGTCGTATCATTTTACAACGCATATCACTCCTTAAAAAAGAACTTAAAAGCATTGATACTCAAAAGAGTACACAAAGAAAAGGCAGAGGCAATATGGTACGTATAGCTCTTGTTGGTTATACCAACGTGGGTAAATCTACCATTATGAACCTAATAAGCAAATCTGAAGTATTTGCAGAAAACAAACTATTTGCTACTTTAGACACTACTGTAAGAAAAGTAGTAATAGAAAACCTACCATTCCTACTTACAGACACAGTAGGATTTATCCGCAAATTACCTCACGGTCTAGTAGAGTCATTCAAATCTACACTAGACGAGGTTCGCGAAGCAGATATCTGGGTGCACGTAGTAGACATTTCACACCCACAATTTGAAGACCAAATACAAGTAGTAGAAAAAACTCTATCAGAAATTGAACCAAACGGCAAACCTAGCATCATGGTATTCAATAAGATAGACGCATTCACATACACAGAAAAAGAAGAAGACGACCTTTCTCCTATCCAAAAAGAAAATCTTTCAATAGAAGATCTAAAACGCACATGGATGTCTAAAAAAGGAGAAAACTGCATATTCATCTCAGCAAAAGACAAAACTAACATAGAAGAATTTAAGTCATTGTTATATGATAAAGCAAAAGAAATTCACACATCTCGCTTTCCATACAACAATTTCTTATACGAAAACTATGACGAAGAATAAAATCACACTACTATGAATTATAGAAACCTAACCGACTCAGAAATTCAAATACTAAAAGACCAATATTGCACCTGTTCAGACTGGTCTAAAGTATTGGTTCACAACGAGTTTAAAACCAAATACGTAAAACACGTTCACTTTTCAGGAGACATCCGTTTAGGCAAAGCCGAAAAAGTTTTTGAATTAGAAGGTGGACTAAAACAACATAGCGGCATTTTCCACGCCACACTACACAATTGTCAAATAGGCGACAATGTTTTCATTGCAAATATACACCGCTATATAGCAAACTACATTATTTCAGACAATTGCTACATAGAAAATACACAACTACTTGTAACAGAGCCAAATAGCACATTCGGCAATGGTAAAGACGTAGCTGTACTAAACGAAGCAGGAGGTAGAGAAATACGCATTACCGACCAACTATCTTCTCACCTAGCCTATATATTAACACTTTATAGACACAGAAAAGAAACTATAGAGAACATTACTCGCATCATAGACCAATATACAGAAAGCGTAAAATCTGATATGGGTTATATTGCGCCAAACGTTAAGATTACCACTTGTCGTAATATCAAAAACGTAAGAATTGGAGAATGCGCAGTAATAGATAGTGCTAGCGAACTTATAAATGGTAGCATCAATAGTAACGCGAGCGACCCTGTATATATAGGTAATGGAGTTATTGCCAAAAACTTCATTATATCATCTGGAGTACAAGCCACCGACGACACCCTTATAGAAAACTGTTTCATAGGACAAGGCACTCTACTAGGCAAACACTTTTCAATCTACGATTCTGTTTATTTCTGCAACTGCCAAGGTTTCCACGGAGAAGCTTGCGCTATCTTCGGAGGACCATTTACAGTCACACACCACAAATCTAGTCTTCTTATAGCAGGCTTATTTTCATTCCTAAATGCAGGTAGTGGTTCAAACCAAAGCAACCACATGTATAAATTAGGTCCAATCCACCAAGGTGTAGTAGAAAGAGGTTCAAAAACCACTAGTGACTCATACATACTTTGGCCAGCCAAAATTGGTGCATTCTCACTAGTTATGGGACGCCACACACATCACTCAGACACTTCAAACCTACCATTTTCATACCTAATAGAAAACGACAACGAAACATATATCGTCCCAGGCATCAACATCAAGAGCGTGGGAACTATTCGTGACGCACAAAAATGGCCAAAACGTGACCGCAGAAAAGACCCAAATAAACTAGACCAAATAAACTTCAACCTATTAAGTCCATACACCATACAAAAAATGTATGCAGGTATAGACATCCTAAACACATTGAAGTCACTATCTGGCGAAACATCACACACATATAGCTATCACAGCACAGTAATAAACCAATCATCACTAAAAAAAGGTATTGGATATTACAATATGGCTATCAATAAATTCCTAGGCAACTCAATTATAAAACGCCTAGAAGAAGTAAAATTCAAATCTATAGAAGAGATTAGAGAGCGTCTTAAACCATCTACTGAAATAGGTTTAGGCACTTGGAATGACATTTCTGGACTTATTGCGCCAGCTAGCGAAATAGACAAACTTCTAAATGATATTGACAACAAAAAACTAAATTCATTAGAAGAAATAAACAAACGCTTCCAAGAAATTCATAAAAACTACTATGAATACGAATGGATTTGGGCACTAAACAAAATAGAAGAAAAACTAGGTAAAAAATACACCGAATTTACCATTGAAGACATTATAAATATTGTTCACACTTGGACAAAAAGCGTGGTAGACCTAGACAAACTTCTATACGAAGACGCTAAAAAAGAGTTTGACCTTATCTCACGCACTGGCTTTGGTGCAGACGGCGACGAAGAAACCAAAGCACAAGACTTCTACAATGTAAGAGGTAAATTTGAAGAAAACCCATTTGTAAAAGAAGTATTAAGGCATATAGAAGTAAAAACAGCTTTAGGTCAAGAACTAATAAATAGAATTGAACATTTAGCATAATGAACAACTGGCATTACATAAAAGAATACATTAAATTCCAGTTCATCGCAAAACACCATAAAGGACATGGTGTTCACTCTCCTTTTGTATTCTCTTTTATAGAAGACATTCTAAATGAAAAGAACGAATACTACATTTACAAAGACATAGAAAGCGCAAGACGAAACCTTCTTGCAGACAATTCCACCATATTCGTAAACGACTATGGCACTGGTGCATCTAGAAGAAGAAAAGTATCAGAGATAGCTAGAACCAGCCTAAAATGTAAAAAAGAGTCTCAAATGCTTTTCAGATTTGTATGTCTAATGCAGCCAAAAAACATCCTCGAGCTAGGCACAAGTCTTGGGATCACCACATTATACCTTGCAAAAGCAAGAACATCAGCAAGTATATACACAATAGAAGGTTGCCCAAACATTACAAAAATAGCAAAACAAAACTTTAAAAACCTGGGGGCACAAAACATCACTAGTTCAGTAGGCAATATTGACACAGAACTTCCTAAAATACTATCAGAAATTGAAAGTCTAGATATGGTCTTCTTCGATGCCAACCACACTAAAGAAGCTACTCTAAACTATTTCAACCATTGTTTGCCTAAAGTAAATAACAACACCGTATTTATCTTCGATGATATTTATTGGTCAGAAGGTATGACTCAGGCATGGGAAGAAATCTACAACAATCCTGCTGTAACATATTCTATAGACCTTTTTCATCTAGGTGTTGTATTCTTTAATAAAGAATGGAAAAAATCACACTTTAAAATTAAATTCTAATATGAAAGTATATACCAAAACAGGAGACAAAGGCACTACAAGTCTTGTTGGAGGACATAGAGTATCAAAATCTGATGCCAGACTAGAACTATATGGTACACTAGATGAACTAGACTCATTTATTGGTCTACTAAAAACAGAAATACCCTCACCTTACAAAGAATTTCTTCATAAAATTCAAGAGAATTTAATACAAGTAAATGCTTTATTTGCAACAGATTGCATAGAATGGGACGAAAAAATAGGCTTTAACATCGCACTTATCACAGAACTAGAAAACAAAATAGACGAATACCAAGAAGAACTAGAACCTATTACTACATTCCTTATACCAGGTTCTTCAAAAATCAATGCTTTATGCAATGTAGTACGCACTATTTGTCGTAGAGCTGAAAGACAAATCTACCACATAGAATTACTACCTTGCCAACTATCTGCAAGCGCATACATCAATCGTCTTTCAGACTATTTCTTTGTTCTTGGAAGAAAATTTTAAAATAGTTCCTTAAAAATTGTTGTTTTATAAGGAAAATTCCTTACCTTTGCGTGGTTTTTCATAAGTATACAATATTACAATCATAATAAAACACATTCACGATGTATTGGACATTAGAACTAGCGTCTAAATTAGAAGATGCACCATGGCCTGCAACTAAAGAAGAATTAATCGATTACGCTATGCGTTCTGGAGCACCTCTAGAGGTAATAGAAAACCTTAACGAAATCGAAGACGAGGGCGATGTTTACGAAACAATTGAAGACATTTGGCCTGATTATCCAAGTAAAGAAGACTTTTTCTTTAACGAGGATGAGTATTAAATTTTGATTTTCACATTTTTTTATATATCTTTGCATATATTTGATAGAACTTTACGCATTTAAAACAATAGCTTTCTGCAAACGTTAGAACGCGATTTACATAAAAAAGATGAAAAAAATCGTTACAATTGTGGTGCTTTTTTGTTTTGCGTACGTTTCTTTCGCTCAACAAAATGTAATTTTCAGCCAATACGGGCTGAATTTAAACACATACAACCCTGCAGCGGCAGGATGTAATGACATGATAAATGTTTTTGGAACATTTAGGTCACAATATGCTGGACTAGAAGGTGCACCTATGACATTTGACGTTGCCGTAGATGCCTCTTTTGATATAGCGAACACAAAACATGGTGTAGGTCTTTCATTTTATGACAATAGCATGGGATTGTTTGTTTTTCAAGACATCAACCTACAATATGCTTATAGACATAAAATAGGAGAAGGTTATCTATGTGGAGGTTTCTTCGTAGACTTTACTACTTTGAAATACGACACAGAACGTTTACACAACGTAGAGAGCGATTACCACTCAGAAAACGACCCTGCAATCCCCAAAAGTGAAGCAAACGACTTCAAAATGGATTTAGGTGTTGGATTCTTATACAAAACCAAAGATTGGTATGCAGGTATTTCAGCTTTAAACCTTCTTGCACCAGAATATAGTTTGAGTTCAAGTTCGGATTTAACATTATTTAACAAGACTAGAAATTTATTTCTAATGGGTGGATACAATATATCATTTGTAAACCCGTTATATAAATTGAAGTTGTCTGCATTAATTAATACAGACTTTATTACTTGGACAGGCTTAATCAATGCCAATTTCGAGTATAAAGACATGGTTTGGGGCGGTTTAGGGTACAGAATTGACGGTGCAGTAGTATTTACCGCAGGTGTGAGAGTCTTAAATGGATTAGTTATTGCATACTCATACGATTTACCAACATCAGGTTTGATAAACTCAGCAGGATGTCACGAAGTGGTTGTTTCGTATAGTTTCAACATTGATATATCAAAAAAGAATAAATATAAAAGTATAAGATACTTGTAAGTATAACCTTAAATTTAACAATGAAAAAATTACTTGCTCCTTTATTTGCGTTAGCTATTTTAAGCAGCTGTAGTAATTCTTCTAGCGGAGAATTAGTTGGTGTTAAGACAGAATCTTGGACTGAACCAAATCCTTACGGAATGGTGTTCATTAAACAAGGTTCATTTACTATGGGTCCAAACGACCAAGACGCTGCGTGGGCTGCTTCTACACAGTCTAAAGTTGTTTCTATTGATGCCTTCTGGATGGACGAGACAGAAATAACTAACCGCGAGTACAAACAATTCGTATTCTGGGTTAAAGACTCTATTGCCCGCGAAAAAATTATCACAGCTGAAGAAGAAGATCCAGGTTGGGAAACATCTGTTTACGTTGATAGACGTGCTAAAGAATTAGCATACGAAAGCGAAAACGAAGATGCTGCTAAAGGTTCTGTTTTATACAAAACAGGCGGTCGTCCTAATGACTCTGAAGAAGCAGTAGAAAATCGTCGTCCAAAAATCAACTGGAAAGAAGAAATTCCTTGGACTAAACCTACTACCGAAGCACAAGCAAAAGCTATAGACTCTATGTACTATTCTGCAGAAGAGACTATCTCTCCTTCTTTAGAAGTAAATGGTCATATCCTAAACTACAAATACTTGTGGGTAGACTACAATCAAGCTGCGCTTAAACGCAACAAATACAATCCAAACAAAGGTCGCTACGAAAACGACTTATCTTTACTTGGCAAAGGTAAAGACTCTGCAGACGTAATGGTTAAGAAAGACACATCTTACGTTGACGAAAACGGATATATCGTAAACAAAACTATGTTCGTTGAACTAAAAAGCCGTAGAGACTTCATTTCATCTCGTATTATCAACGTATATCCAGATACACTTTGCTGGATTCGCGACTTCACATACGCATACAACGAACCATACATGAAAATGTATTTCCACCACGACGGTTATGGTGATTACCCTGTTGTTGGTGTAAACTGGGAACAAGCAAGTGCATTCTGCCACTGGCGTACACAATACTACAACTCTGCTCAAGCAAGCATGGGTAACCCAATCGTACAAGACTATCGTCTTCCAACAGAATCTGAATGGGAATACGCAGCTCGCGGTGGTCGTGAACTTTCAATGTATCCTTGGGGTGGCACATACGTACGTACAGCAAAAGGTTGCTTCCTTGGCAACTTCAAACCAATGCACGGTAACTATACTGTAGATGGTTATATGATTGCAGCTAAAGTTGGTTCATTCCCT
>JAEIGA010008953.1_pt1 | contig 15137 bp, 19 predicted proteins | sample 9270691 | NCBI WGS metagenome assembly JAEIGA01 (sample SAMN17057246, study PRJNA624740) | gut metagenome | biome: biome; isolation source: fecal sample | host: Bos grunniens | place: China: Xizang | collected 2019
GGTTTTCACCTCCGATTTGCTTTCATTTTTTTTCTTTCCACTCTGATCATACAGAACACACATTCGTATTTACGACGTTCACCTACCAGATGATCCAGATACTCCGCAATATCCCATATATTAAATAACACATGATATTTCAAAGTTCATAATATGTTCATATTTAGTTCATACCAGAGACATATTCATATATTATACTAAAACCATAGTAAACAAAGAGAGCCGGTCGAATAGGCCGAGGGAAGAAGAGGACAAGAATATGAGTAAATTATCAATGCATGAGAAGTTTGAGATCATCATCAGAACTTCATTAGATGATCAGATTGCCAATGATGTAATGAATAGAGTGTGCGTCTTTACACCATTAGAAAACGGCGGATTTATTGCAGGCAGTCATATTGAGAATGTACGTGATTTATATAACACTGAATGCATAATTGCTAAACTGCGTGATGTAATGTTAACACCCTATCTTCATTTAGTAAATAAGAGATATAAATATTACACACTTCGCTTTATAGATAACACTGCTGTGAATGAATTCCATGAGCGCTTAACGATACACGATTATCAGATGATATTAAATATGTATGAAGTTCTTGTTGAACAATATAATGAATTAGAGGAGGACTAAACTATGTGGATTAGAAACATGAAAGACGCAGCATACTGGCTTGATCTTTATCTTAATGGTAAAATTTCATATGATGAAATGAAATATAACATTGAAAATGATGTTGATTATGAAATTAAAGAGGAGTGCTGAACTATGAATAAACAAGCACAAGAATATTTGAGGTATTTCTATCAAGAGGCATATAAATTTGATGAAAGCACCGGAATAATGGCTTATTATGATCATCAAGAATATAATGGCAATTGGGTAATGTTTGTAAGGCGTAACGATAATAGACGGTCGTATATAGAGTGCGAGGGACCAAAAGAGGCTTATTCCATAATGCATTCAATAAATATGGGCATTGCTTTTGCAAATAATAGATTTTAGTAAATAAGGAGTCAAAATGCTATGAATAAATTAACTAAAGCATATTTCAAGTGTATATTAACAGAGTTAGCGGCTATCAAGTGTATGATAGCCGTGATACTCCTGGCTAACTTCATGTTAGCAGCAGCTCTATTCTATTTTATAATTATATTATAAGGAGGGAACAACTATGAAAAAAGAATTTGAAGCAACCATTAACCTTACACAGATGGACCGTGACGCACTTGATTACTTTTCACTGTCCGAAATTTTAGCAACCTATCCGGATGTATCCGGAGTTATCATTAATGACCTTGAATACGATTATAGCGCAAGCATATTCTATGCACACACCGGCATAGGCCGCGTTATCTTTCCGCGTCACTTAAACGAGACGCTTGAAGATATCGAAACATTAATACATGATGAAGTAGGTCATTATGCTTTTCACCCTTATTCATATACTTTTGGCGATCGTCACGGCTATTCTGCAAAGTTTTATGAGCTTAACGATAAAAATGTTAAAAGCGGCACATATTGGAAGATAGCAAAAGAGAAGTGCAAGTACTACAAGCACTGCATGGAGCATGATTGCGCATTGTGTCCACATTGTGTATACTTTAACCCTTATCAAGAATAGGAGGAAACTATGAAAACACTACAAGACTTATTAGCTTCATTAATCATTTCATTCATATTATCAGCATTTGCTTGCATTACATATAATTATAGTCTAAGAGTTATCTTTGATTTGCCCTATATAAGTGTATTGCAAATGTGGCTTATAAGGGAAACAATTCAAATATTAATTGTTCATCAAGTAATGGAGGACCAAACATGACAATAACAAACCAACAACTCAAATCAATCGCGGCGGCCGTTCTCATACAGGCCGCCAAAGATTATAAAGATGATCCGAATGCACGTGAACCTATTGAAAGATGGATAAAAGACGGAAGCCTTTTCATTGATGTGGCGTTGCCAGACTATACAGAAGATGATATAATTAAAGCACTAAGAGACTCTGTAAATTCAAATCAGGAGAAATATCATGCCAAAAATCACAATAAATAAACCGTTAAAACCCACCAAAAGAAGAAAAAAGAGAATTCAGATTGAAAGCAATATACCAATACGCACGCGCGGCGGAGTAAAAAACCGCCGCCTCACCGCACGTGAAAAAGCAAGAAGAAAAACAACAAGAACATACGAAAGACTATACACAAAATTAGACCTATATGCACAATCACCAATGCGGCATATAGAAAAACCACAGTCACGTGATGTAAAAAGATTAGAGACACGACTTGAAACAATCCACCGCTATGATATCATATATCGTAGGTATGAAAGATCAGTACGTGGATTTAATGAAAAATACCTGCAGGATGTAAGAATGCCATCACCACATGACAAAATAGATAGAAGGTCACTAGCAGCACTCGAACGAGGATATGAAGCATGGAAAAAATGGCGCAGAAATTTTGTCAGGAAGATACCAAAAGAAGATGAAACAGTTTTAAATAACTTTTACAAGTTACTTGATGAAGTGACAGGATCATCACGCTTTGATAAGCCATCAGAAGAAAAAAGGGGAGAAGTTAGAGCAACATCCCTTTTTAATCTTATGAATGAAGCAGTGCCAGAAAAAGGTAGTACAGAGAGAAAAAGATTTATAAGGCATCTCCGCGATATATGGGACGAACTAAAAGTACAAATCGATAAGTACTTATATGATAGTATGACACCAGAGCAAAGACTTGAAGTATGGAATATGATCGTATTTCTAGTAACAGGTGACGGAATGAAGGCAACAGATATACAGGACGGAGCAATAGAAGATAAAACATATTAAAGGAAGGAGGGCGCTTATGCACTTTATACATTATCGCAAGTTCATTGCGGACTTTGAAACAGTTGTGGATGAAGACACAACAAAACAAGAATATACGGAGGTCTGGAAAACAGCTGAGATTCCGCTTGATGCACCATGTGACCCGCATTTCGTAACATTACATAGCAATATACATGACTTTATGAAATGGATATTTAACCTCCCAGGGCATAAAAAGGTATATTTTCATAACCTAAAATTTGATGGAAATTTTATCATCCACTACTTAGAAGAACAAAAATTTGAACTCTGGGCCTATGGAGAGGGAAAAGATCAAAAACTTTTTGAGGGTAATATGACCACGATGCCTACCAGGACATACACAGTTATGATCGATGAGATGGGTCAATGGTTTACAATAACGGTTAAGTTTAAGAATAAAATAACACAGTTCACGGACTCACTTAAATTGTTGCCATTTACTGTCGAGAATATCGGAGAATCTTTTGACACAAAATATCGCAAGGGAACAATGGAGTACAAGGGCAAGAGATACGCTGGATGTCCCACAACTCCCGAGGAAGATGATTATATCCGCCGTGATGTCCTTGTTATGCATGAAGCACTTAACAAGCTTTTTGATATGACCGGAGCGGAGCGCATGACTATCGGCAGTTTATGTATGAATGACTTCGCATATAATTCTTTTCATGACAGAAAAGAGATGAAAGCAGTATTTCCGGATTTGTCAAAAGCAGAATGCCCTATACAGGGTTTTGATACAGTTGATACATATGTGCGTAAAGCATATAGGGGAGGTTGGACATATTTAAAAAAGGGAAAAGAGAACACCCCGGAAAAACCACAGATAATATATCATGGATGTACAGCAGATGTGAACAGTCTATATCCATCCATGATGCACTCCGAAAGTGGTAACTACTTTCCGTATGGAAAACCAAAATTTTTTGAAGGTGGCATACCGGAAGAAGTTATACAAAAGAGCAAAGACCATAAGGTTTATTACTTCGTAAGAATAAAAACAAGGTTTTACCTTAAAAAAGATCATTTACCGTGTATACAGATTAAAGGAAATCCTCTATATCCACCACGAACATGGCTTGAAACATCAGATGTAAATGGTAACAGCATTTATATAGATGTTGATGGAAATGTTAAAAAATGTGTAGTCGAACTGACACTAACACAAACAGACTTTCAGCTTATCCAGGACCATTACGAACTGAAAGACTTAGAAATTATAGACGGTTGCTATTTTAGATGTGTAAAAGGCATTTTTGACAGCTATATTGATAAATGGGCAAAGATAAAGCAGGAAAACAAGGGAGCAATAAGAACGCTTGCCAAACTGTTTTTAAACAACTTATACGGGAAATTAAGCACGAGCCCACGTAACTATTATAAAATACCGTTCATTGATGAAGATGGCATATTAAGATGTAAACTTGTTGAGGACAAGGACAAAGATGCATCCCATATTGCATGTGGTGCAGCAATAACGTCATATGCCAGGAACTTTACAATCAGACATGCACAGGAGAATTACGAACACTTTATCTATGCGGACACCGATAGTATCCATTGTAACTGCTCACCGGAAGAGCTTATAGACATAAAAGAGCATCCGACGGCTTTTCAGTGTTGGAAGATTGAGAACGAATGGGACAAGGCGGTTTTTGTCAGAGCCAAAACATATATTGAGCATACAATAAGAGAAGACCGTGAAGAATGCGAACCCTACTATCTTATAAAATGCGCTGGTATGGGCAAGGGTGCCAAAAAGGAAGTTGAACGTAGACTGCTTGGAAAACCTAAAAAAGACGAGAAAAAATGCACAGACAAGATAAAGTTAAAAGATTTTTGCAAAGGTTTATCAGTAAGCGGTGATTTAACAGCAACAAATATTCGAGGCGGTGTCTTGCTTGTTGACAGTGAGTTTGTTTTAAGGTAAAATATAAATGAAGATAACAAAAGGAGATTAATTATGGACGTAGCGGCTTTAATCACACAGGTAGGCTTCCCGGCAGCAGTGGCAGCTTATGCCTTATATGTACATTTTAAACATATGGAGTATCTGGAGAAGACCCTGGGTCAGGCCGTGCTTGACAACACGAAAGCCATAAATGATCTGAAATTGCTTATTATGTCCATTATGGACGATAAGCAGAAGGAGGGCAAAGAAGATGAAGTTTGATGAGTACAAAGCCGGATTTGACAAAATCCTTGCATCACCGGACACCGCCATGGTTGAGATAGCGCCGCTTTTGGAGTCGCTCAAAACGGACCTTGACACACTTGAAAGCGTGCAGGGCGAGGTTGAGACGCTCAACGGTCGCATCCGTGACTTGCAGGATACAAATATAAAACTTTTCTTATCACAGGGCGGAAAAGGCAATGATGATAAAGATGAAGTAAACGAAAATGATGCTATAGTTGATGAATTTTTTGATGGATTATGTGAGGAGGTATAGACATGGCAATGTCGAACTTGCAGTTATGGAACTATCTGAGAGACCATAACACAAATTTTGCAAACATCACAGCTAAGGGAACAGCTGAACTTTTTACGGAAAGAGGATTTGAAGCCCTTAAAAGGGATAATGTCCAGGCCATAAATGATTTTTTCAGTCTTTCAATGAGAGTGGCTTTTCAGAAGGTTAATGTTGAAAATGTCAAAAATCCCCTTGAAAGGATTGGTATCGTTGAAAAATATGATACTCCTAATGGTGGATTTGTTCAAAGAATGACAATTCATTCGCTTAAACCTACTACACCGCTTTATAAAAATCTTCAGGATGGTCAGAGCGTTGATGCATGGAAAATAAGAAAACCTAAGGTACAGGAATATTTCTTCCAGCAAAACTTCGATTATCAGTCTTATGTAACTTTGCAGGATTTTCAGATTAAGACAATATTTATATCTGAGTATGGTATGGCTGGATTTGTAGCAGGCGTTATGAAATCACTTGCAAACGGGTATATAAAGCAGTCCTACGCTAATCAGCTTGAATGTCTTTCAGCTGCATTATCGTCACAGGAATATCCCTTAAAAGACAGTCAGATCATAGAAGTTGACAGCTGGACAGAAGAAGCTCCCACAGCAACAGAACTTAAAGGACTTGTTAAGGTTCTTAAAGATGTTGCAACAATGATCGAAACATCACCTTCAACAGACGGATTTAATGCCGGTGGTTTTGATACATCTTATGAGGCAAGTGATTTTGTTGTACTCATGAGAGCAGGTATCAGGAACACAATTGACCTTGAAGTTGAACTCGGAGCTTTTAATCCGGATAGAATGGCTATACCTTTTGAAGTTCATGAGGTACAGAACTTTGGCGGTCTTGTCCCCCACTATATATATGAGGATGAAGGTAGTGGTGTGACGCAAGAGATAGTCGTTTATCCTATGTATAGTAGCGTGACAGGTGAATTGATAGGATATTCAAGGTATGAGGGACAGACAGGAACAGAACCGGAAATTGAAGAAGCAGATGTTACTTTTTACGATCCATGGTCTGATGTCTTAGCCCTTGTAGTACAACGCGGCGTTATCTTTGAAAATATTCAGAACCCTTATAGCGTAATTCCGGCACCTTACAACCCCGCCGGACTGTACACAACTTATTGGGCTTCGTCACCTAATAACGCAATTGTGACAGATTACACATATGGTCTTATAGCAGTAAAAGCCCCTTCGGGTGAGTGACAATAGACAGGGCGCTTCGGCGCCCTTCTTCCTTATGAGGTAAATTATGGCAAATTATTCTGTAAGATTATATAAAACAACAGGATTTAATGCAGTAAATATTCCAGACTCCCCAGCCTTGGTAGAGTCTTTATATGGTGCAACGGCACTCAATACTACATCTATTAGTATTATGCAGGACCGCTTTTTATCTGAAATAAGAGTTAGGGCAGAATGGGACAGTGTAAAAGACGTTGACTATTTAAAGCTTGGAACGACTGTCCCGCAGTTTTACTTTGTCAATGGTATAAAGATGTTAGCAAAAGACACTGCAGCTTTAAGCGTGACAATAGATTATATAAACACAGTCGGTGGCGTTTCTAACATATCTATACTTGATGGCATAACATCACGCGTTCATGTAACAGATGATGACTATGGCAAATATTGCGAGGATGACCCACTAACAGCTCCTGCACAACCTCTTGAACTTCATACTGTATGGATTACTCCAAACGATCAGAACTCACCGCCAACACACACATACGTAGAAGCAACTGTTAACTTACCAATGACAGGTGCAAGCATTAAAGGCAAAAAGTATACCACAGAAGATGGAGAAGATGTTGTAGTTCCTGAAATATCACATCTTGGTGCAGATGAATTTACACACTATAAAATACAGGGCGTGACAACTAAATACCCTACATCAGACCCGATGACAATGCTATATGATATGTCAAATACCACGGGTACAGGAGACTGGAACAATCGTGAAGGTATAAAGCGCGGTCTAGCTGCTTGTCGTGAACTTGGAATAGAGCAGGGTGCTGTTATAAACCAGGTTGAAATCCCGCGCTCATATGCCGAGCCTACGGTCGTTGCAGGATATGCAACAGTTCCGGACCCTGATGGTGAAGAAGGCGACACAATCACAATATCCAATTTTAAGATCACAGATTTTACAGGAAAAGAAGGTGTTACGCAACAGAGCACGCTGAAATATGTATATTCTGGTGCAAGGAATAAAAGGGTATATTATGGAAACTATACACCGTTTGGTCTTATAACGTGCAGTGGTGAAAGTTGCGAATATGAAGCAGAAGATATCTATGATACACAAAATCAGACATATCCGGCTATCAAATGGGTAGCGGACCCTCACACTAACGGAAAGCCATATTTTAGATGGCGTGTTGTTAATAGCAAGAGTGGTGAAATAGATTTTTTCAGAAATTGCGTAACCGGTCTTCCTTGGAAACAAATTCCGCTTTTTTACCGTGACCCGTCCGGAACAGCCATTAACAGGCTTAACTACACTAACAGTCGCAAAATGGCACAAGTAGAACGTGACATCTTTTATAGAAATGCTGATAAAAAAGCATATATGGGAAGCGTAAGTAACTTAGCTGGAATGGCAACAGACTATGCTGCAGGTTTTGAAGGAAGAGGAAATCAAAATGCTGTTGACTATAAAGATCGGCTTGTTAATCAATTGAACCTTATAGCAGATACATATGTAAATGAGAAGAACTTTGACCAGAGATACTTCCAGGAAAAAAGAAACGAGATGTCAGAGTATCTCGTAAATACAACAATACAGGCACCAACCATAAATTTCCCATACAATACTGAGCTGATGCGTGACATATATGGCAACGGTGTCATGGCTTATCGTTATCAGTATTCGTCTGACGACGTAAACCGTATAGATAAGTTGCTAAGTATGTACGGTTATAAGCATACCAAACCTCTTGAACTTAGCGATTTTACAAACAAGCAAAATTATAACTACGTTGAATGCTCAAATGTAACTGTTATGGGACATACCAGGTGGCTAAATGAAGGTGTTGCTATGATGCTTAGAAATGGTGTTAGAGTATGGCACGTGGCACCTAACCCAGCTTTATATACACAGGCTAATCCTAATAGATAGGAGGAAAATTTATGAACTGGTTTAACCCTTTTTTCTTAATCGGTTTTGATGGTATACCAAAGACCAGGAAGAAACTAACGCAACTACAAAATAGAATTGTTGCCCAGAATATCTTTTTTAGGCTAACAGATGTTGCCCTTGATCGTTATGAGTTTAAGGGGTTACCGGACACTGTTAGCGAAAGAGTTATTTTGCAATCACTCTTTACATATGGTTGTGTATGTTTCTTTGAAAAGCAGGGAGCTCTTTTAGCATTGCCGGCAGCTCCGAGTGGTAATGGGTGGAATATCTACGGTGAACCTCTTGCAGCATGGGTATTTGCAAGGAATGGTAATCTAAATGAAGAAATACCTTTATATATTGACGGCGGTTTTAATAACAATATATTAACACAGGGGTCATTAGCGACACAAAGAACAGACAGTCCTAACGGCGTGCTTGTATGGGAAAGTAAAAGCAGATACCCTCTTGTAAATGAAACACTATTTTATAGTGAAAGGATTGCCGATTGTCTAAGAACTCTGGATGTCAATCGTAAATGGTTAAAGAGGCCGTTTATTCCGGTTGGTGAAGACAGTATTATTCCATCAGTTATAAAAATGCTTGATAGCATAGAAAAGAACGATGACATTATACCAGTTGACACAGGAGTTATGGATATTGACAAGTTCGATATGAGACCCGTTGATGTATCGTCTGATACTATAAACAGCATTGTTTCTTTATGTGAATGGTATGAGAATAAATATCGTGAAATATGTGGTATTGAAAATAATGGTCAGGTTGACAAAAAAGGCGAGAACTTAATAAAGGCAGAGGTACAGACAAATGACGAATACACAGATCTTTCTGTCGAACGTATTATCCCCGTTATGCAACATTATCTTGATAATGTCAATAGCATGTTTGGGACACAAATATCAGTTGAAAGAAAAACAACAAAAGCACAACAGGAAGCAGAGCAAGAAGCAGTAGAGGGAGGTGCAGAAGATGTCAAAGACACTGAATGATTTTTTGGATGAACATATTAACGTCTTTCCATCTGATGTTGACGAAGCAACACAGGCACTAATCATCAAGTGGTTCGGATATAGACAAGTTGCACATTCTGTTTTCTTCCCGAACTGGATGGAGAGAACACTTGACAGGGACTATCCGAGGTATCAGGAGCTTTTGAGGATCGAAGCAAGAACAGCAGGTTCAGAGTATGACTGGCTTGTTACTAACTACATTGAGCGCCAGGTTGAAATCAAAAACACTGATGCTATTACAAAGAGTGACAGCACTGTTACAGCTCAGACAAACGAACGGACATATCAGGCTGGTATATCTGAACAGATCATTGATAGTGGAACTGATAAAGATACAGGAACCACAACCATGGCACGTACTGGGACCGATAATAACTTGATGACGCGTAATCTTGCATCTACATTATCAGGCAGCGAAGAGGTAGAAGAGAGCACATCAAGCGAAGGAACGAGAACGCCTAACCTTACATCCGAAAATAAAAACAGCAACAATAATACATCCCGTCATGGCGTTATATCCAGGCAGGCTCCTTATGATATGGACCTTGCAGGGAATAGCGCATCATTAAATGCTAATGTAAATCATATCGTTGGTGCTGATGGTGTAGATAGTGGAAGTGGTGAAATGGAAAATGATAGTCATTTCATGGCAGGATTTCCTAATTTAGCAATACAAAATCCAACCGCTACAAGTGATGAACTCATAGATAATAGCGATGTAACATATGGACATACAACACAAAGTGGTACAGAGACGACAGAAAACGAAGGTTCAAGAACAGGGGAAACAAATCGATCGGAAACAACGAGCGATACGGGAACTGAAAGCAGTGCCAGAACTCTTAACCTACAGGATAGGCAGACTGATGATTTAACGAAAACACACAATTTGACATCCACCAGAACTAAATCTGGCGAAGATGTTGACACATCCGAAATGTCCGGGACAGTTACTAAAACCGGAAGCGATAGCGCTACACATGACGGACTTGAAAGAGAGATACATACAGGAAGATCAGGACAGTCACCGCAGTTCTTGCTTGATGAAGCTGTAAAGTTTATAAAAGAGACATCTGCATGGCAGTGGTTATATCGACAGATAGACAAGTGTTTCATGATGTGTTATGATATAAGTGAATATGAGGAGGTGTAAAAATGGCGTTATCTCCAAAAGGTTATGAATATGGCATACAGCCCAGGGGTTCCCATCCGTTTTGGGATCAGACTGGTGATATCACAGGTGTTGATGCAACTGTTGATGTTGGAACAGGAACAGGGACACCGTCTGCAAGTGTTGAAAGCGAATATAGCGAAGGACTTGTAACACTTAATTTTCATTTTGATAATTTAAAAGGAAGTCAAGGCCCTAAGGGTGATACAGGTGAAACCGGAAGCCAGGGCCCCGCAGGACCTCAGGGCTTACAAGGTCCAGCAGGTCCACAGGGTGAAACAGGTGAGACAGGTCCACAGGGCCCTAAGGGTGATACAGGTGAAACCGGTCCAAAAGGTGACCAGGGTATCCAGGGAGAAACTGGCCCACAGGGGCCACAGGGTATACAGGGTCCACAAGGTTTACAGGGCGAGACAGGACCAGCAGGTCCACAGGGTGTCAAAGGGGATACAGGTGAGAGAGGACCGCAGGGACTTCCCGGAAATGACGGTGTTACTCCTACTATATCAGCACAGGCAACTGTCGATGATAACACTGGAACCCCGTCTTGTGTCGTAACCAAAACCGGAACTGATGCAGCTCCAACATTCAATTTTGCTTTTAGTAATATCAAAGGCAGCCAGGGAATACAGGGAATACAGGGTCCAGCAGGTCCAGCAGGTGAAGATGGTAGTGATGGACAAAGTGTTACATATAATGTTGGACAAAGCGTTAAGACATTATCGCAGCTTGTATTAGAAGGCGATGCACAATATACACCAGGTTTACGTATTGTTAGAGTCGATACTGATGGTCAGCCCACAACAAATACGATTTATGGTGTTAAACCTTATACAGCACAGCAGCCGTCATCGCATTTAAAAATTAAAAATGTAGATGGTCAAACGGCTATGCTTGAATGGTCTGAGGACAAGTACTTTAAGAAAGCACAGTCCGTAGCTGATGTTACACCACAAGACGCATATATGTTCTTTACAGATGATAGATACCAAAAAATAATATGCGATCTTACACTGACACAGGGTACAGCAAGCGGTAACCTCGTAGCTTACGACTTTAACCACGACCAGGAAATTAATTATCCTATTATAGGTGTTAACATTGGCAGTGGTTATCTCGACTCTTTAATAACCGATAAAGTCGGTAAAGCATCACGTTATGACTGGTTATTTGATACTGTAAAGATAAAGTACAATCGAATAACTCCATATTTAACCGTAACAACAGTAGGCGGAGAGTTTGACTGTCTCTTTGAAATAACAGCATGTACAATGTGGAGAGATGATGAAAACATGCGTGTAGGCTTTAATTTGGCAGCAAGGCCGACAGCTATTATAAATAATAGCAACAGACCACCTGTTATACTTATTCCATCAGCCTCGGCAATATTCAATCTTTCATGTACGCCCAGCGGTAATCTAATTTTCCAGGAGGTATCATAATGACAAAAGCAGACTTTTTTGAAACCGTTGCTCCGATCATTATAAAGGAAGCAACCGAAAGGGGATATAAGTATCCCAGCGCTATTATAGCGCAGGCAGCTTGTGAGAGCAATTGGGGTAAATCACAGCTAAGCGCTAAGTATCACAATTATTTTGGTATGAAATGTGGCTCAAAGTGGAAGGGTAAGTCCGTTAATATGAAGACTAAGGAAGAATACACAACGGGAACCCTTACAACTATAAGGGATAATTTCAGAGCTTATGACAGTCTGGAAGAAGGAATAAAAGGCTATTTTGACTTTATCAATTGTACTAGATATAAGAACTTAAAGAATGCCATAAATAGTCGTGACTATTGTGCAAAACTTAAATCGGATGGATGGGCAACATCAAGTACTTATGTTAGTACATTGACATCAATAATAGAGGGTAATAACCTAACTAAATATGATAGTGTTAACAATACGTTTGAAAGCGTAAATCTTGGTAGAAAAACAGACGAAGAGATAGCTGATGAAGTAATAAATGGTTTGTGGGGAAATGGCCTCACAAGGAGATTAAAGCTTGAAAAGGCCGGTTATATCTATAAAACAATCCAGGCAATTGTAAATAAAAAGTTAAAAAAATAGTTTACAATATGTTAAAATATCGTTCATAATTTGTTCATATTTATATGATACTATATAATCAAAGGAAAGCAACACAGACATAGTTATTCAGTTACTTCTATTGGTTCAACTCCAAAGTCGCGTGGTATGCACACTGATAACACCCTCTAAATAGTTGCTTAGGTAAACAAAATGCACGGACATAGTTTAAGTACAACCCGCAAATTGAATAGGCACTGGCAGAGCGGGTCAAAGGGGACGGGGTTAGAAGAAAACCTCGTCTTCTTTGAAAGGGAACTGAATGAGACTGAATGGCCTATAGGCCAGTCACCATATTGGATTTATAATGGTGAAATGGTTACTACTGAAAGTAGAACCTTTAGGACATACAGCAAAAGAAACGTACCCCGAGATATATACGGGTTTAGAGATTTAGTAATATTACAACCAGGTGATTATAAGGTTCATTGGAATTTCGCTACACATGATGTTGAAAGAGTAACAAGAGATGGTGAGACATATGAACGCATAACATCCGCGAATCACGACAATAAGTGGGGTATGTATGGCGCCATTATGTATGGTATGGCAGACCCATCGATGAGTCAGTATCCGGTATATAAGCAGGTCGTCAATGCGGATTTTAAGTACTATGCCGGACATGCCGAAGATTACTTGGCAAACGGTTATACAGCTTTACAGACAGCCGCTTTCTATGCTAACACGGATATAGTTAAAAAGGTAAATCCTTCAAGATCATCGACCGCTTCTTTTTTAACATGTCCACCGTCTTTTAATCTTGTGAGTGGATATGAACAGCCGGAAGTGATTTTACATATTGGTGGAAGCGCACCTTTTCCACGATATAAGATTACAATTGACACAACTAACAAAACAGTTTGGTTTAAGTTAGATGAAAAGACAACATCTCCATGTATCGCCTTCTTGTTTGTCGAAAATGTTAGCAGTTTGAGCACTCCCGGTTGGGCAATAACAGGAAAATTGTGGCTGGAAAGAATTGGAGATTTTACCCCGGATACGGACGGATGGCAAGCAGCTGTTTTGGAGGCTCCCAGTGATTACACTATTTTAGGTAATAGAGGTATTATATCATGAATGAAAGCTTGATGTATGCAGGTAAAACATATAAATATCTTGATATGTGCAGCAATGGCTTTTGGAGTCCTAAAAAGGCTTTGACATATAATAGACCTATCATTGCAGTTACTGCAACACGATCAGTCGGAAAGAGTACAGGCGTTGCATTATATGTGCTTTTTGATTATCTTATTAATGGACATAAGTTTATGTATATAAGACGTAGACAGAGAGATACATTTAAAACGTGTAAAACATTCTTTACTAATGCCGTTGCTATTGTTAATCAGTACACACCTTTTAAAATATATGGTTTTAAATACGACGGTGGCTTTTATCACATTGCACTTGATGTTGACAATACGGGTGAAGAACCGGAGTACATATGGGAAAGATGCGGTCTCGCAAGCCCATTATCAGAAGAAGAAGATTTAAAGTCATCTGTATTTAGTGACTATTTCACCATTATTTATGATGAATTTATCAGTAAAGATAGAACAAAATATTTAGGAACTAAAAATACCCCGGAGATGGAGTGGGAAAGTGTATGTTCATTATATCAAACAGTCGATCGTGGAGTTGGCAAACCGTTTAGAAATGAAACCAGAATATTCTTGTTAGGAAACAAAGCCACCATTTATAACCCCATATGTTTAAGTTTAGGGATAAGTGACTATGTAAGAGAAGGACAGCGATTTACGGCACCGAAGAATAAACCATGGGTGTGGGAAGACCTGGACAGAGTAGAAGCCACTGCAAAGATGGAAGAGAGTTTTGCTTTCCAAATGAGTACAGATAGTGTAAAGAATTATGCATATAGGAACTTAGGAAAGGAAACAAATGATTTTATAAGAAAACCGGAGATTGCATCGTATGTAGCCACCGTTAAGCTTCATGGCGAACACTACGGAATATATAGAGATGATGAATATAATTTCTATATATGGCAGGCAAAGCCAGAATATGCAGTGTTTGCGCTTGATGTGGATAGTCACAAAGAAACAGATTTACAATTAATTAATAAATGGAGGGATAGCCCATTGATGTGTATGCTAAGCGATGCGTATAGGAGAGGAATGTTATATTTTGGAAATGGTAAGATACAAAATGCATTCCTAATGTACCTTGAATATTTACAGTAGGTCGTAACTATGGTATAAGCGTTGTAGCATGTGTGGATGCACCCCTTGACCGGGCCACATAAGCAAACGGGAGTCGTGCCCTTAATCGTTAATTCCATAGCCAAGATATATAGAGGAGAGATCAGTGATATTTTTGAGCGCTGGTCTCTTTTCTTTGGAATAAAATCGGAGGTGAAAACCA
>JAEIGA010008954.1_pt1 | contig 15137 bp, 9 predicted proteins | sample 9270691 | NCBI WGS metagenome assembly JAEIGA01 (sample SAMN17057246, study PRJNA624740) | gut metagenome | biome: biome; isolation source: fecal sample | host: Bos grunniens | place: China: Xizang | collected 2019
CATCTAAAATATAATCAACAAACATTTTTCGTGTTGCCTGAATTTTGGCATCAGCATTTTTCGGTATTTCATAGTTACCACTATCAAGAGCAATAAGCGCCCATATAGGGCCGTTTATCCCCTGCCATGTTGTCTTTTCAAAATCACCAAGCGGCAAAAGCAGATTATACCCTGCCACATCGGTAGGATTTTTGCCGATTGCCGTAAGTGCAAGAACAACCCTTGAATATTCGGTATATTTTTTATCGTGAAGAACACCGCTGCGCTCTTTAACGTAGTTTTCTACATTTTCATAGTAGCGCTGATAAAATTCCTTGGGGACTTCTTCACCGCTTCTTGCAAGTCCCAAAACTGCCCATTCGCCGCCTATTGAGCCAACGAATGGATTTGGCGTGGTTTGCAGTATATACTTTGCTATAGCTGCTGTATCAAATTGCTTTTGTGTTTCTTTTTTCTGCGTTCCGCCGCCACCGCTTGATATATGGGTACTTTCATACTCCTCCCCGACACCATCATCTGGATTAGTATACGTTTGTTTTGTTACATTCACTCTGTAATAAGTTTTTAAGGATTTATCAAGAGTTGCAATTGCAAATGTAACATCATTTTCATAGTTAAGCTCTGAAAGCACATTACTAAGCCCTTCCTCTGATGCAACAGAGAGATAATCTGGATGTAAGGAGCCCTCTATTTTCATAACAAGCGACGTTATATCTGCATCTGCACTTACCGTAATGGTAACAATAAAGGGCGATTGTGCACTGCCCTCCCCCGTAACCAGAGGATTATTTTCCACTGTTGTCACTGTACCTGCAAGGGTTATTTTTTTTATAATGGGTGCGCCTTCAAAATAGTTTCCTATGTCTTCCCCCCAACCTTTTACGCTGTAATGCAGCTTTAAAAAATCCCCATCATTTAAAACATATTCACCTGCACCGACCGATTTAAACTCATCATTGACATTATACATCCAGCCGCTCTGCTCTCCGCAGGTAAATTCGCCAAGCTCTCCTACCGCACTGATATAATTATGCTGTTCATTAAGAGTATAGCTTTTATTAACACATTCAAAAGCCTTTTTGAAAGCATCCATTGCCGTTGTGCCTTTCTCTACGGTAAAATCATTTATTTCAAAAACAATACCGTTTTCACTTGCACATACTGCTTCATCACTGTTTTTTTCTTTATATGTACCTGCAGTATAATCATAAACGCCTATGTCAACATTTATTTCATCTGCTTTAGGTTTTTGTATAGTAAATCTATACACACACCCATCTACATTCTCTGCTCCGCTTCCAAATTCTCCATTATTCATACTGTTCCAGTAAGGTAGGCCGCAGGCAACCAAAATTACGTCTCCGTCATTTACGGGAACGGCTTGTGTTCTTTTATAATAATTTATATTTTCGGGCAGTTCTTCCCACACTGCAAGACCGGATATTGAGCTTTCAAAAGCCTCTTCCCCTTCAATATACTTTCCGTTTTCACCCTCTGCTATTTGTGTATTCAGATAAATTCTTGTCTGAAAATTTTTGTTCGTTGCTATAGGCTCAACCGTTATACTTTCAGTTTCCTGAGATAACAAAAGAGTATATTCAAATTGCTCGGGTGAAAATTCCTCACTAAGCTCCCCCTCTGAAAACGAAACTTCCTTCAGGGTTTTGTTATTGTTTTCCCACGTACCTCCAAGGTCAGCGCCAAAGCCGCTTCTTGTATATTTGATTGCAATTACATCTCCACCTGAAACATAAAAGTCGCCTATTCCTGCGCTTATAAACCAATCGTTAAGCGTGACCATCCATCCCCCGCTGCCACCGGCAGCAAACTCACAAAGACCGTCTATTTCGCTGATGTAGTTTTCCTCAATTCCTACGCAGGTAATACCATTTTCATCAAAGGCTGCAGAAAGAACATCAGCTATCGTCATTTCATTGTTTGTCAGTGCTACCTCATAGCGTCGAATGTCAGACCAAACACCTTCGGGAAATGTTGTGTTCTCCAAAATAACATACGCTACATCATCATATGATGCAAAAATACTTACCCCAATAGAGGAGCTTACCATTACAAATACAAGTAATAGTGATAATAGTTTTCTTATCTGTGACATTTTTTTCATCCTTTCAAAATTAGTGCCGCATTTTTTTGTCTTACACCTCCCTGCCGCAGAAAAGCATAAAACAAAAAAACTGCGGCTATGCCACAGCTGTGTGCCTGTGTTAATCTTCGTGCTTGCCGCACAGCAAACACAAACCACCGCCCAATGCCGGTAATTGCGGCAGACGGTGACACCCCCAATGCAGGTCTTCTGACTTACATCCTACAGATTTCTCAATGAATGGTATTTCTGCCTTCCCAATTCCTCAGTGACTGACTTTCGCCAACGAAATACCTTCTCGGATGCTTACAGCGGCAGTTCCGTTCAGGATTTGCACCTGATTCTCTTTTCACCATATATACCCAATCGGTATATATGACACATTGTGTGAATTTATTATTCTTTTAAATATTACCATATAAGTGCATTTACGTCAATTACAAAAACAAACAAAATATACAAAAAAACAAAGAAATTGTAAATTTTTTTCCTCTTTCCTTTTAATGGAGTGTGTTTTTAGTGGACAAATTCTCTTAAATAAGGTATACTGTATTTATTATTACATAAGGAGTGAATTGATGAAAAAGCTCATCTTTTTATTAAGCTTAATACTGACTATGCTTTCGGGCTTTGCCGCATATGCAGAGGGCGAGATTTTTTCATTCCCATTTATTTCTGAAAGGGAGGCACTTTCGTGGTCAGGCGGATATTTTGATGAGTCTAATCCCTTTGGCGAGGGTCAGAGTATTTTCTTAAACAATCCCTTTGGCGAAGTTAAAAACGATAAAGCAACCCACGTACTTGATTACAGCGGAAAAATTCAGCTTGAGGAAGGAAATGTTTACACATTAAGCGGCTATGTATTAAATCCTCTCAGCACATTTTCCCCATCCATTCGCACCCAGGCGTCTCTTGAGGCGGGTGCAAATACCGTTATTGCAAATATCAGCGGCAGCGGTGACGAATGGGCACCCTTTTCTACCACCTTTTATGCGGGCGAAACGGGAACATACAACCTTTCACTGCATTTTGCAGACGGGGCATCAGATTTTGGATTCTTTGTTGATGAGCTTACTCTCGCAAAGACAAGCTGCACACTCTCCTCTCTTAAAATCTTAGGACAAAGTGAAATTCTTATTCCCGCAACAGAGAGTATAAAAACTTATTTTAAACCCGTTCTTATAACATCAGACGGTTTAACCGTTTATCCTCTGCTTGATAAATCAATCTATTCTTCGGCAACTGCGCACGAAGGGGTAATATTTAACCCTTATGATCTTTCGCTTACCGTAAATTCCACTGCGACCTCAGGTACACAAATTACAATCAGCTGCACTTTGCGTAATTTCCAGAACCTCGCCCCTGCAACGCATATTGTAAAGCTTACAGATAATATGCTTGATAGCAGTGATTTTGAAGGCGGGGATATTTTATGGAAAACCTCTGCCAAGCTTGAAACCCAAAAGCAGGAGGGAAATTCATTTCTCTCTCTTCCAACTAATGACTATGGTGATTTCGGCTATTTTTCAACACTGACGTATGAAACGCCCCAGCTTTTACTGGAGGGTGTTTTATACGTTCTGCACGCACGTGTGAAATCGGACAGTGATACCCCCCTTCCTGCAATATACGCAAAAAACAGTGCAGACCTTGTTGATAATACAGTTTTCTTTAACATAAAGGATATATCGGGAAGTGAGTGGCGTGATGTGTTCACTGCCTTTGTTCCCGAGGTGAGCGGTATTTATAATATTGCCGTAAACCTTTGTTCAACCTATGATACCACTGTTTTTATTGATGACATTCGTTTGTGCAGTGAGGCTATTGCACCACAGTACATTACACTTCATGCACCTGGAAATATTGCAATTCCCGATGTGAAAACAAGCTATAATGTTTCCGCCCTTGTACGTGACCAGCTCGGAAATATTTTTGACGGACAAAATGTTTCTATCACTTTGGAAAACGGAACTGAGTCCGTATATTTTAATCCGCAAACAAAACTCCTTACCGTCCTTCCCGATGCCTCCGCAGGAAAATATACACTTTTTGCACAGTGCACAGACGCGCCATCTATAAACGCACGTCTTGATGTTACTGTTAGCTTTGACTATGTGGGTGACGGCAGTTTTGAAAAAACAGTTCCAAACGAGTGGTGGATGGTATCTTCCCCGTATGAGGCTGATTTATATATGCGCTTTGACGGATATTCAAGGCGAGCCCTCGTAAACTGCTATGGCAACTATTTTATGCTTCTCAATAACTCCTATGTTCATCTTATGGAAAATTCGGCATACGTTTTTAATTCGAATTTCTCCGCATCTGAAGATTGTACTGTTACTGTATTTATAGAAACTCTTGACGGCGAAATGCTCCCCCTTGTGCAGTTTCATATACCTAAAGGTCATATTCTTGACGAAAAGCTCACTCCTGAGCTTTTCCTCGCAGAAAAAGAGTGCGTGGGAAGACTGTTTCTATATATCGAGGCTGACAGTGCAGATAGGTTTTCCCTGTATGCTGATAATATTTCTCTCAAAAAGGCTGCCGTAATGGCAGGTAATCCCCATATTGCAGGTTCGCCGTATGTAAACGGCAGTGGGGAGGCACGGTTTTCTTTTCTCAATACTGTTGCACAAAACACTGATACCTCCGCCTGCGTCATTATGTGGTATGTTGCTGATAATTTCCAAGGGCCCTACACCCCTGTTGAAAACAGTGGAACAAACATATATTTTGACACTTCATTTTTCAATAAATACGTTTATTTTGAGGTTATACCCGTTTGTCCCATAACAGGCTTTTCGGGTGATGGTGTACGCAGCGCACCTTTTCTCATAACATATGATTACCTTGAAAATCCATATTCTCCGTCGCAGGGAAGCATAATCACGATACCGAAATTTGAAACCCCAACAGCATCTTCATATTTTGAAGACACGCAAAATCATTGGGGACGTGATTATATAAATATCCTTGCGCACAATGATATTATAAACGGAAAGGATCAAAATCGCTTCTCCCCTGACGAGGGTGTGACACGTGCGGAATTTGCAAAAATGCTTTCCTGTACTTTCAAAATTCGCCCTTATACCGATTTTAAAATATTTAATGACGTAACAAAAAAAGACTGGTTTTATGAATATGTAACGGCGCTTAGTCTTGCAGGAATAACGAGCGGTACATCCAGCGATATGTTTTCTCCCCATTCATATGTCACAAGAGAGCAGGCAAGTGCAATGCTTGTTCGTATATATGAAAAAGCAGGTAAAAAAGCACTTCACGGCACGCATAGTTTCACAGACAAAGAAAGCATATCTATGTGGGCAGAGGAAGTTGTTTCAAAGGCCGTGGCTCTCGGAATAATTCAGGGAGACCCGAACGGTGCTTTCAGAGGACAGGACATTACCACACGCGCCGAGGCAGCAACGCTTATCATAAGGCTATTGGAGGTGGTGTGATATGTCAAAGAAGATTATTAATGCACTTGCCTTAACACTCTATGCTGTGCTTATCTTTTTAGTTTTTGTAGGTACACGTGATTTTTCAATTGATAAGCTTCTTACCTATACACCAAAGAGCGGTGCTCTTGCAGCGCTTTTTATACTTGGGCTTTATGCACTAAAGAGTATCAGCGTTGTTTTTCCCATTATATTACTCCAGATAGCAAGCGGTTTTCTGTTCCCTGCACCCTTGGCCCTTTTAATTAACTTTTTGGGTGCAATAATTGATTTTACAATTCCCTACTTTCTTGGGAAATTTACGGGTGCAGATGCGGCAGAAAAGAAAATTTCAAAAAATCCTTCTTTAAAGAAGCTTTTTGAAAAGCAGCACAAGCACGAATTTTTCCTGACATTCTTTCTTCGTGTTATAAGTTGTCTGCCTGCTGACCTTGTCAGTATGTATCTTGGTACACTTAAGTTTGAGTTTAACCGTTATCTTATTGCGAGTATGTTGGGAACTCTCCCCGGACTTATTCCCGCAACCTTTATGGGGCAAAGCATTACGGAACCGCTTTCGCCTGAGTTTATAACCGCAGTTTTAATTACGGTTGTTTGTTCAGTTTCATCATTTGTAATATATTATATTTATACAAAGAAGAGGGTGTAAAAGAACTCAGTTTCTTTTACACCCTCTTTTGATGGGATAGGAAAAAAATGCATCAGAACGGACAAACTGAACTATAAATGCCTGCTTTCAGGCATTTATAGCTTGCCCAAAGGCGTACGTGGGTACGTCGAGAGGTGAAGTTTGTTCGTAGCAAAAAGGCTTTAAAATGAAGAAAAATCTAATAAAATTAGATTTTTCAACAAAATCAGGGACTTTTTAATTTTTCAGCTCATTACACTACGTTTTTCTTTCGCCTTTTTGCGGTCTGGACTTTTTTTACATCCCCTTTACTATTTAACTATATCCTTTGCTACCTTATTTGCAGGTTTTTTTGTCATTTCAACGATTTCTTTTTCTGCTTTGGTGGTCTTTTTTGCTACCGCTTTTTTTGCTGGCTTTTTAGCAGCTTCTTTTTTCGCTGTGGTTTTATTTGACGGTTTTTTTACGATTGAGAAAAGACTCCGTATAGCATCCATATCACCCTCAAGCATCATTATTCCTTCACCGATGCTCTGCTCGGGGGTTTTCTCCCCTTTTATGATTTTTTCAAGTTCGTCTCCCGTTACAATAATCTTTGCATCACGGTCATAATATTCATACGGCTCTACAAGAAGCTTTCCTTCAATAATTTGCACGTAGAAAGCGCCCTCACCCTCCCCGTATATATCAAATTCCACGGCTATATTCTCTTTGATGTCTTTAGCGGCTGTTTTGTTTAAGCTTTTCTTTGCAAGTTCTACTATTTGCTCATAAGTCATAATAATCCCTCCAAAATATTTTCTATTCTATTTTTATTATGCCACCTCTCTGGATATAATTCAATAAACTTATTTTTTTTATTTTCTGTTTGTTTGATATATTCTATCAAAACTTGTCACAAATAATTTTAAATTATATATTGAATAAAGTGAGAAAAGTAGTATAATAGAGTTATAACAGTGAAAGGATTTTTGATTATGGAAAAGAAACTCCTTCTTATTTATAATCCCGTTAGCGGAAAGGCACAGATTAAAACCTATCTCGCTGATATTATTGACATTTATTCAAATAAAAATTACGCAGTAACTGTTTATCCCACAAAATGTAAGCTTGACGGTTTTAATTATATAAAAGAAAATGCGCACAATTATGACGTTCTGTCTGTCTGCGGCGGCGACGGTATGCTTAACGAGGCAGTTTGTGCACTTATGCATATTGATGAAAAGGTTCGCCCTGCACTTGCCTATCTTCCGTCAGGCAGTACGAACGATTTTGCAGGTACGGTAGGAATACCCCTTGATATTATTGAGGCGGCAAAAATGGTTGTTGACGGAAGTCCGTTTTTCTGCGATGCAGGCAGGATGAATGATAACTTTTTTGCATATATTGCCGCTTTCGGGGCATTTACATCTGTTGCATATGATACAGCACAGGAGTTCAAGAATGTATTTGGACATCTTGCCTATATTTTAGAGGGCATACGAAAACTCCCAACCATAAAGCCGCTGCGTATTCGTGCAAAATTTGAGGATAATGTTATCGAGGATGAATTTATGTTCGGAATGGTAACAAACGCACTTCAGGTTGCAGGGATTAAACACAATATGGGAACTGCAATTTCCTTAAATGACGGACTTTTTGAAGTATTTCTTATCAAACGTCCTCAAACGGCTGCAGGGTATCAAAATCTGATAACGGCATTTCTTACCCAGGACCTCGAAAAAACAAATGATATAATAAGCTTTAAAACTTCAAAAATCACATTTGAGAGTGATGAGCCTATTCCTTGGACCCTTGACGGTGAATTTGGCGGAGAAGTAACCACAGCTGATATAGAAACTCTTCCACGGGCATTTTCCGTGATAGTATAATAAAGGATGACCTGCGTCATCCTTTCGCGACGAAAAGTTTCTAAAGAAAATATTTCGTCGCGAGATAAGGGCTTTCGCTCGCGCGGCACTCACCGTGCCAGCCCTTTATATGAGTCAAAACCGAGGTGCACGCCCCCGGTTTTGACAGATTATACGTTAAGGGGTACCCCCTTAACAATCCCCTTAAAACGCAATTTCCTATACGGTAAAAAAGAACAGGCTGAAGCCTGTTCTTTTTTATACTATTTTTTTATTAATCCATTTTCAAGCGCATAGCTTATAATTCTTCGTGCGACGGGGGCACAGACGGAGCCGCCGCCTCTTCCTGAATATTCCTTCATAACGCACAGTGCCATCTGCGGATTATCTGCAGGGGCAAAGCCTATAAACCAGGCGTGGGTTTTACCCACCCGCTCGTTCTCGGCAGTACCCGTCTTTCCCGCAACCTCTACTCCGCTCACACGTGCGGCAGTGCCTGTTCCCGAGGCGACACACGCTTTCATATATTCTGTCAGCATGTTTGCCGTTTCTCCATTAATTGCCTCACCAAGCACATCAGACGGTGCTTTATAAATTATATTTGTGCCGTCATAAAAAGCCTTTTCAACTATATACGGTTTCATAATTACGCCGCCGTTTGCAACTGCCGAGGCAGTAAGCGCCATATGAAGAGGTGTAACCTGAAGTGCCCCCTGACCTATTGCCACAGATGCAAGGTGTGCACTGTCAAGGTCACCGAATTTATTCTTTATCGCCTTTGTTTCAATATCAAACGGAATTTTAGTGGATATACAAAAATCATCTGCCGTTTTCTGGAGCAGGTCATTTCCGATTTTTTCAGAAAGCTCCGTAAAATAAACATTGCTTGAATATCTTATAGCATCGCTCATATCTATATTTCCGTATGCTTTTTCCCCTGCATTTTTAAATTCCTTACCACCGATTTTGGTTTTTCCGCTATCCTCTGTAACAAAGTCCTGATAGCCCGCCTTAATTCCTGCCGCCGCACTAATCACCTTAAAGGTAGAGCCGGGCGCATATAACCCCTGCGTTACTCTTGAAAGGAAGGGCGCATCACTGCTTCCTGAAAGCGTGTCCCAGTTTTTTGTAAGGGCATCCTCATTAGGGTCAAACGAGGGATTTGAATACAAACAGTATACTTCGCCCGTTACAGGATTAAGTGCAACCACACTTCCGTTATCCTTTCCTAAAAGCTCTGCTGCAAGCTTGGTCATACCGTTATCAAGCGTTAGGGCAAGGTCTGCACCGCTGCCAAATTCTTTCTTTTCGTTATTTTCTTTTTTCAAAACATCAATAACAGATTGTGTCTTTAAAAGAAAACTGTTAAATTTAAGCTCTATACTCGTTTTTCCGTAGGTTCGGCTGTTATAGCCTATTGTATGTGCATAAAGCTTTCCGTATGGGTATATGCGTTTTTGCGAATCGCCGTCCTGCTCGCTTTGTGCAAGCACTGTGCCTCTGCGGTCATAAATAGTACCTCTTAAAATACGTTCTTCCTTTTCCCATACACGCTGATTGTAACTTGAATTTACTATGTCCCCCGCACGAAAGATGGTAAAGTACGTAAGATAAATTACTATAACCAAAAACAGGGCAAGCACCGCCGTCATAACCGTTATTATACGCTTATTCAATTTCATCGGTAACTTCCCCTTTCATAGAGCTTATTGCCTGAAGAATACCCAGCGCAATAAACGTGGTAATCATACTACTTCCACCGTAGCTTATGAATGGGAGTGTTATTCCCGTCAGCGGGATAAGCTTTATAACACCGCCAACTATTATAAAGGTCTGTATGCCAAGCATTACACTAAGACCGACACTTACAGCTTTATTAAAGTCATTTGTAGAGCTGAGCGCAATTTTAAACCCTCTGTATACAAGTAAAAAGTAAAGCATTATTACTGCTGTACCTCCAAGCACTCCCATCTCCTCACAAATTGCAGAAAATATAAAATCAGAGCTTACCACGGGAATGAAATAGGGACTTCCGCTGCCTATTCCGCTGCCTGCAAAGCCACCCGTACCGATTGCAAAAAGCGACTGCGTAATCTGATACCCTTTTCCCGTAATATCAGCAAACGGGTCAAGCCACGTTGCAACACGCACCTGAATGTGACTCATAAAATTGACACCTACAAATGCCGCCAAGATAGTCATCATCACATTTCCAAGAAAGAAAAGTCTGCTTTCCCCGTAAATATATAAAAACGCAAGGTATATTGCAAAAAAGAGCAGTGCTATTCCCCATTCCCTTTGAAGAAGAAGGCAAAATGCATTAATGTATGCAATACCCGCTGCAAGACCTAAGCGCATACGCTTTAGGTTTTTCTTATCTGCATCTTCTTTTTCCTTTTCTTTTTTACCCTTTTTCTTTTTTTCAGGAAGCCTCGCATTTGTAAGTATTGCTGCAAGTGATAAAACAAACAGTATTCTTATAAACTCACTTGGCTGAACAGATACTCCGCCCAGAACAATCCAGTTTTTTGAGCCGTTTTTCACCGTACCAAAAACTGCCGTCACTGCAAAAAGAAGCATTGAAAGTCCAAAATAAAGCAGCGTCAGTTTTTTAAAATACTTATGAAAAATTCTGTATAATAATATCGTCACGAAAAAGAAGCCTACCCCCAAAAGATACAGCTTCATTTGTCTTATACCGTTTTCAGGGTTAATTCTCGACTGCATTATAATTCCTACGGAGGATAGCATCGATATTATTATAAAAAGATACCCGTCCCCCAAATGGCATAACGATATTAATATATATGCCACAATGCTCAAAAGACACATACCGATGCTGAGCATTGCCATAGTTTGATCCGCTACTCCCTCGTGGAGCATTATCAGAAACATACCCAGAAGGTTTACTGCAATAAGCAGAAAAAGCGGTCTTATGCTTTGTAGCTTGTTATTCATAATTACTCACCCTTTGTTGGCAACACAAACAGGAAATTTGTTCTGCCTACGGATATCTTGTCCCCGTCAAGAAGCTCTACCGCCTTGTCAGAAAGTGCCTCCCCATTAAGATATGTGCCGTTTGTACTGTCAAGGTCCTCAAGATAAAATTTGCCTGACGATTTAAAAATACGGCTGTTTTTTGTGGAAAGGTACTTGTCCGCAATGCTGATATCGCATTTTTTACCTCTGCCGATAACCTCATTATCCGATATTTCATAGCTTTCATCTACCGCAAAATCAAGCTCATGACGAAGGTTAATCAGTTTTAAATATGCGTCAGCAAGCCCGCCTGCCTTTTTTCTGTACATAGTGCGTATATCAAGAAATATCATTCTGATAATGGCGTAAATAAAAAGATAAATTATTATCACAAAAAGATATGTCAGTATTTTTGAGAAAAATGTCTGCACAAAGCAACACTCCTTAACCTGCCCAAACGGCTGAAAATTGGCTTTTTCTTCGTTATAGGTTAGTTATCAAGCCATACGGGGGAATTGGTATTTTCATCTATATGGTCAATATTTTCAAAGGTTTCGCACGAATAATCAATACCTTTCTTCCTTAGTGACGTATGGCACCCATCTTTTACAAGGGTGTATATTACTGCAAAAAGCGGTACTGAACATATCATTCCCCATATTCCGAAAAGTCCGCTACCCACAAGAATTGAGAAGAGTACCCAGAAGCTTGAAACACCAGTTGTACTTCCTAAAATCTTAGGTCCTAAAATATTTCCGTCAAACTGCTGGAGAACAATTATTATAACAATAAATGTTATACACTTTATAGGGTCTACCAAAAGAATCAGAAGCGCACTTGGTATTGCACCGATAAACGGGCCGAAAAACGGAATTACATTCGTGACACCTACAATAACACTTACAAGTGCACCGTAAGGCATGTTAAACATTGTCAGAATAATAAAGCAAAGTATACCAATTATAATTGAGTCAAAAATTTTTCCCGTGATAAAGTTTCCGAATTTATCGTGTGTCAGGCGACATACCGCAATAACATTGTTAGCCTTTCTTGTCGGCATTGTGCTGTAAAAAAGCCTTTTAATCTGCGCAACAAACTTTTCTTTATCTTTAAGAATATAAACAGATACGATAATACCGATAAGGAGATTAAGCACTGCCGAAACCATACCGTAAACACCGCTTGAAACACCAAGTATCAGAGTGTTTATGTTTGGAATGATTTCCTTAAGTCTTGCTGCAAGGTCAGAAAGATTTGTTGAAAATCCGCTTATAGACTCCTCAAGGTAATTTAATATCATAGGATTTTTATTAACAAGCTCCTCCCCCCAGGAAAGAACCTTGCTTGCATATCCGGGGAAGCTTTGTACAAGGGTTTCTATACTCTTTGAAATTTCAGGCACAACAAGGTCAACAAGTGCTAAAACCAAAAGAACGGTTACAGTCCATGTTGTAATTATGGAAATGGCCCTGACACTTCCTTTGAAACGTCTTGTCCCTTTCCTGCAAACCTTTTTCATTACAGGATAAACAAACCCTCTCTCAATAGCATTCATAAGAGGATTTAAAATATACGCCATAATAAGACCGTATGTTATGGGTCTGAGGCTTTTTGCAATCAGGGCAAAAATTGCCCCTACAGCTTCCCATTCCTTCAAAACCATAAAAAACACAATAGATGCCGCAACTGTCACAAATGCAGTTATCCCCCAGCAAATATACTTTTTATCCCAAGGCAGTTTCATAACACATATCCTTTCTTTAGCTAAAATTTTCCTATATATACTATAGCGTTTTTTCTTCATAATTACAAGGCTATTCGTACAATTGTAATGTAAATGTCATTTTTTGTTCATATAAATTAAATTCCTGCCCACTTTTATTGACATATTTTAAAAAATACTATAAAATAATACTAAGAAACTGGAGGTGTGTGTAATGGATAAGCTTATACTTGTCGTTGATGACGAAGCACCCATTGTTGAAATATTGAAGTTTAATCTCACAAAATCAGGCTACCGTGTTCTTGCCGCTTATGACGGCGAGGAGGGTTATCGCCTTGCAACAAGTGAAAAACCCGACCTTATTTTACTTGATGTAATGCTTCCGAAAATGGACGGATTTGAGGTCTGTAAAAAAATCCGTGAAAAGCATTCTACACCTATCATCATGCTCACCGCACGTGATGAAGAGGTGGACAAGGTTCTCGGTCTTGAACTTGGTGCTGACGACTATATTACAAAGCCCTTTTCTGTAAGGGAGCTTCTTGCACGTGTAAAGGCGAATATCCGTCGTACTGCAGCCGATATGCAGACAGAGGGTGAAGGCGATGTTATTACATTTGAAAATCTTATCATTGACCCTGCACGCTACGAGGTTTCAAAGGATGGTAGTGTGATTGACCTTACACTTCGTGAGTTTGAGCTTTTGAAGTTCCTGGCTCAGCAGCCTGGTAAAATTTTCACGCGTGAAATCCTTCTTGAAAAGGTTTGGGGCTACGAATATTTTGGAGATGTAAGAACGGTTGATGTTACAGTGCGCCGTCTTCGTGAAAAGGTTGAGGATAATCCCGCTGCCCCCAATTTCATTATAACAAAGCGCGGAGTTGGATATTATTTCAATAAATAAGGCTGATAATGTCAGCCTTTCGTTGCGAGCGCAAAATAATAATCGGAGAGTTTTATGTTTAAGAGTATTCAGTGGAAAATAATTGCAATATTTCTTTTGCTTACCGTCAGCGTAATGATAGTTGTCGGTACTTTTCTGTTGCAAAATATTTCTGCGTATTATTATAATGAGTTTAACAATTCCCTTGATACGCAGGTTTTTACCGAAACTCTTACAAAGGAAATTGATTCTTCCCTTGCTTTGGAAGACGGCGTTTATAAAACGCTGGAGCTTTTAAAGGTTTATTCTGTCAGAATGGGTATTGACTCCTTCCGTAATTACTACGTACTTGATAAATCGCTTAATATATTAGGCGGCTCATCTAATGCGGGTGCTTCATTTTCTGCAACGCCAAACCTTGTTTTGGCAATGACAGGAAAAAAAGGTGTGCTTACTGACAGAAATTCTGCATTTATGGATTACGCACTTCCCGTTGCAAACGGGGACTACATTATTTATGTTACCGATACGAAAGAGGAAATAAATGAGGTAATAAACAATATGTTTATCAACATATTCTGGGGACTTCTTTTCGGTCTTCTGATAAGTCTTATCCTCGGCTTTTTTCTTTCAAGAACTATTATTGCCCCCATCTCTACACTTCAACACCGAAGCGAGAGTATGGCCGAGGGTGATTTCGGTCATAAAATTGAAGTGCGTTCACGTGACGAAATCGGACGTCTTACAATTTCTTTTAACGAAATGGCTGCTAAAATAAATTCAAGCCTTGAAGAAATCCAGGCAGAAAAAAATAAGGTCGAGGCAATTTTACTTCACATGACAGACGCCGTTGCCGCATATGACAACAGCGGTAATCTGATACATATAAACCCTGCAGGCGAAAATCTTTTAGGGGAATACCGTGACAAAACCTTTGACCAGTTTTTTGATATGCTTGATGCAAATATTTCTCTTTACCGTATTCTTTATATTGATTCGGCAGAAACGATAGAACGTGATTTTGAATTTAAGGGAAAAAGTCTTAAAGCGTTTTTTGCGCCGTTTAATACAGAGCGCTCGTTTACTGCAGGTGTCGTTGTTGTATTTCAGGATATTACACGCCGTCAGATGCTCGACAATGCACGCCGTGAATTTGTGGCAAATGTATCGCATGAACTTAGGACACCTCTTACAACAATAAAAACCTACGCAGAAACAATTACCGATATGGGGCACGATGATACCGACAGTTCGATACTTCATTTTGTAAAAGTAATAGAAAACGAGGCTGACCGAATGACACGCCTTGTTAAAGACTTGCTGACACTTTCTCAGCTTGACAGTTCAAAAAAGATTGAGCGTAGGAAAAAATTTGACCTTGCGCAGCTTATTTCTTCCGTTTCTGAAAAGCTCAGTATTCCTGCAAAAAACAGCGGGCACAGAATAAAGCTGGATATAAATATGAGCTCCCCCACCTGCTTTGGAGAGCCTGACGCAATTGAGCAGGTAATCACA
>JAEIGA010008955.1_pt1 | contig 15137 bp, 13 predicted proteins | sample 9270691 | NCBI WGS metagenome assembly JAEIGA01 (sample SAMN17057246, study PRJNA624740) | gut metagenome | biome: biome; isolation source: fecal sample | host: Bos grunniens | place: China: Xizang | collected 2019
AATCCCAAAGTTAGGAGGGCTCCGTTATATCCGTTTAACTATGAGCAGATTTTATTAAATTTTTATCGTTTTGACTCTATCTAATACTTATTTTTATTCCGCTTATTATTCCAAAAAATAGGGTCTTTTTTTCTATTCCGTTTCAAAATGACTTTTACACGCTTTTGGAATAGTTTAAGTATTCGATTGTGTCAATTTTGCCCTTTTTTAGGGGTGTTATTCCGCATCAATTCTACATCGTGTTAATACATATCCAAAACTCGTCGAATTGCCATGTTTTAGGTACTATTTTTAGCCCAAAATCGTGTTTACACGAGTCAATCCCAAAGTTAGGAGGGGCTTGTTATATCCATTTAACTATGGAAGCATATGTGTATTAAATTGGTTTACCAGCACTGTTTTTGCAAGTGATTAGTTTTTAATGGATAGAAATTGTTTAGCCGAGCGTATGAAATACGCGAACGCCATTGTGCACAGCACAATATATCCATTTAACTAAGGAACCATTTGTTCTTAATTTATAAAGGGGTAGTTATAAAACCTGCAAACAGTTTATGTGACTTTATATCCACCAACTTATCAACGAAGTAAGTTTATCATAAAATAGTAAAAAAATCAATTAATTGAACGTAAAAATGTAAAACATATTTTTTATTAAAAGTTACAGATTTAGCGCTATCATTTGTAAAGGCTTTTGTTGACAAAAATTTTTGAGCGTGTTAAAATAATTCATAATTATTTATCGTATAAAAAGGAATTATAACATGTGTGTAATTGCAGGATATACAGGTTCTAAAAGAGCTGCCCCTATTTTAATAGAAATGCTTAAAAAAGCTGAATACTTTGACGGCGGACTTTCAACAGGTATCGCTACTATTCATAACGGCGTTCTTTATACAAGAAAGGTAATTGGTGACGTTGAAACCTTACTTAAAGAAACAGATGCCCTTTCGCTCCCTGGAACAACGGGCTTTATTCATTCAAGGACTGACAACAATTTTCTTTCTCACGCCCACCCGTTCACAAGCGACGACGAACAACTTGCGCTTATTCTTAACGGAACTACTCGTGGTACGGGTAATGACGAGTTTTATAAGTTACAAAACTCATTAATGAACGGGTTTTTAGATAAAGGTATAAAAATTAAAAGTGCCGTTCCAACTTTTTCGAAAAATCCTAAACGCATATTAAAAAACGGTTTAGAATACCACGATACTGAACCCTATGCTCACATTATTGGCGAAGCCGTTAAAAATTCTTCAAAAGAAACTATTAAGGCTGATATTGCAAAAGCGGCAAGGGACTCTATTGAAATGTTGCCGATTGACATTATTAATCTTACAATACATTCAAGACTTCCCGACACTATAACCGTTGCTACCGTATCACGCCCTATGGCATTTGGTTTTGGTGAGGACGGAACATACCTTGCAACTTGCGCTATCGCTTTCCCTGATGAAATACAAAATAACCAAGTAGTATTCCTTCAACCTACGACTGTTGCTCAAGCAACGCCTAACGGATTAGAAATACGTTACGTAGGCTTAAAAGATACAAAAGTTGAACAATTAACTTACAAAATGGCTAAAAGGGTTCGAGACGATATTGAAAAACTACTTGACGGTCAAAAAGATAACCCTAAATCAATTTACGATATGCCTTTTTATTCTGATTGGGACGATTTGTGGCAACAACCACTTGTTGAGTCAAAATACGTTCTTGAAGGCAGTAAGTTAAAGCCTTTTGCATCTTGCATATACGAATGTCTTTGGTCTTTCCATAAAGAAGGTAGACTTGGTATGACGATAGGCACTAAAACTGATAATCCAAACGAAAAAATTACAAGATTTTGGCTTGAATAATTAAAATTAAACTAATAAAACTCCGTTTTGGTTTTACCTAAAACGGAGTTTTTATTTTAAAAAAATATTAAATTTCGCACTATAAGTGAGTTTATATTTGGCTTAATATTATATTAGCCTTTTAAAAATTCATTTACGTGATTTAAAACGAAGGTTGGCTTTTTGTCGCTTTCATTATAATCTTTAAGCGTTGCCTCGCCACTTAAAACTAAAATAGTGTCCACGCCTGCGTTTACGCCCGACGCTATATCGGTGTAAATTCTATCGCCTAAAACAACCGTTTGTTCTTTAGAGTAGCCAAACTTTTCCATAACCTTTAAAATCATAGTTGGCTGTGGCTTGCCTATAAATATAGGTTTTTTACCCGTAGCACGCTCATACCCTTGGCACATTGAACCACAGTCAGGTATATAACCAAATTCGGTTGGACAAACCCAATCGGGATTAGTGGCAAAGTAATCAACCTTATTAAGCGTTAAAGTTTTGCTAGTGTTTACTAACTTTTCGCCGTTAATTTCAGTATCAAAACCTACGACTACGCAAGTAGCATTTTCGTCGTATTCAGTAGTGATATTGAGCCCTGCGCCCTTTAATTCTTCAATAAAAGATGCCGTACCTTGAGCATAAATGCACGCGTTTTTATACTTTTCAAGCAACATCATTACCGTTGCGTTTGACGACGTAAAAAAATTGTCCTTATCTGCTTTAATACCCATTTTATTGACTTTTTTAACATAGTCGTTTACCGATTTTGACGAATTATTAGTAATAAAAACGTATTTACCACCGTTTTTTTCAATTTTTTCTAAAAGTTCTAAAACCCCGTCAAACAATTTGTCGCCAAGATAAATTGTGCCGTCCATATCAAAAAGCCACAATTTTTTACTATTAAAGTCAAATAACTCTTTCTTAAAATAATCTTTCATTTTTACCCTATTTGCGAGGCAGCAACTAAATTAACGCCTTCAACTATATCCTTTAAAATAATATCCCCTATTTTTACTTTTTTATCAATACAAATAGAGTTGATTTTATCCATTACTTGGAAAATTTTTGCCTTTTCAACGGGAGCATCAGTTTTAACTGCAACCATTTTATTAAAGATTGTTTTTACAGTGCTAGTAACCACCCTTTTAGGACAAAAAACTTCATTTTCAACGTAGGCTTTGCCTCTTACACAATTATTGCCGTCAATTTCAACGACTTTATTACCGTCAATTATTACTTTTATCGAACATCCCATAGGACATTCTATACAGGTTAAAAGTTTTTCTTCCATTTTATACCTCTACGCTTAAAATTATATCATCTTTTACTTCTTTAAGCAAGTTTATTGGAACTACTATATTTTCCATTTCGCCTGGGACTACTATTTTTTTAGTTCTTTCTAACAATATTTTATCGCCGTTTTTAATAGTGATTTTCGCGTTTTTATACGCTCCCGTTACCCTAAAGAATAATTTAACGAATTTTTCAGCATTTTTATCTATTTTTTGTGGTAACACGTAACTAACGTTTTTGCCGTTTACGGTATTGATAACGTCCCTTTTCTTTTCGCCGTTTTTAAGATATTCGGCAACCGATTTACCTGCAAGTTCAGATTCTTCTGAAACAAAGTCTACGAGGTCGTGAACTTGAAGTACGTTACCACAAGCAAAAATACCTTCAACCATAGTTTCCCTATTATCGTAAACAACTGCGCCCTTTGTTTTTGGCGACAACTCAACGCCTGCATCTTTTGAAAGTTCGTTTTCAGGTATTAAACCAACTGAAAACAATACCGTATCGCAGTCATAATGTTTTTCAGTAGACGGAATAGGCTTTCGATTTTGGTCTACTTGAGCAATTTTAACGCCCGTTACCCTATCTTTACCTTCAATTTCAGTAATTGTGTGGCTAAGTAAAAGAGGAATATCAAAATCGTCTAAACATTGAGCAATATTTCTTTTAAGCCCTGAAGAATACGGCATAATTTCACATACGGCGTGAACTTTTGCACCTTCAAGCGTCATTCTTCTTGCCATAATAAGCCCGATATCGCCCGAGCCTAAAATTACAACGTTTTTACCTGGCATATAACCTTTTATGTTAACGTATTTTTGACAAGTGCCTGCACTGTATAATCCTGCCGGACGACTACCTGCAATATCAAGCGCGCCTTTTGACCTTTCCCTACAACCCATTGCTAAAATTACTGCTTTGGCTTTTAAAGTAAATACACCGTCAGTTCTATTTATTGCCGTAATTTGTTTATCTTTTGTTAAAGACAACACGGTTGTATTCGTCTTAAAAGGAATATTCCTTTCAATTACGCCTTGTATAAATTTATTAGCATATTCTGGACCTGTTAAACTTTCTTTAAATCTATGAAGACCAAAACCGTTGTGTATACATTGATTTAAAATACCACCTAATTCGTCTTCCCTTTCAATAATAAGTAAATCTTTTACTCCGTTATCGTATGCCGATATTGCCGCTGCTAATCCCGCAGGTCCACCACCTATAATTATAAGTTCGTACATTATTTAGTTCTCCCTATAAGAATATTTGACTTGCCACCTTTTTTAGTTACTTCTTGCAATTTTATATCTAAAGTATTTGCAATTATTTCGGCAACTCTTGGTTGACAAAAACCGCCTTGACATCTACCCATACCTGCCCTTGTCCTTCTTTTTACACCGTCGATAGTCGTTGCTTTTGGGTTTTCAGTTATAGCCCTAATTATTTCACCTTCGGTAATTTTTTCGCATCTACATACTATATTGCCGTAAGACGGATTTTCTTTTATAATTTTATTTTTTTCTTCAGTAGTTAAGTTATTAAAGAAGTAATCGGGTTTTCTAATACCGTTAAAAGACGCGTTTTTAGTTAAGTTAATATTTTGTGCAATCAAATTTTCAACAACGAATTTTGCTATTGCTGGAGACGCAGTTAAACCTGGCGATTCAATACCTGCAACGTTGATAAACCCTTTTGCAACAGCGCTTTCTTCAATTATAAAGTCGTTTCTATCCGCAAAAGCCCTAACCCCCGAAAATGAAGTTATAGTGTTATAAAACGGTATGCTTTCAGCCATTTGCATTGCAATTTCTTTTATTTTTGAAAGCCCTGACGCAGTAGTAATAGTGCAATTATCACTAATTACTTCAGCCGTTGGCCCTAATAAAATATTACCGTCTACTGTTTGAGTAATTAAAATACCTTTACCGTGTTTTGTAGGCGTGCAAAAAATTGTATGATTAACAAAACCTTTGCTTTCCCTATCAAGTAAAATATATTCGCCACGGCGCGCGCCTATTTTAAAGGAATAATCGCCAACTAAATTAGCAATTTTTTGACTGCCGTAACCTGCGCAGTTTATAACTAATTTGCTTTCAACCTTTTCACCCGTGCTACTTGTAATTTCGTAGCCGTCGTTAGTTTTAACTATTTTATCAACTTCAAAGTTCAATTTAAGACTTGCGCCGTTATCCATAGCGTTGCCGATTGATGCAATAGTTAATTCGTACGGACAAACTATTCCACCCGTTTTAGCGTATAACGCACCTACAACGTTTTTAGAAAGGTTTGGCTCTAAAGACAAAAGTTCTTCTCTATTTAAAATAGACAATTCTTTAACGCCGTTAATTTCTCCCCTTTCTTTAAGCGACTTTAACGTTTTTAATTGCTCGTCGTCATAAGCAATAACTAAACTGCCGTTATTTAAATATTTTACACCCAAGTCATTACAATACTCTTTCATCATTTCGTTTCCAAGCACGTTAAACTTTGCCTTGTTTGTGTTTGGAACTGCATCAAAGCCTGCGTGGACTATACCACTATTTGCTCCGCTTTGCCCCATAGAAACGTCACTTTCTTTTTCAAGCATTATTACGCTTAAATTATATTTTGTTAATTCACGCAAAATGGTTGCGCCTATAACGCCACCGCCGATAACTGCTACGCTATACATATTTCTCCTAAAATTATAAATTTTATTGACAATACAAATGCCTTATATTATAATTATAATATAAATAATCAAATAATCAATAGGCTAGTGTTAATTTATTAATTTTGATAACAAATTTGATTAAATAATCAATTTTAGAGCGTTTTTTTGCTCAAATGGTCAATTATGAACGAAAGTAAAGAAAAAGAAATTTTAGATTTTTTACAACTTAAACAATTTTCAACAGTTGAACAAATTGCTGAAACTTTGTATTTGTCTACTTCAACTGTTAGACGTAAACTTAATCTTTTACAAGAAAAGGGCTTAATCACACGAACTCACGGTGGCGCAAAAGTCAACGATAGCAACGTATCACTTCCCGGTTTTACCTTCCGTTTTCATCAAAACGTAAAGGAAAAGCGTGCTATTGCAAGTTTTGCAACAAGCATAATTAAAGACGGTGACGTTGTCTTTTTAGACGGCTCGACTTCTGCCTTTTACGTTGCGTCGTATTTGAAAAATTTTAAGAATTTGAAAATTATTACTAACGGAATTGACACTTTAAGCGAACTTTCAAAATCTAATTTTAAGGTTTATTCAACGGGCGGGACAATTTCGCAAACTAACAATTCCGTTTTAGTAGGATATCAAGGGGAAAGCGTTGTTAGCGAATTTAAAGCCGATATCGTTTTCTTTTCAGTAGCGTCGATAACTTCAGACGGCAAGTTGTACGACTGTTTTGAAGAAGAAATTCCTATGAGAAAGGCTATGCTTAAAAACAGCAAAAAGAAAGTTTTATTGCTTGATAAGACTAAATTTGACGCTCCTGCAACCTACTCGTTATGCAATTTAGACGACGTTGATATTTTAATTACCGATAAAGAACTAGACGGTTATTTTACCAAACAACCTATTTGCAAAATTATAAAAGTTTAACTATAAGTAATTTTTGCACGTAAAACGTCTAAACTATAATTATTATTAAAAGGTGAACAATGAAAAAAACTTTCGTTACAAATTTGCCTGACAAGTCAGGGGCATTTTTAAAGGCTAGCGAGTGCTTTTATAATTTAGGTTTAAATATAATTAGGGTTAGTTACAATAAGGCAGTAGACACCCACACCTTGTTTATCGAAGTTGAAGGTGAAGAAAGTCTTTTACAAAAGGCGTCTTTAGAACTTAAAAAAATAGGTTATATTGCAAAACTTAATAATGAAAGTAACGTAATTTTAATAGACGTAAAACTTGACGACACGACGGGCGATTTAGTTAAATTATTAAAACTAATTAGACAATACAACTTTAATATTTCATATATTGACACGCACGAAAAGGAACATGGCGTACAAAATTTTAGGCTTGCGCTTTTTGTTGATAGTATTGACAATTTTACAAGATTTTTTAAGACTTCTAAAGAATTATTTCCTATTTCGATAGTCGAGTACGACCAAGCAAAAATCAATTACGATAATTCTATTTTTTATCATAGTTTTGTTGATAATATTGCTAAAAATGCAAAATTGGACGACGAATTAAAAGGTAGACTTGCCGTAAACGTAAATAAAATAATGCAAAATTTAGACGAAAAAAACGTGCACCCTAAAGACACTTTTGAAGTCATTAAAAAGTTTGCCGACCATTTAGTTAAGTACCGTGGAGATAATTTTAAGGCAAGAATTTCAACTTATAATATAACTGAAAATTCGTCTATTACCGTTATCGAGCCACCTTGTGGTAGTAACATGACTATAATAAAAAGTAACGGCGAATATTTATTTATTGATACTGGGTTTGCCGTTTTTGAAAGTGAAACGCTTAAAATTGTTAAAAGTATAGTAAAAGATTTTGACAAAATAACTAAAAAAGTAATAGTTACTCACGCCGACGTCGACCATACTGGTTTATTACACCTTTTTGATGAAATCTACGTTAGTGAGCAAACTAAACTATGTTTTGAACTTGAAACGCAAGGAAAGCGTGGTTATAGAGAGCAAAACCCACTTCACCTGCCTTATGCAAGAATTTGTAAATTGCTTACTTTTTATAATCCACCACCACTAAACAAACTTAAAGTTATAGGCTGTTTATGTGAAGAAGATTTATCGCCTTTATGTTTAGTAAATAACTTTAAGTTTAACGAGTTTAATTTTGACGTTTATTTAGGTCAAGGTGGACACGTCCCTGGCGAACTAATTTTAATTGACAAAAATCTTAAAGTTGCGTTTAGTGGAGATGTTTTCGTAAACATAAAAGGCTACACCGACGAACAATTAGAATACAACAAATACGCACCTATGCTTATGACTACCGTTGATACGAATAAAGAGTTAGCAAAATTAGAACGTAACGCTTTTATAAAACTTTTAGAGGGCGAAAAGTATAAAATATTTAGCGGACACGGTCAAATGAAAGAAACGATATAAGAAAAAGACTTGATTTAAAATCAAGTCTTTTTAAATTTACTGTTTCTTTTCAATACGGTAGATTTCGGTTGGGTCGATATAATCTTGACCACTACTTTTTACGATTTCTTCAGCCTTTTGCAAATCGCTTACTGAAAGTATCATAAGCGCTTTACCTTTTTTATGTGACGTACAAGCGTACATATATTTAACGCTTATTCCGTTATCACTAATTTGCTTTAATGCTTGACAAAATCCACCTGGCTTATCGCTAATAACTACGGCTAAAACATCGGTAACTTTACCTATTACACCGTGCGCCAAAAGTACTTCTTTTGCTTTGTAAGGGTCGCTAACTATCATACGAAGCACGCCGTACTCTTCAGTATCGGCAAGTGAAAGTGCTGAAATATCTATATTATTTTGTGATAATATTTCGGCAATTTCTAAAAGTCTACCTTCTTTATTTTCAACAAAAACTGAAATTTGTTCAACTATCATATTTATTCCCCCCTTAAATTTTACGCATATCTAATACCCTTTTTGCCTTGCCTTCACTTCTTGCAATGGTTTTTGGGTTTACTAAATGCACTTTTACACCAAGCCCTAAAGTAGAGCGCAACTTTTCAGCAATTTCTTTTTCGACAAGTGAAATACTCCTTAAGTCGTCGGCAAAAAGTTGTTCACTCATTTCAACGTCTAAATCAAAGGTGTCGTTATTATTTACCCTATCAATTCTTATTAAGTAGTTTGGAGTAATTTTACCGTCGCTCATGCTAATAAGCACTTCTTCGATTTGAGACGGGAATACGTTTACGCCCCTTATGATTAACATATCGTCACTTCTACCACTTGGTTTATTCATACGAATATGCGTTCTTCCACACTTGCAAGGCTCGTATATAAGCGAACAAATATCCCTTGTTCTATATCTTATTATAGGAAAACCTTGTTTTGTTATTGCCGTAAATACTAATTCGCCCGTACTACCTTCTGGTAAAACTTCTAACGTTTCAGGGTCGATAATTTCAGCGATAAAATTGTCTTCCCAAATATGCATACCGCATTGATATTGACACTCACACGAAACCCCTGGTCCTAAAATTTCAGAAAGCCCGTAGATATCGTAAGCCTTAATGCCTAATTTACTTTCAATTTCCCTGCGCATAGACTCGCTCCAAGGCTCTGCCCCAAAAACGCCTACCTTTAAAGAAAGTTGGTCTTTAACGCCTAATTTTTCAATTTCTTCAGCCAAATACATTGCGTACGACGGAGTGCAACAAATCGCCGTTGCTTTAAAGTCTATCATCGTTTGTATTTGTAAAGCCGTATTGCCCGACGATATAGGAATAACCGTTGCTCCTATTTTTTCTATGCCGGCATGAAGCCCAAAACCACCCGTGAAAAATCCGTAACCAAATGCTACTTGGAAGATATCGTCTTTAGTAATACCTATTTCTTGTAACATACGAGCAACGCACTCTGCCCACATATCAAGGTCTTCTTTAGTATAGCCTACTACAATTCTTTTTCCCGTAGTGCCACTTGACGCGTGCACCCTAACTATATTAGACATAGGCTCGGCAAATAAGCCGTATGGGTAATAATCCCTCAAATCTTGCTTGTATGAAAATGGTAATTTGGATAAATCTTCAACGCCTTTTATATCTTCGGGCTTTAATCCCTTTTCGTCCATACGATTTCTAAAACACTCTACCCTTTCATAGCATCTTTTAACTTGATTTACTAATCTTTGACTTTGAAGTTTTTTTAATTCTTCCCTTGGCATTGTTTCGTATTTAATATCTCTTATCGCCATATTAGTTTTTCTCCTTATTCTTCTTACGATTGCCTAAACTTAAAATTATTCCAAGTGCTATTGATAAACTTGCAGCCATTATAACTTGATATTCGCTTGGCAATAAGAAGGTTACCGTATGCGCTGGTATCCAAAAGAAAGGAACTGTTTTTAAAATTGTAAATCCCCAAAAAGTAGTCCAATCAATACCTTTTATAACGCTGTTTAAAGTAACTTTTTCTTTATTAGCCAAAAGGTCAAGTATTTTGTCAGTTATTTTATGTACCGCCATAAAAGTTGGTCCAAAGGTCGTATTCATAATTACGCTTGTAAATAAAGCGCTTAAAAACTTGCTATCCCCACCTGGCAAAAGTCCTTGAGCCATTAATGATTTAACGGCGTAAGAATTTACCTTCATCATAAAAGTTATCCATACACCTATAAAACCCCAAATTATAAAACGCCAAACTATCTTTGCAGGCAAATCAAATTGTTTTTTAGATATTGCAACTGCTATAAGTTCGCCTGACGTTGCTAAAAGCGAAAACTTGACAAAGCCCATTGTATAAGGATTAGCAGACGATAAGGTTTTAAATTCTTCACGCAAAACAGGAATAGCCAAAACAAATATAAACGCACTTATGCTAACCACTATATACGCTAAAATTAACGCGCTTTTAGTTTTTTTATTCATTTTATTCACCTGCGCTGTAGCCTAATTCAAATGCTGTAAGGTTAAGTTCTAAAAATTTAGGTGGCACAGTTTCTTTAATAACGTCAATCCAAACTTGTTTATCAATATTCATACTCTTTGCAAGTACGCCTATTAAAACTACGTTAACTGCTTTTTGCGAGCCTGCTTGTAAACTTAAGTTTAAAGCGTCTAAAGAAGTTAAATCAACCTTTTTAGATAATTCTTCAACAATACCCGTAGGATATTCAAACGCACCCGTAATTACAGGCATAGGCGCAATTTCACGGTCGTTTAAAATAATTTTTCCACCTATTTTTAAATAAGGTAACGCCCTAATTGCCTCAAGTTTTTCAAAAGCCAAAATAGTATCAGCCTCACCCAAATCAATTATCGGCGAATTTACTTTGTCGCCGTATTTTACGTAGGTCACTACGCTACCACCACGTTGGCTCATACCGTGAACTTCCGAAACCTTTACGTCGTAACCCATTTTTATTGCTACGTTACCTAAAATTCTACTAGCAAGTAAAGTGCCTTGACCACCTACGCCAACTATCATTATATTAGTAGTCATTATTCGTTCCCCCTTTCAATTGCTCCAAACGGACAAACGTTAGCGCAAAGCCCACAACCGTTACATTGTGTTGCGTCTATTTTTGCCTTGCCTTCAGTAAAGGTAATTGCTGGACAACCTAAACGCATACACATTTTACAAGAACGACATTTATCGTTATTTACAGTAAATTTGCCGTCATATTTAACGCCTTTTAAAAGGGCGCAAGGACGACGCGCGATAATTACCGACGGTTCGTCAACTGATAATTCTTCTTTTACAGCCTTTTCAAAACCTTTAACGTCAAACGGGTCTTCAACCCTAACCCTTGAAACGCCAACTGCTTTACATAACGCAACTAAATCAACTTGTTTAGTAGGCTCGTTTCTAATAGTTAAGCCTGTTGTTGGATTTTCTTGATGTCCCGTCATGCCTGTAATAGAGTTATCTAAAATTAAAATGGTGTTATTGTTTTTATTGTAAACTATATCAACAAGTCCCGTTATTCCCGAATGCATAAAGGTAGAATCGCCTATAACTGCAACCAACTTTTTAGAAAAATCTTTGCCCCTTGCTTTAACCATACCGTGCGCTGCGCTAATCGACGCGCCCATACAAATAGTCGTATCAACGCTAGCAAGTGGTGCAACTGCGCCAAGAGTATAGCAACCGATATCGCCAGAAACCGTAACGCCAAGTTTATTTAGCACGTAAAAAGTTCCCCTATGTGGACATCCTGCGCACATAACGGGTGGGCGTTTAGGTAAAACCTTGTCCGTTGATAAATTTTTAACCATTTCGCCTAAAATTACTTTTTTGATAAGCGTTTGACTATATTCGCCTAAAAGACTAAATACTTCTTTACCCTTAACGCTTATTCCAAGCGATTTAACGTATTCTTCAATAAACGGGTCTAATTCTTCAATAACATATATTTCTTCTACCGTTTTAGCAAAATCTTTTATAAGGTTTTCGCTTAACGGATAAACCATACCAAGTTTTAAATAGTTAACTTTATCGCCAAGCGCCTCTTTAGCATATTCGTAACAAACGCCCGAAGTAATAACGCCTATTTTTGCGCCGTTATTTTCTACCGAGTTAAGAGTAGAAGTTTCAGCGTATTTTGTTAACTTTGCTTGCCTTTCTTCAACGACAACGTGCCTTTGAATTGCATTTGCAGGCATCATTACGTTTTTAGCAATATTTTTTTCGTAAGGTTTTAAATCAATTTTAGTTGGCTCAACTTCTTCAACTAAACTTTGCGAGTGAGAAACCCTTGTAGATAATCTAATAAATACGGGCGTATCGAATTGTTCGCTTAATTCAAACGCAAGTTTAGTAAAATCTTTACACTCTTTAGAGTTTGAAGGTTCAAGCATAGGTATTTTAGACGCCCTTGCATAATGTCTAGAATCTTGTTCGTTTTGTGACGAATGCATACCTGGGTCGTCGGCAACACATAAAACTAAACCGCCGTTTACACCTATATAACTTACTGTAAACACGGGGTCAGCCATAACGTTTAAGCCAACGTGTTTCATACAAGTCATTGCCCTTGCACCCGCAATAGACGCGCCTATTGCCGTTTCACACGCAACTTTTTCGTTTGGTGCCCACTCAACGTACACGTCCTCGTATTTAACTATATTTTCAGTAATTTCAGTACTTGGAGTACCTGGGTATGACGAAACGACTTTTACCCCTGCCTCGTATGCGCCCCTTGCAACGGCAGCGTTGCCAAGCATAAGTTTTTTCATAATAATCTCCATAATAATTTATTTAATTTCGTTTTGAATAGAAACAAGACCGTCACTACCGTATTGTTTTCTTAATTTTGGTTTTTCAATTTTGCCCGTAGGATTTCTAGGTACGTCGGCAAACACGATTTTTTTAGGTCTTTTATATCTTGGTAATTCTAAACAGTAATCGTTTAGTTCGTCTATTGTCAAAGTAGCGCCGTCTTTAAGTTGTACTACTGCTAAAGTTATTTCACCTAATCTTTTGTCGGGAAGCCCTATAACTGCTACGTCGCTTACAGCGTCGTGTTTTCTTATATAGTCTTCAATTTGTACAGGGTAAATATTTTCACCACCTGAAATTATAACGTCTTTCTTTCTATCAACTAAATAGATAAAGCCTTCTTCGTCTTGCATTGCCATATCGCCGGTAAAAAGCCAACCGTCGTATAAGATTTCGTTAGTGGCTTGCTCGTCTTTATAATAGCATTTCATTACGCCGTCGCCTTTAACGGCAAGTTCGCCAACTTCGCCACGGGCAACTTCATTACGGTTTTCGTCAACGATTTTAGTTTGCCAACCGTAACCTGCTTTACCTATTGCGCCTACTTTATGCACGTTTTCCATACCCAAATGCACGCAACCTGGTCCTATAGATTCAGATAAACCGTAGTTAGTGTCGTATTTGTGATTAGGAAATATTTTAAGCCAACGCTTTATTAAACTTGGTGGTACGGGTTGAGCGCCTATATGCATAAGTCGCCATTTAGATAAGTCGTAATCGTTAATATTAATTTCTCCCCTATCAATAGCGTCTAAAATATCTTGCGCCCAAGGAACTAAAAGCCAAACTATTGAACATTTTTCTTCAGCAGTTGCTTTAATAATCCATTTTGGTTCAGTACCTTTTAACAATACTGCTTTTGACCCCGAGGTCAACGAGCCAAACCAATGCATTTTTGCGCCCGTATGGTAAAGTGGCGGAATACATAAAAAGGTATCGTCTTTAGTTTGCTTGTGATGCGCTTGTTCTACCATCGCTGCGTGCATTAAACTTTTATGCGAGTGCAATATTGCTTTAGGAAAGCCCGTCGTACCTGAAGAAAAATATATTGCGCCGTCGTCTTGGTCGTCAATTTGTACGCTAGGTAATTTTGAACTACAAAAAGTAACTAATTTATCGTAACTTTCAGCAAATACAGGACAACCTTCGCCAACGTAAAGCCAAGTTTTTATTTTTTTAACTTTGTGACAAATGCTTTCTACCCTGCCAACGAATTCGGTGCCAAATACGATATGTTCACAATCGGCCTTATCTAAACAGTAGGCTATTTCTTCGCCCGTGTAACGAAAGTTCAAAGGAACGGCAACGGCACCTGCTTTTAAAATACCAAAGTATATAGGCAACCACTCTAAACAGTTCATAAGCAAAATTGCTACTTTTTCACCCTTTTTAACACCCCTTGAAAGTAAAAGGTTAGCAAAACGGTTAGAACTTTTTTGAAATTCGTCCCAAGTAATTTCTCTACGATATGCGACGGGAGAAGTTGCTTGCATAAGCGAAAACTCTCTCCACGTCATAAGTTTACCTTCTTCTAACTTTGGGTTAATTTCAACTAAACATACGTCGTTAGGATAAAAGGCTGAATTTTTTGTTAAAAAGTCGATTATAGGCATAAAAATTCTCCATATAAAAAATAAGCCCCCTTGCAAAATTGCAAGAGGGCGAATATATCGCGGTACCACCTCTGTTCGTCACAAGCGTGACCTTACAGTGTTAACACAAGGGCTTTAACGCACCCAAAACGGCTACCTTTCAATAGCAACTTGCGAAACCGTAATTCTGCTAGGTAGTCTAATTGCCTTGCACCAAACGGCAACTCTCTAAATACAACTTACTAAGCATACTAAAAATCGCTGATATCGTCTTTATTATTTTACTTTTAAAATTATACTATATATTTACATTTTAAGCAAGCGCTTTTATAAAATTTAGTTATATTTTTATACTTCTTTTAACTCTATTTCGTAACGCTCTGCATACTCGCCTACTAATTTAATATAATCTTCGTCATTTTCTTTTACCGTATTAAAATAAGTATGCGATTGAACTGAACAAGAACAGTCAAAAGTTTCTAACACGCTGAGCGCAATATTAGAA